>C688J35102_120990096_pt1 | contig 28674 bp, 25 predicted proteins | sample HopSoiMetagenom2_FD_35102 | JGI IMG/M metagenome (IMG submission 35102)
GCCGAGGCCGAGCCAGTCGAGCATCTCCGCGGCTCGCTCCTGCGCGCGCCGGGCGCTGCGGGTGCGGGCGTAGGCCGCCAGCCACATGTTCTCCCCGGTGCTGAGCTCGTAGTACAGGCTCGGCACCTGCAGCTTGATCCCGAGTCCGGCGCGCGCGCGCCGGTCGGGGCGCCACCTGGTGATGCGCCGTCCGTCGAGCACGACCTCGCCGGCCGAGGGGCGATAGCGGCCCGAGAGAAGGTGGAAGAAGGTGCTCTTGCCGGCGCCGTTGGGACCGATCAGGCAGCGCAGGCCGCGTCCGGGGAAGTCGGCCGAGACGCCCTCGAGCGCTCTCACGCCTCCGAAGCGCTTGCCGAGGTCGGCGGCGCGCAGCGCGTCCTCGCGGTCTCCGCCCGCGCGCGGCCGATCGGCGACGAGCACGGGCATCGCCGCATCGGCGCGCGCCACGGAGCCCTCCCTCGCGGGAGCGGGGGGAGACGCCCCCTGCGAGCGCAAAAGCCGGCGGCCCCAGAGCTGCAGCGTCGGCACGATTCCCGCGGGTAGCAGCAGGACCACCGCGATCAGCACCGACCCGAGCACGATCGGCGTCGCGTCGCCGCCGCTGCCGCCGAGGGTCGAGGTGAGCTCCTCGACCAGCACCACGCCGACGAACGCGCCCAGCAACGACGTGCGGCCGCCGAGCAGGACCCAGATCGCGACGAAGGCCGCCTGCTGGAGGCCGAACACCGACGGGTTGATGAAGGTCCCCCAGGCCGCGTAGCCGGCCCCGGCGAGGCCGGCGATCGCCCCTCCGAGCATGAACGTGGCCAGCTTGTACCTGCGCACGTCGAAGCCGAGCAGAAGGGTGCGCAGCTCGTTGACCCGCAGCGCCCCGACGACCCTGCCGAACGGCCGGCGCAGGAGCAGGTGGACGCCGACGCCGATCACCCCGGCGGCGGCCAGGAAGACGGCCAGCATCGATTTGTAGGAGAGCAGCGTCGGCGTGCCCCCGGGAAGCCCGATGCTCAGCGGCGGCACCCCGACCATGCCGTTGTAGCCCCCGAGCTCGGCCGCCCCGATGTGGTACTTGGGATCGGCGGTGCCCGACATCACCGTCAGCAGGACCAGCGAGAAGGCGAGCGTGATGATCGCCACGGCGACGTCGTTGACGTCGCCGTAGAAGATGAAGTACCCGACCAGGCCGGCCGCGATCGCTCCGACCAGCCCACCGGCGAGCAGGGCGGTGATCGTCTCGTTGGTGTGGGGAAGGAGGTTGATCGCGACGACGCTGTAGGTGTAGCCGCCGATCCCGAAGAACGCCGCCTGGCCGAAGCTGAAGATGCCGCCGTGGCCCCAGATGAAGGTGAAGCTCAGCGCGAGCAGCCCATAGACGACCCACAGCGTCCATTCGCTGGCCTGAAATTCGGAGGCGAAAGCGGGGACGAGGATCGCGGCGAGGGCGACCCCGGCGAGGACGAGCACCTCGCCGGGAAGGCGCCGGCGAACCCAGGCGAGCGGATTCACAGCGTCCTCCGCAGCCGACCGGAAATCCCCTCCGGCATGATCCTCAGGATCACGATCGCCAGCACGAGCAGGGCGACGGCGCCGAGCACGAGCGAGGTCCGCTCGGAGACCACCCGCTGGACGGTGCCGAGCAGCGTCGCCGAGAGCGAGGTGCCGGTCACGATCGCCGGCCCGCCGACCACCACCGTCATGAACGCGTCGGCGATGTAGGCGCTGCCCATGCTGGGCGAGACCGCGGTGATCGGCGCCAGCGCCGCGCCGCCGGCGCCGGCAAACGCGGCGCCGAGGGCGAAGGTGCGCGTGTTGATGCCGCGCGCGTTGACCCCCAGGGCCGAGGCCATCTCGGGATGCTGGGTGGTCGCCCGCGCCATGATCCCGAAACGGGTCCGCGTGAAGACGAGGTAGGCGACGAGGAGCAGCAGCGCCGCGATCGCGATCAGCGCGACTTCGTACTCCGAGAAGGAGTAGCGGCCGATGCTGAAGCTCGACAGCGGCGTGGAGATCCCGGTGCTGCTGGCTCCCCAGATCAAGACCGCCGCCTGTTCGAGGATCAGGGCGAGGCCGAAGGTCGCCAGTATCGTCGCCTCGATCCGCCCGTAGAGGTGGCGGATCAGGAGACGCTCGACGATCAGGCCGACGGCGCCCATCGCGAGCGTGGCGATCACCGCCGCGGGCCAGAAGCCGAGACCGGCCCTGACCGCGGTGACGGTGAAGAACGCGCCGAGCATCAGAAACGTGCCGTGCGCGAAATTGATCACCTGCATCATCCCGAAGATGACCGCCAGGCCAATCGAGATCAGCACCAGGATGCTGATGCTGATCAGCACACCGAGGAGGGTGTTCACGAGCTGATCCATCCTGGGCTGATCCCGATTCGGCCGGCGTCTCTTCTAGGGGGTGAACTGCTGGTTCGTGCTCGGGCTCTTGACCAGGTCACATACTTCGTCCTCGTAGGACGGCGGCACGTCGGCTTTGGTCGACATCACCGTGAACCCGTGTTCGTCGTTGGTCTTGGCGATGCTGATGTCCTGCGTCACGTGGTGGGAGCCGGGATCCATCGTGACCTTCCCCGACGGGGATTCGAAGCTGATCCCAGAGCCAGATTGGAGGGCTTCGATCACCGCTTCGCGGTCGGTGGTTCCGGCCTGTTCGACCGCCTCGGCCCAGAGATGCCAGCCGTTCCAGACCGTGACCGCCGAGTCGGTGACGTAGGCGTTGGCCCCGAAGCGCTTTTTGTATTCCTTGACGAATTTCTCGTTGACCGGATTTTCAAGCGATTCGATGTACGGGTAGGCGACGGTGATGTCCTTCGACTCGTTCGGAGGCAGGACGACCTGCTCGTTGCCGAGCCCGAACGTAGGTGAGACGATTTTCATCGCGCTGTTCAGGCCGGTCGCGTTGAAGGTGCGGTAGAACGGGATGTGTTCGCCGCCGACGAGAAGCGAGACGACGACGTCGGGCTTCGCGGTCTGCAGGTGGGAGATCACCGAGCTGAATTCGGAGCTTTCCAGCGGCACGAATTCCGTGCCCACCACGGTGCCACCGGCTTCTTCGGCGTATTTCTTCACCCATTCGGCGGAGATTTCGCCGTAGTTGTATTCGGCCGCGACCACGTACAGCTTCGGGCCGATGTTTTCGATCGCCCATGGGATCAGCGCTTTGAGCTGCTGGGAGGGCACCACTCCGGTGTTGAACGTGTTTGCGTCACAGACCCCGCCCTCGTACTGCTCGTTGTAGAAGTAGAGGAGCTTGTTGCGATCGAAGATCGGACGGATCGCTTCACGCGAAGCACTGGTGATGCCGCCCATCACCACGGCGGGGTGGTCTTTGAGGGCGAGCTGATTCGCGTACTGGGTGTATTTCGTGTCGTCGGACTGGGTGTCGAAGGCGTCGAGCTTCAGCTTCTTGCCGAGGACGCCTCCGTTCGCGTTGATGTCGTCGATCGCCATCTGCGTGGCGTTGGTCATTTCCTTCCCGTAGATATCGAGCGGGCCGGTGGTGTCGAGCAGGCTGCCGACGACGATGTCGCCGCCGCTGCTCGAGGAGCCGCCGCCGCTTCCGCCGCAGGCGGCAAGGCCGACTGCCAGCGCGATCGCCGCCAGCGCCGTGAGCGCCGTGGCCCACCGCGCCCGTGACTTGATGGTGGAACGTGGGTCATGCATCGAACAGGTCCTCTCTCGTGGTGTTGTCCAACTTCTCGGCCGGCGTCTGTGCGCTGGCGGGCGTTTGCGTAGAAGGGTGTTGAGGCTGTTCGTCGGCGTGCGACAGCCGGCGCAGCTCGGCCCGGCGGATCTTCCCCGTGGTGGTCAGGGGCAACTGCTCGACGAACTCGATCTGGCGTGGGTACTCGTAGGCGGCCAGGCGCCGGCGCACCAGCTCACGGACCTCCTGTTCCAGCTCGGCCGAGGGGGCATGGGAATCGGCGAGCTGGATGAACGCCTTGACGGCTTCGCCGCGGAGCGGATCCGGCACGCCGACGACGGCCGCCATCGCGACGGCGTCGTGGTGCAGCAGGCATTCCTCGATCTCACCGGGCCCGATCCGGTACCCGGCGGAGTTGATCACGTCGTCGGCGCGCGACTCATACCAGAGGTATCCGTCCTCGTCGCGGCGGGCGAGGTCGCCGGTGAGCAGCCAGCGCCCGTCCTCGGTGTACTTGGCCGCGGTCGCGACCGGGTTGCCCCAGTACTCGAGGAAGAAGACCGGGTCCGGGCTGGCCACCGCGATCTCGCCCACCTCCCCGACGCCGGCCGGCCCATCGGCCCCCGGGGCGAGGACGGCGACCTCATGCCCGGGGTAGGGGCGTCCCAGCGAACCGGGACGGGCCTCCCAGGCCGCGCCGCAACTGCCGGCGACGAGGTTCGCCTCGGTCTGCCCGTAGATCTCGTTGATCGTGACGCCGAGGCGCTCGCGCCCCCAGGAGAGCATCTGCTCCCCCAGCGACTCGCCCCCGGACATCACCGAGCGCAGGGAGAGGCGCCGGTCGGAGGGGCCGCCCGCCTGGCGCATCATCTTCAGCGCGGTGGGTGGAAGGAAGGCGTTACGAACTTCCAGCTCTGCCATCAGCTGGACGGCCCATTCCGGATCGAAGCCCTGCCGCGGAGCCGAGACGATCGGCCGGCCGTAGTACCAGGTCGGCATCACCGCGTCGAACAGCCCGCCGATCCAGGCCCAGTCGGCTGGGGTCCAGAAGAGGTCGCCGGGACACGGAAAGAAGTCGTGGGAGAGCTGGAAGCCCGGCAGATGGCCGATCAGCACCCGGTGCCCGTGCAGCGCCCCCTTGGGCGCGCCGGTCGTCCCCGAGGTGTAGATCAGCAGCGCCGGCGTGTCGGGGGTCGTCGGCTCCGGTTCGAGTCGCTCGGAGGCGGCTTCCAGCAGCGGCCAGAAGTCGTGGTGGGGCGCCGCCACGGCGCCGTCGGCGACGACGACCTGCAGCCCTCCGAGCTCCTCGGCCACCGCGGCCACCGCGTCCAGGTGCTCGGCGTCGGTGATCACCGCGCGGGCGGCGCAGTCGCCGAGCCGATAGGTGAGCCCCTGGGGGCCGAACAGGGTGCTCATCGGGACCGCGATCGCACCGAGCTTGTAGACGGCGAGATGCGCCAGTCCGGTCTCCAGGCGCTGTGGCAGCACGATCCCGACACGGTCGCCGGCCGCTACGCCGATGCCCCTCAGGGCATTCGCGAGCTGGTCGGAGAGCCGCCGCAGATCGCCGAAGGTGAACTCCTGCCGGCTGGAGTCGGGGCCGATGTGGATCAGCGCCAGGTCCCCCGCCGGATGGCGGTCGGCGCAGGCGACGCCGATGTTCAGGTCGGCCGGCACCTGCCACTGGAAGTCCTCCCGCAAGGCGGCATAACCCCGTGTGGCTTCTTCAGACTCCATCTCTCTCCTCGAGCGCCCAGACCTCCCAGGTCATGGCGAAGTGGGGCCACTCTCGACGCTGGAGAGGCCACGAAGCAAGGGCGGAAACAGCCGAATTCGCAGCGGCCCGTTTAGAGGGTTCCTACAAGCCGCCGAACCGCGCTGGCGGGCTGGACGGCCTACTGCGAAAGCGTTTGGTGGGCAAGCAGGGCGACGCGCAGGTCGAGCGCGCGGCGCGGCTCCGTGAAGCGCTCGCCGAGCAGCTCGCGCAGCCGCTGCAGGCGGTAGTAGACGGTGTTGACGTGGACGTGGAGGGCGGCGGCGGTCCGGGTCGGGCTTAGATCGGCCTGCAGGTAGGCGTCGAGTGTCTCGATCAGGCCGAGGCCATGCTGTTCGTCGTGGAGGATCATCTTGCCCAGCTGGACCTCGACGAAGTCGGCCATCTCGCCGTCGTCCTCGCCGCCGAAGACGAGCGAGAGCACCCAGGCGTCGGCGAGGTCGACGACGGTCGAGCCCGATTTGCCGCGCAGCAGCGCGAGCACGCGACCGGCGGCGAGGAAGAACCTGCGGTAGTCCTCGGGCCGGTGGCAGGGTGGGGTGACGGCGGCCGTCAGACGGCACCGGTCGGCGTCGCTCACCGGCGTCAGCGTCGCGCGGACCTGCTCGGCGAGGCCGGCCGTCTCTCCGTCGAGGACGGCGACCACGGCCTGGGAGTAGCGCGCGGCAAACCGACACCACGGCTGCCGGCGCAGCACGGCGACGAGCGCATCGGGCACGTGCCCCAGATCCGTCGTCCCGTCGGAGGAGCGCCGCGGGACGAGGTGGATCCGCACGAGCCGGTGGGGCTGGCTCAGGTCGACGCCCACTTCCGCTGCGCGCCTGGCCATGCCGTCGTCGATCCGGGCGTGGCCCGCGAGCAGGTCGTCGAGCAGTTCTCGCCCGAGCCGGCGGTGGACCTCGGCCACGGCCCGCTCCATGAGCAGCTCCAGCGCGACGACGCGCGTGGCTTGGTCGAAGAGCGGGCGCGCGTCGGCGACCTCGGCCGAGCTCAGCGAAAGCCAGACCGAGCCCAGGGGCACCGCGCCGGCCACGATCGGAGCGACCAGCCAGGTGTGCCGGCGCAACGCGCCGTCGGGCTCGAGGCAGACGGTCGAGCCGTCGCCCTCGGCGAGCAGCTGCGGCAGCTTCCGCGCGACCTCCGCCGAACCCGCGGTGAGCATCCTGGTGCCGAATGGATCGCCTGGCTCCCCGGCGTGGGCGAGCAGCTGGTGATGGCGATCGAAGGCGAGCAGCTGGCCGCCGGTCACGCTCGCGGTCAGGTCGACTATGTCGTTCAGCGCCTTCCCTTCGAGCACGGCGCTGCTGAGCCGGGCGTGGAGCGCTTCGGCGCGCTGCAAGCGGGTGTTGTGCGTCTGCACCACCGCGTTGCTGTGGGCGAGGTCGGCGAGGGCGGACCGGGCGCGATCGTAGAGGTCGGCATTCCGAATCGCGGTGGCGGCGTGGCTGGCCAGGCTCGTGACCAGCCCCACCTCGGCCTCGCTGAACACCCGCACCGCGCGATCGGCGACGAAGAGGACGCCGACGAAGCGCTGCGAGACGCTCATCGGGGCGCCGAGGATGCTGCGAACGCCCTCCTGGCGCACCGCCGCATCGACCTCCGGATTGTGCTCGAAGCGCTCGTCGTCGAGGTAGGCGCTGGTGTAGAAGGGTCGCTGCCTGGCCGCCACCCGGCCGCCGAGGCCGCCGCCGAGCTTCAGTCGCAGGTCGGTGAAGGCAGGGCTCTCAGTGCCCAGGGTGACCCGCATCGCGATCTGCTCGCTGTCCTCGTCGACCAGCATGATGTAGGAGACGGGAGCCCTGGCGACGACCTGGACCCGCTCGACGATCGCCGTCAGCACGGTCTCCAGATCGAGGTTGGAGGACAGTTCGCCGGCGGTTTCGAACAGCGCCTGCAATTGGCCCTCGTTGCTCTCGGCGCGCTGTAGCTGAGCGTGGTTTCTCAGCAGCACCGCCACCTGCCTGGCGAAGCCCGAAAGCCGCTCCTCGCGAATCTCCTCGGCGGCGGACGGGCCGCCCGCGATCAGCAGCACGCCCTGAAGCCCGTCGCCGGGGGCCAACGCGACCCCGAGGACGGCTCCGTCGCGCTGTTGTGCGACCAGGCCGAAGCTGGCCTCGATCAGCCGCGCCCGAACATCGCCGCAGCCCGGCTCCCAGGAGACCCCACCGAGCTCCAGCAACTCGATCTCCGCCTCGGTCACGGCCACCGAGGCGGGCTCAGCCTCGCTGCGCTCGCAGAACAATCGACCGAGGTCAGGCCGGTAGACCCAGATCACCGCCTCCGAGCCGCCGAAGAGGCGCAGCGCCTCGGCGCCGACCAGGTTCGCCAGCTCGACCGTGTCCATCCGCCCCAGCTCCAAGAACGCCAAGGTGTCGGAGAGTCCCTCTCCCGGTTGCGCGGTAAGTCGTGCCATGAGAGCCCGTACGGCGATTGCGCGACGCGAGCAGGCCCGAGAATACTGATTGCGAGGTCGATGCCGCGGGCTCGGCGACGTGCTGATCAGCCACGAGACGCCGTGCCCACCTTCGTTGTCCGGGCACCGACGAGCAACCTGGATGCGGCCTCAAAAGAGGTCGAGGCGGGTACGCCTCTCTCGCATCGAAGGCCTTGTCTTCGACGCCGGCCCCGGGGCGTTCACGCGCCGCCTGGGGCGGCCATTTCGGGTTTCTCGTCGCGAACGTAGGTGGACCGCAACCCGCACCGCAAGGCCTAAATCGGCCTCACTCGAAGCTCATGTCGGCCCCTTTGTTGCCCCAGCGATCCACCCCGACTGCAGGTCGCCGGCCCAAGAACGGGGCCGCATCCTCGAGCCCCTGCGCTCGGATCTCAGCCAAAGTCGCGTCGATCCCCGACCCGTCCGTGCTCGACCCCACGCAGGTGGTGCTGCGGCAGGAGACCCCGAAGAAGCCGCTTAAGGTCGCCCGGGAGGGTTCGAGGTGCCCATTGATCGACCAGCTGGTCACGTTCCACTTCTCGGTCAGAGTTTGGAGTCGATCCGCCGCCGACCGAGCTCCATGCCCCCGTGCAGGACGTTAGGTCGCGCAGGAGACGTCAGTTGCAAACCGACGTTTACGCGGATAAGATTGGATAATCCGTCTTTCCGTAGTTATATGCCTGATTTTTCTGGCGGTCTCGGCAAGCACCGCCGATGCGTCGGTGGTCGAACGACTCGCGGGGGTCGAGGCCCCCACCACCAGCCCATATGACTTCGACCAAGTGAGCACGAACTGCAAAGGCAGCACTGCAGAACGCGATACGACGAAGGCCTACGCAGGAACGGCATCCCTCAAGGTGCACATCGAATCGACGGAATGCTCTCCCTACGCACGTGGAATTTTCAACAGCAATTCTCCCAACCACATCGAAGAAGGCAATGAACTCTGGTTCGGTGCAGCGATCTACCTGCCAAGCGGCTTCTTCGGCGCTCACAGCCAATATACCGATCTGATCCGAATGGATTCTTACGTCTCAGACGGTGGAGAACTGAACGAAGCGGCCAAACAGCAGAGCATCAACTTCGCCAGCTTCAGCAACGACGACCTCTATGTGCAAGCCGAATCCAACGAAAGTATCCATACGCTGATAGGCCCTCTCTCCCCGAGTGTGCTCTCAGAAAATGCTTGGCATTGGGTCGAGATCCGCGTCGTCCTCGATAAGGACTCGGGAGAAGCGTTCACGGAACTCAAGATCGACGGGGTCAGCAAGGGTTCGTCAACCGCGGGAAACTACTTTGCCGGAAGGGCTAACTTCAACCGGTTGCGCTACGGGCTGGTGTCGGCAGGAAGCACCGGCTCGGGCAACCTGACGATGTACGTCGATCGGGCGTCGATCAGCAAAAGCGAGCGTGGGCCGCTTGCCATAACCAGCCCTGGCCTTGTCAGCTACTGGCGTTTGGGGGAGTCCAGCGGCACCACCGCCGCCGATGCGCAGGGCGTTGCATCGGGCACCTACGTAAATGGCCCCGAACTCGGTGTCGCCAGCCTGCTGAAAGGGGAAGCCGACACCGCCGTCAATTTCGACGGGATAAACGACCACGTCAGCATCACGCCCGTAAGTGCGCTCAACATAACCGCAGAAGTAACCCTTGAGGCCTGGATCAAAGCAGACGCACTGCAGGGCTCGATCATCCGGCGCAACAATTCCTACGAGCTTCGAGCGCAGTCCGACGGCAGCGTCCTGTTCAGAGTCTGGGTCGGGGAAGCGGTCCAGACTCTCACCTCCGCGGAAGGGAAAGTCAAAACGGGAACCATCTACCACTTGGCCGGCACCTATGACGGGACTGCGATGCGCATATTCGTCGACGGAAAAGAAATCGCGTCGAAAGCGCTGAAAGGCTCGATGACCCATAACAGCAACACGCTGTATATCGCCCGTAACGACTTCTCGAATACCTATTTCGATGGGGTGATCGACGACGTCGCGATTTACAACCAAGCCCTACCGGAAGCGACCCTCGCTCAGCACTATCAGGCCGGCCTCTAGGACAGAGAACTGCATCAACTTCTCGGCCGGGAAGATGTGGTGTTGATGCAGTCGCGCTTGGCTTCGCGTCTGAGGACGTTGCGAAAGATGGACCCGACCGCGACCCCGAAGTCAGTGAACCGCGAGGAACTCCGATGAACCGGTGCTACGCGAAGCCAAACCTTCAGCTGAGGCACTGCTCCCTGGGCCGTCAGGCACTTGCCACAAGCAATACAAGGCGTACCCTCAGACTCTCTCCGCGCGACGACGCCGATGCCCGCCGCCGGCATGAGTGTTCTTCACGTTTGCCAGGCATGGGCCAGACGTGCCCAACCTCGGAGACCCTTTGACCGTCGGGGTTCCTACACGGACAATCCGGTTATGAGCCCGAGCCTGGCGCCCCCGCTGGACTACGTGGGGCACGGTTTCAAGCGGTTTTCGCCAAATCCAGTTACGTGGGGATCGGCTGGAGTCTGTGGGGCATGTTGCCACATTTGTTGCCCCAGCGGTGCCGAAACCATATGGCTCAGGCCGGTAATCGCTCAGGCTCCGATTACGTCGCGGCGCCTGAAGGCCGTAAGTGCCGCGGCCATCGCTGCGCCGCCGATCCAATCATCGCCGCCGCGTCACCGGCCTTGAAGGACTGGGCGGGAACCGGGGCGATGTGCTGAAAGGGGGAGAGATCAAGCGCCCACTGCGGCGCCCCCAGCAGAGCACCTACAGGTGCCAGCAGACCTCGCGAATCGCGCCGGGGGAGATCTATGGCTACCTCGGACCCAACGGCACCGGCAAGACGACCACCATTCGGCTACTACTGGGCCTCCACCGAGGGAGCACCGGCCGCGTCGAAATATTCGGCACCGATGCCTGGGCGAACCCCATACCTGCGCATCGCCGCTCGCCTACGTCGCCGGCGAGCCCTTCCTCTGGCCGGCGCCGACGAGCGCGATTCCCGACTCCCTCACCGGCAGAAAGTTACCGCGTCCCGGGGCACGGTCAGCCAGATCGTGTCGTGCCCAGTTTGAATCTTTGCGAGGGCGGCGGCCCCTCCCGTCCGTAGTGTACGGGCGGAGATGTGGCGCAGCACGCGCAATCGGCCCCCCGCGACATAGAATCGCCTCTCATGGATGGCCCTCGAGAACTCCAACCTGAGCTGCCCAAAATGGTCGGCTTCTCAGCGCTCATCTTCTCCGTGCTTTACTTCACCTCCGACGTGGTCGAGGCAAGCCAGGGCGGCTTCTCAGACCTCCAGCTATGGCTCACCCTGATCGCCGAGGCGGCGATCCCCTTCTTCGTGATCGGTCTCTACTCGGTCCAGCGCCCGCGGATCGGACGCCTCGGGGCGGTATGCGCCCTCGCCTACGCCTACAGCTTCGTCTTCTTCGCCGGCACCGTGGTCTATGCGCTCCTCCACGGCACCAGCGACTTCAGTTCTCTCAGCGAAGAGCTAGGAGGGGCAATGACCGTGCACGGGGCGATCATGCTGTTCGCGGGCCTTGGCTTCGGCTATGCGGTGGCACGCGCCGGCGTGCTGCCGCGCTGGAGTGGAGTCGCCTTGATGGTCGGCGTGGTGCTCGTCGTCGTGACTCGAGATATGGCGGACGGTCCACAGTTACTGGCCGTGGGGATCCGTGACCTCGCCTTCGCAGGCATGGGCGCCTCCCTTCTGGGAGCGGGCGCGCCCTGGACGCTACGCACGGAGGGCTAGGGCCCGAGCACTCGGCGCCCAATGGGGCCCAGGGACCACGCGCAGGGGTGGCCAAGCGCGCTTGGACGAGTCTGGGGCCCGCGGTGGCCGTAACTTCGTTCCGGCCCCGACGCGCCAGTTACAACACTTCTAGCGACGCGACCAGCCCGCCGACATCCGGGCTCGAGCAGGGCGGCGCCGTGCCATCCACTTCTGCGCGGAACGGCCTCGCGGCGTCCAAACCGCTACCGGTGTGGTCCCAAGACGGTTCCACCGGGACCGCTTTGGGACCACACATCGCGACCGGCACTCCTACGCACACCCGACCGGCCCAGCGCGAGTCCTCCGTCGGGCTTGCTGCAAGATCTGGGCTAGTGCCCGCCCGTCGATCCTTGGTCGAAATATGGACTGGCACCGTTTGAATCCCGGATGGCAGCGTGGACGGCCCTGTCTTCCTCACGCCGTGCGCCGCCTGTCCACCACCGCCGACGCGCACGACCACCACGCGTAGTCGATAGCCCCGGCCCTCTGACCTTCGGGTTCCTACCCCGACAGTCCGCTTACGAGCCCGATCCGGTGCACCTGCTGGGCTACGTCGAGCGCTGTTTCAAGCGGTTTTCGCGAGATCGAGATCGGCTGAGATCGGCTGGAATCTGTGGGGCATGTTGCCCCACTTGTTGCCCCAGGACAATTACGCCGACGAAACAGCAACGACCGAGACATCGTCGTGGGCGACTGTCCCAACCTCTGCGCAACACCCCGGGTTTTCGGCCTGAGCCGACGTTCTGATCAGCGACCCCCGCACCCGCGCAACTTGGGCCCGGCGGATGCGGGGGACTTTCGCTGTCCTAATCAGGTGCTCAGCGATCCATTCCTAGCCAGAGAAGCCGCTGGGACTCGAATTGGCCGCGACCTCATGTCCGTAAAGGAATATCTGCTGCCAGCCACTACTCGGGTTCCATTGCCAATCAGTAATCGAGTTGAGGTCATTTGCGTCGACGAAGTAGACGTTTGGGGTACTGCCGTTCATGACCGCACTCGGGCTTGACCCCGGCGCAAGCCAATGGCCCCCTAGAACCGCCTGACCGACCCAGCCCAGGCTCGAAGTCCACACCCATACCGTGATCGAGCCGCTATTTGAGGCATCTGCGAAGAACACCTCCAGGGCGCCGTTGACCATCATCGCGCTTGGGCTGCTTTTTGCGGCGACCGGGTGGCCCCAGAGGTGTTGCTGCTGCCAGCCCGTCCCTGAAGTCCACCTCCAGTCGGTGATCGTGTTGTTGTTGGTGGCGTTGACGAAGAAGACACGAGGGTTTCCTTCGTTATCGACCGTCGCACTGGGGCTGCTTCCCGCGGCGACGGGCAGACCCCACAGGTATTCCTGCTGCCAGCCCGTTATTGCGTTCCACTTCCATTGGGTGATCGTGTTGTTGTCCGAGGCGTCGACGAAATAGACACGCGGGTTGCCACTACTATCAACTATCGCGCTCGGGCTGGTCCCCGCAGCGACCGAGTGACCATAGAAGTATTCCTGCTGCCAGCCGGTCCCGGAGCTCCACTTCCAGTCGGTAATCGTGTTGTTGTTAGAGGCGTCTACGAAGAAGACATGTAGGGTGCCGCCGACCTGAATAGCTGAGGGGCTCGATCCTGCCGCCACGGTATCGCCAAAGAACGATTCCTGTTCCCAACCGTTACTCCACTTCCAATGAGTGATCGTATTGCCATACGATTCATCGACGTAGAAGACATGAGGCGATCCTCCCCCGTCCATCAGCGTCTCAGGACTGGAGCCGTCGGCGATCCTGTGACCCCAGAGTGGATACTGTTGCCAGCCACTGGTGCTGTCCCAAGTCCAAGTCGATACCGAGTGCGCGTTCGGGGCGTCGGCAAAGCTGACACGAACAGGCGGGGCGGGCGGTGGTGGAGTTGGCCAGGTGGGCGCGCCAGTCTGTGCCTGGAAGGCGCCCCATGCGGGGCGAAAGCGTCCGTCCGCACTGCGGAGACCCGCGTAACCGTCCCATGCCCCGCCGAAGTCGCGGTAATTATAGTAAATCAGTGACTGGATGTTCTTTTCGGCTTGGACCGACCGAATCCAGTTGAAGCTTCCCGTCAAATATTGTGCCTGCTGTTCCTCGGTGACCTTTTCATGGGCGGGATCGGTAACACCGACCTGCCAGCCCAGCTCGGTGATCCAGAGCTCCTTGGTCGAGCCACCGAAAAACCCATTGAGCTTATTACGGGCTTCGTTGACGTGGGTTTCTACTCCTGATTGGCCGCCGGTAAAGGAATACGGGTGCAGCGCAAGGCCCGTGAAGTTGGCCAAAGCGGGATCCACATTGTTGGCTTTATCCAAGAAGAGGTCGACTTTCATCGACTTGTAGTTGGAGCCTTCCATATTGGTTCCAGCCGAGAAGAGGTTGCCGAAGTTGACCCTGGTGCCGGCACCGCTCTTTTCGTTCTGGGCTGCTTGAATTGCGACGGCCATCCGGCGAGCGAAGCGGGTGTAGCTTTCTGGATACACGCTCGCGCCACCGGGGTTGTTCTCACGGAGGTTTGGCTCGTTCCAGATCTCCCACTCGGGAACCGGCTTGGGATTTGCCTTGCCGTTCCAGAAGTCGCCCTGGAAGCCGTAGCGGTGCACGACGTCGTAGACGAACCAGATCCAGGTACCCGGCCCGTTCCCTTCTGCTTCGAGTTGTTCCAGGGTGGGAAATTGCCCACCGGTCGGCCCGCCGCTATAGAGGTAGGGAAGGATCGTGATGCCCTGTTCCCAGGCGAGCTGGAAGATCGGATCGTATGCGGCAGCGACGGTGCTGGTCCGAGAGAGCTGCAGGTGGTAGTACTTGGCGCCCGAGTGGGCGACTGCTTCCATGTCGGCGGCACTCTGGTTGCTGGGGCCACCCCAGTGGAGCCCAAAGAACTTTTCGGGCAGAGCGGAAGCCGAGGAAGCGCTGGCGAGAAGCAGGGCAAGGCTCGTGAGGAGAGCACTGAGGAGCAGCGGCAGCCGTCGCGGCCCTTTCCCGATCCAGTGATTCCGACACCGCCACCGCAACCCGAACGAACCCATTTAGATCGCCCCTTTCAATTGATAAGCGGAAAACGCTTTAATACCCCCTTAATTGCGTTTTTAATTCCCAGAGCCTGGGCTGGGCATGATCAGCTTCAAAGGGTTCCCTGGCTCTCATTTGGGCTGCCAGCCGATGGCCGGCAGAGGCCGTAGGTCTTGAGCAGAGCCATATTGGGGAAGGTTCGCGCTCTCTCCTGGGGCTGACGAGAAGAATTCGAGGGGAACAATTACGCGACCTTCGGGTTCCCACAAGGACAGTCCGCTTATGAGCCCGAACCTGGAACTCGGCTGGGCTACGTGGGGCCCGGTTTCAAGCGGTTTCCCCGAGATCGAGCTACGTGGGGATCGGCTGGAGTCTGTGGGACCCGTTGCCCCATTTGTTGCCCCAGCGCTGTCCTATGACCGCCGACGTTCTTCGCGGAACCCGTCGATGCTCAGCTCACGGCTCCACGACTGCGCCATCAGCCGGGACGGGCAACCGCCGCGATACGGACCAGCCGGTATCGGCCGGACTGTTCACCCTACCCGGCGATGCGCCTGACGGCGTAGCGCGACTGGACCAGCCCCGAGGGGAAGCTCCTGGTCTCGACGTGCTTGAGCGCGGTCGACGAGTCCAGCGGCCCGAAAAGCGGCGGGCCGCCACCGAGCAGGACCGGCACGCGGGACACGGTCAGCTCGTCGATCAGGCCTTCGTCGAGGAACGACTGAATCACCTGGCCGCCATCGACGTACAGCGCCCCCATCCCCCGATTGCCGAGGGCGACGAAGAGCTCAAGCGGCCTGCCAGCATGCATCTCAACGCGATCACGCAGCGCCTCAGGAATATCGTCGTGGGAGAGCGTCCGGCTCATCACGAAGACAGGCTTCGCGTAGGGCCATTGCGGGAAGCCGAGCGCGGTCTCGTAGGTCTTGCGGCCGATCACCAGGCCGTCGACCGAGTCCATGAACTGCTCGTAGCCGTGGTCCTCGCCGGCGTTCGCGTATGGGTCGAGCCAGCCGATGCCGCCACTACGGTCGGCGATGTGGCCGTCGAGGCTGCAGGCGATGAAGACGCGGCCGCTGGGCCGGCCGCCGGTCGGGGTCTCAGTCATGCGTTCGTCGCTTCCTTCGTCAGTGGGTGTGTCAGGGCTTAACCGTCGGTATTCTGAACGTTCCGCGCCTCATCAAACCGTGCGCCGCCTGTTTGCCCACAGCTAGTGCACGGACCGCCACAGATACTCACCAGGCCAGGCCTTTGACCGTCGGGTTACTACCCCGACGGTCCGCTTATGAGCCCGAACCTCCAGATCGGCTGGACTACGTGGGGCACGGTTTCAAGCGGTTTTCGGGGAATCGAACTACGTGGAGGTCGGCTGGGATCCGTGGGACACGTTGCCCCATCTGTTGCCCCAGCGTCGCGGTGATAGCGGGCCGACGGACGGGTTGCCAGCCCGCAGATCCGGGCCGCGCGGCGGTGGCGCTTGAAGCGCTTGCCGACGCAGCCCGTCGCCGCACTCTCCCGAAACCGTCTGAGTTTCCGTTCGGCCCTTCACGCCACAGAATCCGCCGGTATTGGATCTAGCGCGCGCGGCGCCTGTACCGACCTGGAGGCTCGTCGCGCATGCGCGAGAAGGCCCGCGAAAAGGCGAACTCGGAGGTGTAGCCGAGGCTCCGCGCTATCGCCTCCAATGGATCGGTCGTCTCGCGCAACCGGCGCGCGGCGAGGTCCATCCGCCAGCGCGTCAGATAGCGCAGCGGCGGTTCCCCGACCAACTCGGCGAACCGCCGGGCGAGCGTGGCGCGGGAGACACTGACCTCCGCCGCCAGGCGCTCCACGGTCCAGGGGAACTCTGGGCGATCGTGCAGGAGGGCGACCGCCCGAGCCACCGCCGGATCGCGCAGGCCCCGAAGCCACGATGCTTCGGTGGCGTTCTCGCCGTCCAGCCAGGCGCGCACGACCAGGACGAAGATCACGTCGACCAAGCGGTCGATGACGACCCGCGATCCTGGCGTCGGCGCACCGAGCTCGTCCGTGAGCATGCGCACCGCGCGCTGCAGCGGCGTTGACTCGCCCGGCCCACCGGCCGCGATGTGCAACACCGGGGGCAGCAGCGAGAGAAGTGGGTGCGCGACGTCGTGGTCATAGTCATAGGAGGCGCAGAGGAAACGCGTGCAGGCGCCAGGGCCTGGGAGCAGCAGATCGCCTTCGGGCGTCCACTGCCGCTCGGTCGCGAGACTGTCGAAGGACTCCGCCTGCCCGCCGAGTTCACTGACCAGCGCATGGGTCAACCCCGTCGGTAGCAGCACGATGTCCCCCGGCATCAGCTGGCGGGGCGGCGCCTCTTCGGTGCGCAGCCAGCACATGCCTGCGGTGATCGCGTGGAAGCCGGCGCCCTGCGCTACATCGATCTCGATTCCCCAGGGGTCGTGGGCCTGCACGTGGGCAAAGAGCGCGCCCCCGACGCGACTGACCTCGAGGACATCGGAAAGGGGATCCATGTCGGAACCATAGTCGCTCAGAAGACCACCGCACAACGAAAATAGAGACGAATGAGCATGAAATTGCGCTTCTAAGCCATTCCCAAGCTCACAACTCAGACGTACTGTGGGTGGAAGCCTGTATCGCTCACATCCCCCAGGAGGTTCTTGGCCTTGACTTCGACGACATCCCTGACCGCGCCCATCGAGGAGGCGCGGGCTCGCATTCGCGGCAGCATCGGCAACGTGCTGGACGACCTCGATCGCTCCGCCGAGGCGTTCGGCGACGGTTCCTATGGCTCACCGAGGGTCGGAGAGACCGCTCCCGATTTCACCCTCCCCGGCACAGACGGCGCCCAGGTCAGCCTCGCCGAGCTGCGTGGCCGCAACCGGGTCGTGTTGATCTTCTATCGCGGCAGCTGGTGCCCCTATTGCGATGTTCAGCTGAGAGCGTTCCAGGCCAGGCTCGACGAGATCAAGGCCGCCGGCGCGGAGCTGGTGGCAGTCTCGCCGCAGACGCCGGAGGAGTCGCTCTCCCTCGCCGAGGAGAGAGACCTCACCTTCACCCTGCTGAGCGACGCCGGCAACGCCGTCGCAGACAGCTACGGACTGCGGGTTACCCTCGACGGCGAGCACCGCGAGTCCCATGTGGGCGTCGGGGTCGATCTCCCCGCCAAAAACGGCGACGACAGCTGGACGCTGCCGGTGCCCTCGACCTTCGTGATCGAGCGCGACGGCACGGTCTCCTACGCGTCGGTCCCCGGCGACCCCCGCCGCCGGGTTGGGCCGGACGAGGTCCTCGCAGCGCTGAAGGCATAGTGCCGGCTAGGTTCAGCCATGACCACAACCCACTCTCTAGCAGCGGCACTACCGCGCCTAGCGATGCCATGGCGGCGCCCCTTCCAAACGGACTCCCCGGTGCGGCTCGACGTGCTGCACCTGACCGATCCACTGTGCCCGTGGGCGTACTCATTCGAGCCCACCCTACGGGCGATCGAGGCGCGATACGGCGACCAGCTCTGCTTCCAGACGTCAATGATCGGCCTGGTTGAGCCTGTCGAGGAATCGGTCGCGCGTGGCGCCTCGTTGCGGCGCGACCTGGCGCAGGGCATCCTGGGCTTCCGCCGCTTCGGCATGCCCATCACCCCGCATCTGCGCTCGCGCGCGTTTGCCAGCGAAGCCGCTTGCCGACTCGTCAAGGCTGCCGAACGCCAGGATCCAATCCTAGGCGAGGCGGTGTTGCGGCTGCTGCGCCTGGCCACGTTCACGACCGACCTCGCGCTCGACCAGGACGAGGTGCTCGCAGAGCTTTGCATGCAGGTTGAGGGCCTCGACGCCGAGGAGGTAATCGCGGAGCTGCACGGCGAGGTTGTCCGCGACGCCTATCTCCGGGACCACGCGACCGCGCGCGAACCCTCCGGGGTCGCCGTGAAGCTGCGTCGCACCTTGGGGTCGGAGCGCTACTCGGCACCGACCCTCGTCCTGCGCAGCGAGGCTGGGAGCACGGCGGTCGTGCCCGGCTTCCAGCCAGTGGAGGCGGTCGAGGTGGCGCTGATGAACCTCGAGCCCCGCCTGACGCGCCTGCCGGTGTCGTCGATCGAGGCGCTGCTCGACGCGTACCCGGGAGGATTGACGAGCCAGGAGGTCGCGCGCGTGCTGGCCGACACGACGAGCGAGCCAGACCGCACCCAGACCGAGCTGGCGCTCCTCGATCTCGCTGCCGAGGGACACGTGGCGCGCACGGTGCTTGGCGACGACGCCCTCTGGACGCTCGGGAAAGGTTGAGGCCTCGGCCTCACCAAGTCTGTGTTTCACCCCCTGCGGCGCATCGTTCTCCGCCAGGGCGTGTGCGCCGCCTGTTCCACCGCCATAGCGCAACCTGGGGCGAGCTCTCAGTGGAGCGTGACCGTCACCAAGCCAGCGCTTGCCGGCCTGGAATGGCGAGGCGCTCGCTGAGCTGGCCCGCGACGCATCGACGCGCGCGGTTCATCCCGACGCCGGGTTGAGAAGGAAGGCAAGCAGGCCCCTGGCTGCAAATGACGGTTGCCGAGTGGCCGGGGCCGCAATCGAGATGACGAACTCCGGCGCAGGGCGACGGATGCGCGATGTCGCGAGGTGGCTGCCCCGAGGAAGCACGGATGGCGGCAGCACGGCCACGGCTGCGCCGTGGCCGACGAGCTCGATCAGCGTCTCGAGATCGTCGATCTCGTAAGTCAGGCGCCTCGCCACCCCGGCGGCGAGAAATGTGCGCTCGGTGCTGGAACGCAGGCCCCAGGTCTCCGGAACGTCCGCGAAAGTCTCGCTCGACAACTCGGCGAGGCGCACGCTCGCACGACCGGCAAGGGGATGGTCAGGGGCGCAGACTAGGTGCATCTCCTCGCGAGCCAGCTCATGGAGGGTCACGCCCTCGCACGGAACCGGGGTGGCGGTAAACGCCAAATCCATCGTGCCGGCGGCGACCGCGGCGACGTTCTCCAGCGAACCGCCTGCATGGCGAATGTGAAGGCTTATGCCGGGATTGGCACCGGCATAGAGAGCCAGCAGGGTTGGCGCTCGCACAGTCCGCATGGCTGAGCTCTGCAAGGCGCCCAGCACGACCGTGCCCCGGGCGCCGCTCCTGACCGAGGCAACGACGTCGACCGCATCCTGGGCGGCAGCGAGAGCCTGCCGGGCCTCCGGAAGCAGTGCCCTCCCGGCATCCGTCAGGTCCACCCTCTGCGTGGTGCGATCGAAAAGCGAAGCTCCCAGCTCGGCCTCGAGCGAGCGTATCGAGGCGGACGCCGCGCTCTGGACGAGGTGCAACCGTCCCGCCGCGCGGGTGAAGTTGCGCTCCTCGGCAACGGCGACGAACACCGCCAGTTGTCGTAGCTCCACATACACATTCTATCGATATAACTGCTGAATCTATGGGAATTATGCGTTGTCATAGATGAAGTGGGGCGTCACACTCGCCCGGTGTCGGTCGACGTCAGCCCTGCCAAGACCGCCACCGCGGGCACGACAGCCCCCCGGTCCGCATTGCACGGACCGTTCTGGATGGCGGCATTCGTTTTCTTCGCGATCACTTCCTGGGCGAACGTCATCTCGCCGCTCTTCAGCATCTATGCAGTCCAGGATGGGTTTGCCCGAGCGACCGTGACCGTGATCTTCGCCGTCTATGCCGCCGGAACGTTCACGGGCCTGGTCGTCTTGGGCAGGGCGTCGGATGACCGCGGCCGCCGGCCGCTCCTGCTGCTCGCGATCGCACTGGAGCTGCTTGCTGGCGTCGTCTACCTGGCGACGACTCAGCTCGTTGGATTGCTCGCCGCGCGCATGATCTCTGGATTGGCCGTCGGAATCGCGACTCCGGCCGCCACCGCGCTCCTGCGCGACCTTCGGCCAGGGAGCTCCGAGGCTACAGCCACGGCGGCCAACATCGGCGGTCTTGGCGCCGGAGCGTTGGTGAGTGGGGTCGTTGCGCAATGGTCCGCCGCGCCGCTGACCACGCCGTACCTTGTGGCGATGGCGCTGCTCGGCGCTGCTGCGCTCGGGCTCTTGTGCATACCGGAGACGGCACCGCGGAACCCACGCGCGCATTCCCGGCAACCACGGATCGCGATCGCCCCAAATGCCGGCGCCACCTTCGCGCCCGCGGCGATGCTGGCGCTCGTGGCCTATGCCGCCCTCGCACTCTTTGTCGCCCTGGTGCCGACCCTGCTCGTCGACACGCTTGGAAACCGCTCTCACGCGCTCGCCGGCGCGATGGTAGGCGGGTTGTTCGGAAGCGCAGCGACCGCACAGCTCGCGTTGGGCCGATTTGGACGCGAGACGAAGCTAGGGCTGGGCCTTTTCTTGACCAACGCAGGCCTGATTGCCCTTGTCGTTGCCCTCGCGTCGGAATGGCTGGCGCCGATGCTGGTCGCCTGCGTGATGACCGGAGCCGGAGCCGGCCTGCTCTTTCGGGCAGCGGTGACGGCGGTCTCCGACGCCACCCCCGCGACGGGCCTCGCCGCAACGCTGACCGCTTTCTTCCTCGCCGCCTACCTCGGCCAGTCGATTCCCGTTGTCGTCCTCGGTATCGGAACCGAATATCTTGGACCAGCGTCCGCTCTGCTCGCCTTCATGTTGCCCGTTGCGACGGCCAGCGCCCTCGGCACGCGCTCGCTGTTGCGCTGCTACCAGCTTCCTTCAAAAACGCTCGACGGGAGGCGCTACTGCGCCAGATAGCGATCACCGTCGCGGGCGACCCGCTGAGCCTCGGGCAAGGCTCCGACGAAGCCTCGGCGATAGTAGTGCCGCCGGGCGCTTTTATTTGCGCTTTCGCGGGCGAACGTAGGTGGACCGGAGACGCCGCGCAAGGGGTTGGAGCGACCTCACTTTGACCTCACCTTGCCCCAGGGGCGTTTTTGCACCCTTTTGTCTGCTCCCTAGAAACACAAAACCCTGCGATTTGCAGGGCTTCGTGAGATAGCGGGGGCGGGATTCGAACCCGCGACCTTCGGGTTATGAGCCTGATCCCCGAGATCGGCTGGACTACGTGGAGCGCGCTCTAGAGCGGTTTCCGCGGAATCGAACTACGTGGAGATCGGCTGGAATCTGTGGGGCACGTTGCCCCATTTGTTGCCCCAGGGACCCAGCGAGCATGATGTGCTCATCACAGGATCCTGAACCTCGTCGATCACCAGACACGTGACTTCGGCGAAAGAGCTATCGAGGGACGCGGACGGGCCGCGCCTCCTGTCACTTGGCGCTCGGAGGCTTTGCCGCGAAGGAGTCGGTGGGCTTCGGCGGTGGGCTCGGCGGATTTTTGACCGCCATCGGCCTCATCGCCTTACCCTCGGGCCGCATACCCTCCTGTAGCGGGCGATTGCGCTTATCGTCGCTCATCCGCTGCCTTTCGGCTGAGAGGATGGGCCAGAGTCGGATGGCTTGGGCGGAGGCGAAGCGGGACGTGGACCCTGGTTGGTCGGTCGCAGACCCGCCTGCCCTGGAATCGACTGTGGGACAGCCGGACGTGGCGCTCGCAGTGGCGAGTCTCGGCGCGAGCTGCTCATCGCTGCGGCCTCGGCCGGTTCTGCGGGGGCTGGGCGGAGCTTCTCGCATCGTCGGGCTTAGGCGGTTTGCTCGCCGGCCGACGGGCAGCTTCGTCGCCGGGAGAGAAGCCCCCCTTCTTGGAGATCGCCGCTCCATTTCCACGTCCCATCATCATCATTCTACTCTTCATTTCGTGCCTTTCTGATCGGAACTGTCGTCGCCGATAGCAGTGGTGCTGTCAGCCCTCCGTTCGCCCGCGGAGACCTCGTCGGGCTGATAAATCTCAAGCGAGCGGATACTGTCGCGCGGCAACCAGATGCCAAGAGTTCGCGGCGCCGGCTGCACAAACCAGCTGTCTTCATCGAGCTCCCAACGCTCCGAGATGTAGAGGTCTTGGGTGTGCTCGGTATAGCCAGCGAGGCTGGGTTCTCCGTAAAAGCCTCCGACTACCCGGCCGTCACTAAGGGTGGCGCGGATCATCGCCCCACCCTGCTTGCTGAAGAGCTCGTTCCAGCCCGAGTGGACGTTGTGGGCCTCCGAGCTGCCGATCAGCCGCAAGAGCTTCGGGCGCACCGTCTTCGAAGCGTTCCAGCGCGAGCCCAGGACGGCCAGTAGGAGGGGGAGCACCAAGAAGATGAGAACGCCAGCGAGGAAGTCTTCGAAAAGCGACTTCTTGCCTTGGTGATAGTCGACGACGTCGGACTTGTCGAGCCCAAAGTAGAGCCCGATTGCGAGGATCACGCCGTAGACGATGGCGCTGTAGAAGAGCGCCTGCAGCAGACGCTCGAACGGGGTGTCCTGACCACGAACGACGTAGAAGCGCTCGCGAAAGAGCAGCGTGATGAACCCCGGCAAAACGAAGATGCCGAGGATCAGAATTGCGGTGCCAGTGTCGGCGATCAAACCATCGCTCCCGGTTCAGCGGCTTGCATGGTCTCTAGCGCTTTCGGGGGTGCTTGGTCTTGTCGGCCAGCACGAAGCTCTGACCCTTCTCGGCAGGCGGCAGCGGCTTGCCCTTGATCGCGGTGACCTCACGGCCGGTCGCGCCGCCTCGGGGGCCGCGAACTTCATACTGACCGCTCGCAGGAGCCCTCGTGCCCGAGTGCAGACCTCTCGTCTTTGACGCTCGCTTGGCCATCGTTCTCCTTCAGATTCGGGCGTTCAGCCAGTTCCAGTGGGGATCCGTCAACAGTCGACCCTGGTAGGGACGCTGAATCTCACAGACGAAGAGCCGATCGCCGGAATCGATCAGGTTGTTGTTGCACAGGGCGTCGACCCAGGCGTCTGGCCCGTAGCCCGTCTCTACGAACCACTGCGAGTAAAGCGGCCGAATCGAGGACGTGGCGTGCTCCTCGATGTAGTTCTTGACCGCGGCGTAGCTCGACGGGCGCTCGTGCCCGTTGAGGTCGTAGGAGATCAGCAGCACCATCGGGATCTAGCCCTTGCGGCGGTTGTAGGGGCTCTGGTTGGTGGGCTTCAGCGTGATCTGCCTTTGGCTCGCCTTCGAACTGACGCCAGCAGGGGTGCGGCCAAGCTTTAGGCCAATCACGCGGGTCGGGGTGTTGCCTTTTGCCAGGGTGCGGAGCTGTTTGACTTCCCCGGGGGACCAGGGCTTGCCAGCGTTTCTCGTCGATTTGGACATCTTCTTCTCCTTCGTAGACGGCGGTATCTTGCATGCTTCCAGATGGTGTTCTGCAGATTACCGTAAAGATCGGCGGACCGGTGTCCTGCATGTCCCCATTCGGTGTTGCTCCGAGCACCGCACTATGTTTGGGGGGTGCCACACGACGCAGAACTGGTTGGTCGAAACATCAAAGAGCAGCGTGAACGGGCCGGTCTCTCACTCGCCCAACTCGCCGCCGCGACCGGGATCTCCAAGGCCCATCTGGTTCGACTCGAGAAGCGGGGAGGCAACCCGTCCCTGGAAATTCTCGGTCGAATCGCGGAAGCGTTGGGGGTGACGATCGCCGATCTCGTTGGCGCTCCAAAGCTGATCTACAGCCCGGCGAGCGACGAGGAGGTTCCAGCCTCCCTGAAGGCATTCGCCGATGAAGCCCGCCTCAGCTCCTACGAGGTCCAGACCCTGGCCTCTATCCGCTTTCGCGGCGGGGAGCGTCCGCGCAGCTCGGAGCGCTGGCGGTTCATCTACGACTCGTTGAAGCTGAGCAAGGGACTCGATCGCGATGGCGACAAAGACCTGGACTGAACCGCTCGTCCTCGGCCTGATGGCCGAGGCGCGAACCGCCGATCCGCGAGAGGCGATCGAGGCCTACGCGGAGAGGCTTCGGCGCGAGGGCAGACAGAACAGCCTGCCGGTCAACGTGGAGACGATCGCCTCCGTGAAGGGCGTCCGCTCTCGCCGTGGCGCCCACGAGTTCGCCGGTCGGATCTACGTCGAGGAGAACGGTCAGCTGGTCATGGATCTGAACGCCAAGGACTCCCCTGCCCGACAGCGCTTCACTTGCGCCCACGAGATGATGCATACCGCCTTCCCAAACTTCACCGAGGAGAAGCGTTATCGGCTGGATACGAGTGTCGAGGCGAAGCCGCTGAACCAGGAGGAGGAGTACCTCTGCGACCTCGGCGCCGCGGCGCTGCTGATGCCTGCCTCGCTCCTGGGTGCATATAGCCTGGCCCGAGACGGACTGTCGGCGGTCAAGCGGCTAGCCGGCGAAGCGGAGGTGAGCCTGGAGGCGGCCGGGAACAGGCTGGCGGAGCTATCAGAGGAGTCAGTGGCGTTCATGGTCTTCGAGCACACCCATAAGCCAGCCGACCGCCCGGCGCTTCGTCGCGGCGAAGCGGTACCCAAGCAGGTGCGCTTGCGCTACGCGCATTGTTCTGAACTCGACGTCTACCTGCCGCGCTTCAAGGGCGCCGCCCCAGATAGTGCGATCGCCCGCGCACATCACAGCGGCAAGCTGGAGCGAGGTCTCGAAGAGTTGCCCGGGGTCTCGGGCGCAGGAATGTTCGAGATCGAGGCGCGCTGCTATGGCGTCGAAGAGCGAAAGCGCGTCCTTGCTGCCGCTCGTCCAGTTTGATTCGACTCTGCACTTGACTGCAGTGCAAAAGGCGTTAGACGACCGGTCGGCCTTCCCCGTCGCTCTCCAGCCGCTTGAAGTTGGCAGGGCGGACCCCCTCGGGACCGACTAGGGCGAGTGAGTTGGTCATGTACTCGCTGCCGCCGGTATGCCCGTAGTAGATGCGCATCGCACCCCTCAAGTCCTCTTCCAAGGGTGGATCTCCTCCGGGCACGGCCAGAGTGAAGTCATAGACCTGATTGGGCGCGATCACGATCTCCCCCTCATTGGCTTGGCGGGCCCCGAGTAGATCGCGAGTCCCGACCTGGAGTCGGACATCGCGGGCGATTGCGGGTCCCCGGCCGATGTTCCAGAGCCGGATCTGCAGTAGATAATCGCCACCGTCGGGGTCAAAGCCCCACCACAACCGCAGCATGCTTACCGTCGTGTCCAGTTCGCGACTTTGTTCAGGGTTCGCGGTCGGGATTACGAAAGGCATGTCCTGCGCCTCAATCCCCTCGCGTGCGAGATCAATGCTCCTAGTCGAGATCCCAACCTCGCGCTTAGTCTGCCAAGCCAGCCAGAAAGTGACCATCGCGAGCGCCAGGGTGCCGGCGGCAACAAGCGCGTCGCCTAGGGAGACGGAGTCATCGAAGCTTCCTAGGTGCACACCAGAGAGGACGACCACCAAGATCGCGACTGCAAGAAGGAGGCTGGATCCGCCAAGCGTGAGCGACTTCTTCACAGCCGGATCCTATGAGCAAAGTTCGCTGCAGGAACGGGCAGACCGGAGACACCGATCAAAGTCTGGGACCCTCTCTCAGACCTCATGTTGCCCCAGGCGTTGCCCCATGGCCCATTTTGAACGCCTTTGTCTGCGCTCCCAGAAAGACGGAAACCCCGCAAATGCGGGGTTTCCTTCCTATAGCGGGGGCAGGATTCGAACCTGCGACCTTCGGGTTATGAGCCCGAACCTGGGGTCCCGCTGGACTACGTGGAGCACGGCTTCAAGCGGTTTTCGCGAGATCAAGCTACGTGGAGATCGGCTGGAATCTGTGGGGCTTCTTGCCCCATTCCTTGCCCCAGCGGCGCATGAGGGCGTGGCCCTTTGCGGGCGGAGAGGCGAGATCTGCCGCCCTAGAACCGAATCTGCCCGCCGAGGCCAACCACGCGCTCGGCCGGAAGGTTGAAGTAGCCGACGGGGCTGGCGGCGTTGCGAGTCATCGCCATGAAGAGGTCCTTGCGCCAGGGCGCCATGCCCTGATCGCCGAAAGGGACCAGGGCCATCTGAGAGAGGTAGTAGATGACGTGGTAGGGGTTGAAGTCGGCTAAGCCTTGGTCCCGTGCCACGTTGATGCCCCTTGGCACGTCCGGGTTGTCCTGGTAGCCGTAGCGGAGCGTTAGGTGTGAGAACCCGTCGCTCGGATCGCCGAGGTGATCCAGTTCCGCCCGTTTCTCGTCCGGAACAGTTGGCTCGTTCCCGATGTCGATCGTCAAGATCACGACCTCTTCGGGTATGGCGCGAAGTCGCGTCTGGGCAACGCGAAGCGCCAACGGCGTCGTCTCCTTCGTGGGATTGAGGAAGACGGCGGTCCCCTGAATCCGCGTCCCCACCCCCTTCCGGTGAATCTCCTCGATGAAGTCGGGCAAGGCGCCCTCAGCCCGGACCCGCTCGGCCGTGACCAGTTCGCGGCCTCGATGCCAGGTCGTGAGAAGCAGGAGGATCGCCATCCCGACCAGCATCGGGAACCAGCCGCCCTCGGCGATCTTGGGCAAGTTGGCGCTGAAAAAGAGGAGGTCGAGGAGAACAAATCCAACAAGGCCAAGAGCGATCAACGCGCGCGGCTTGCGCCAGAGCCTCCGCGCCACGACCAGGAAGAGGATCGAGTCGATTAGAAGAGTGCCCATCACCGCGATCCCATAGGCCGTCGCCAGCTTTCCCGACGAACCGAAGCCGAGGCATAGACCGACGACCAGGACGAAGAGCGTCCAGTTCACCGCCGGCAGATAGACCTGGCCGATCGTCTCCGCCGAGGTGTGCCTGATCGTCATGCGCGGCAGGAACCCGAGCTGCACCACCTGCCGCGTGACGGAGAACGCCCCCGAGATAACGGCCTGCGAGGCGATCAGGGTCGCGCAGGTCGCGAGCGCGACATCGGCACCCGCGACCACTCCGGAAGGAGGAGATAGAACGGGCTGGAGACCGCGCTCGGCGTGCCGAGGATCAGCGATGCCTGGCCGAGGTAGTTGAGCATCAACGCCGGGAAGGCGACGAAGAACCACGCTCGGCTGATCGCCGGCCTGCCGAAGTGGCCCATGTCGGCGTAGAGGGCCTCTGCGCCCGTGAAGACCAAGACGACGGCACCGAGCGAGAGGAACGCCGCCAGCGGGTGGTTGGCGAAGAACTCGACGGCATAGGAAGGCGACAGTCCTCGCAGGGCCGCAGGATTACGGACGATCTCGGCAAGCCCAGCGGCAGCAAGGGCAGCGAACCAGAGGACGATGACCGGCGCAAAGAGCCGGCCAACCACGGCGGTCCCGTGCCTCTGGATAGCGAACAGGAGGGCCAGCACCCCGATGGTGACCGGCAAGATGATCGCGGAAAGGCTGGGTGCCGCGACCTCGACGCCTTCGACAGCCGACAAAACAGAGATCGCGGGCGTGATCATCGCGTCGGCGAAAAAGAGCGCAACACCGATGATCCCGGCGGTGAGAAGCGCAGCCTTTACCGCTGGGCGCTCGATCGTAGTCCGACGCACCAGGGCATACAGAGCCATCACCCCGCCCTCTCCCTCGTTGTCGGCCCGCATGACGAAGACGACGAACTTGATCGAAACCATCAGCGTCAGGGACCAGGCAACGAGAGAGATGACGCCATAGACATCGCCGGGCGTTGCCTGGATGGGGTGGGCTCCCGTGAAGATCGCCTGCATCGCGTAGAGCGGGCTGGTCCCAATGTCGCCGAAGACGACGCCGAGCGCAGCGAGCGCTAGGAGGTTTGGCGAGCGCGGCCGCTGATTGGAGGGCGAACCCTCATCGGCGCTTCTTGGGCTGTTGGCTATGGCCTGGGACACGGGCGATCCTTGCCGACCAGTCTTCCCGGCGCACCGCCCGGCAGCGTACTCCTTATCGGCTTTGCGGGAGCGGGTTGTCGGAGCGATCAATCAGCCCAATCGCCAGCAGCCGCCGGGCGAACTCGTCCCGGCTGTTCACCGGCCCTAGAACATCGAGAAGCCCCGCGTCGATCGCTCGACGCAACGCCCCAACTCCCTCGCCGTAGACCTCCAAATGCGGATACAGCGACCAGCGCCGGTCGCCGTGCAGTTCGATCAGCGTGATCTTGAACTCGCCGTCAGCGCCGACCGTTCCCTCCCTCTCGATGTAGTCGCCGATCTGGAACTCGCCGGCCTCGGGGATCGGGGCCTTTTCGGCGTAACGCTGGCGATGATGGTCGTAGAAGTGCAGAGGCCCGACAGGGGGCGCGGCGGCGGACAGGTCGCCCTGCCCGCCGCCGCAGCCCGCCGCCCCCTCGGCGGGGGTCATTGCCGCACCG
>C688J35102_120990095_pt1 | contig 28019 bp, 24 predicted proteins | sample HopSoiMetagenom2_FD_35102 | JGI IMG/M metagenome (IMG submission 35102)
CGGCTCGCCGGGGCCGTCGCCCGAGCCGCCGACGAAGCTGCCGGCGAGGCTCCCCGCGTCCGCCGGGGCCGCGGGCGTGGCGGATGCAGGCGGGCGCTGGGTGCCGCCGCTGATGGCGCGGTCCAGCTCCTCCAGGAAGGCCAGGTCGTCGTCCGCCAGGTCGGCGGCGGGGGCCGCGCCGGCCGCGGGGACCGGCGCGTCGAGGTTCTCCAGGAAAGCCAGCTCGTCCTCGCCCTCCGCGGGCGGGGTCCACTTCCCTCCGCCTGCGCCGCCCTCCAGCGAGTCCAGCCAGGGAAGGTCCCGCGCCGCGTCGCCCGGCTGCGTGGCGGGAGACGCCGGGCCGCTGCCGAACTCGTTGGCGAACGGGTCCCATCCCTCCGCGTCTCCCTCCGGCGCCGCCGTCCCCTCCGACGAGGTGACTTCGGCCTCCACCTCCGTGATCCACGCCGCCAGGTCCTCGCCAGAGACGGCGTCGGTCCCGTCGCCAGCCCCGTCGTCGGCCGAGGAGGCATCCGCGGCGGGTTCGGGCGCGGCGGCCCACGGCGACTCCTCGGCCGGCGCGTCCGCGCTTCCGGCGGCCTCTGGCTCGGTTTCCGCCTCGGGCTCCGCGGTAGCCGCGGGCTCGTCGTCGGAGGGCGCGTCAGCCGGCTCCTCCGCCTCGGCGCGCTCGGCGTCGCCGGAGATCTCGGTGGAGAGGGTGGAGAGGCGCTCCACCTCGGCTCGGGCCTGCTCCACGGCCTGGTCGGCGGCGGCGGCCTCGGCCTCCAGCGGCTGGCGGGCCTCGTCCCAGGCGCCCTCGTCCAGCTCGCCGATCAGGTGGCGCAGCCGCGTCTCCTCCAGCGCGTCGGCGGCGTGCGCGCGGCGCTCCTCGGCCGCGGCGAGCTGCTCCTGCTGCTCCTGGAGCCCGCGGCGGATCTCCTCTCCGTGCGCCGAGAGGTCGCCGGTCACGCGGCGCAGCCGGTCTTCGTAGTCGGCGCGTACGCGCTGCGTCACCCGGCTGGGGGCGCCCGTCTGCACCTCGTCGAGCTTCGCGATCCAGGCGCGGAGCTGGTCGCGCTGGCGAACCAGCTCGTGCACCCCGTCGGCCGCGGCGTTCGTGGGAGTCGTCATCTGCTGTCCTTCCGGATTTCGGCGCGGCACCACGCTCAGCCGCGGAACATGTCGAGCACCACCTCCACCACCTCGGCCGCCGGCACCGGCTGCACCTCGCCGTTCGCGGGGAAGGCCGGGGGCTGGAAGAGCGCGCGCTCCAGCGAGCGGTCGTAGGCCGACCATCCCCCCTCCCCCACCTCGCGCAGCAGCCCCATCGCGGGGTTCAGCTTGCTGTCCAGGTCGTCGGCGTAGTGCAGGATCAGCGCCTCCAGCGTCTGCGGCACCTTGGGGCTGGCCCATTCGTGCCGCCCCTGGTGGCTGGCGACCAGGTGCTGCAGGTGCAGCAGGCACTCCGGCCGGAAGCCGGGGATCTGCTCCGCCTCGCGCGTGACCATTTGCAGCCCGATCAGGATGTGCCCCAGCAGCTGCCCCTCGTCGGTGTAGCTGATGGTGCGCGACGAGGCCAGCTCGCGCACCTTCCCCACGTCGTGCAGCAGCGCGCCGGCCACCAGCAGGTCGCGGTCCACGCGCGCCCCCTGCCGCCGGTAGTGCGCGCAGAGCGCGTCGGCCGCGAGCGCCACCGAGAGCGAGTGCTCCAGCAGCCCGCCCAGGTACGCGTGGTGGTTGCGCTTGGCCGCGGGGTGCAGGCGGTAGCGCTTCCCCGTCGCGGTCGCCCGCCCCGTCATCCGCTGCAGCAGCAGGCGCAGGTGCGCATCGCCCACGCTCTCCACCAGCAGGTCCAGCTCCTTCCCCATCACCCCCCGGTCGCGCGGCGAGGCGGGAACGAAGAGCTCCAGGTCGTCTTCGCCCAGCTCCACCGGCGCGAGCGCGGTGACGGTGAGCTCGATCTTCCCGTTGTAGGTGCTGGTGCGCCCGCGCACCCCCACCACGTCTTCGGCGGTGAAGAGGCGGTCGAAGCGGTCGGCGTCGTCCCAGATCTTCGCGTCGATGGTGCCGGTGCGGTCGCCGAGCACCAGGTGGAGGTAGGGCTTGAGGCTCTTCGTCTCCTTGCGCTGCTTGTCGTGCACCAGGAAGCACGCCACCACGTCGCGCCCGTCCGCCAGCTCGCGCACCTGCGGCCAGGGGCCGCCGCAGAAGGTGCGCGGGTCGGTGCGCGCGGAGAGGGAGCGCAGCGGCGCGCCGGTCATCGCCCGCCCTCCCACGCCGTGCGGCCGCCGACGATCGTGCGCACGGCGCGGCAGCGCAGCCGCCGCCCGCCGAAGGGCGTGTTGCGCGAGCGCGAATGGAAGGCCGCGGCGTCCACCGTCCACTCCAGGCGCGGGTCGAGGAGGGTCACGTCGCCCGCCGACCCCTCGCGCAGGCTCCCCAGCCCGCGCTCGTCCAGGCGCATGGCGCGGGAAGGCGCGCAGCTCATCCGCTCGATCATCGTCATCAGGTCGATCAACCCCGTCGCCACCAGCTCGGTGTAGGCGAGCCCCACCGCCGTCTCCAGGCCGACGATGCCGTTGGGCGCGTCTTCGAAGGCCTGCTCCTTCTCGTCGTAGTGATGCGGCGCGTGGTCGGTGGCGATCACGTCCAGCGTCCCGTCGGCCACGCCCGCGCGGACGGCGTCGCGGTCGGCGGCGGAGCGCAGCGGGGGGTTCATCTTCGCATTGGTGTTGTACCACTCCACCGCCTCGTCGGTGAGGGTGAAGTGGTGCGGCGAGCCCTCGGCGGTCACGCGCACGCCCTTCGCCTTCGCGGCGCGGATCAGGTCGACGCCGCCGCGGGTGGCCACGTGCTGCACGTGCAGCCGCGGCCCGGTGAGCTCGGCCAGGATCAGGTCGCGGGCGATCATCACGTCTTCGGAGGCGTTGGGGATGCCGGTGAGCCCCAGCCGGGTGGCGATGATCCCCTCGTTCATGGCGCCGCCGCGCGAGAGGGTCAGCTCCTCTTCGTGCAGGGCGACGGGCAGGTCGAAGGAGCGCGAGTACTCCAGCGCCATCCTGAGCAGCCCCGCGTTCATCACCGGCCGCCCGTCGTCGGTCACGCACACCGCGCCGGCGCCCACCAGCTCGCCGAACTCGGTGAGCTGCTCGCCGGCCTGCCCCAGGGTGATGCACCCGCTGGGGAAGACGCGCGCCCCGCCCGCCATCTCCCCCCGCGCCTTGACGAAGCCGACCGCCGCCGGCGAGTCGACCGGCGGGTCGGTGTTGGGCATGGCGACGACGGCGGTGAAGCCCCCCGCCACCGCCGCCCGCGCGCCGCTGGCGATGGTCTCCTTGTGCTCGCCCCCCGGCTCGCGCAGGTGCACGTGCACGTCCACCAGCCCCGGCGCCACCACCAGGCCGCCCGCGTCGACCACCTCGGCGCCCTCGGGCGCGTCGAGCCCCTCGCCCAGGCGCGCCACGCGGCCGTCGGCGAGGAGGAGGTCGAGGACGGCGTCGACGCCCTGCGAGGGGTCGACCACGCGGCCGCCGCGGACCAGCACGGGCCTCACGCGGCCCCCTCGGCGCCGTCGGCCGCGGGACCGCCGCCGGCCAGCAGGTAGAGCACGGCCATGCGCACGGCCACGCCGTTGGTGACCTGCTGCAGGATCACGGAGTGCGGCCCGTCGGCCACGTCGCTGTCGATCTCCACGCCGCGGTTCATGGGGCCCGGGTGCAGGATGAGCAGGTCGCGCGGCGCCGCCTCGACCCGCGCGCGGGTCACGCCGAACACGCGGTTGTACTCGCGCAACGAGGGGATGAAGCCGCCCTTCATGCGCTCCAGCTGCAGGCGGAGCACGTTGAGCACGTCGGCCCACTCGATCGCCGCCTCGATGCGGGAGAAGTACTGCACGCCCAGCTCGCGCACGTCCGCGGGCATCAGCGTGAGCGGGCCGCAGACGGCGACCTCGGCGCCCAGGCGGCGGAGGCCGTGCAGGTTGGAGCGGGCCACGCGCGAGTGCAGCACGTCTCCGCAGATGCAGACCTTCAGCCCCTCCAGGCTCTGCCGATGGTCGCGGATGGTGAGCAGGTCCAGCAGCCCCTGCGTGGGGTGCTCGTGCTTGCCGTCGCCCGCGTTGATCACGTGGCTCTCGATGCGCTCGGCCAGGAAGCGCGCCGAGCCCGACGAGGCGTGGCGGATCACCACCATGTCGATCCGCATCGCCTCCAGGTTGCGCGCGGTGTCGACCAGCGTCTCGCCCTTCTGCACCGAGCTGCCGGTGGTGGAGATGCTCACCGTGTCGGCGCCCATCCGCTTCTCGGCGAACTCGAAGGAGACGCGGGTGCGGGTGGAGTTCTCGAAGAAGGCGTTCACCACCGTCTGGCCGCGGAGATAGGGGACCTTCCGCACCGGCCGGTCGCTGATCTCCTTGAAGGCCTCGGCGGTGTCGAGGATGGCGGTGATCTGCTCGCGGGTGAGCTCCTCGAGCCCCAGCAGGTCCTTGCCCAGCGCGGGGTTCACCAGCTCCTGCGCCATCAGGCGGCCTCCACGACTTCCACCCCCAGCTCGCCGTCGATCTCCGGCACCTTCACCTCCACCCGCCCGCCCTCGGGGACGTCGACGCGCTCGCCCACCACGTCTGCCTGGATGGGGAGCTCGCGCCCGCCGCGGTCCACCAGCACCGCCAGCAGCGTGCGCCGCGGCCGCCCGAAGTCGGCCAGCTCGTCGAGCGCCGCGCGCACCGTGCGCCCGGTGTAGAGCACGTCGTCCACGATGCAGACGATGCGGCCGTCGATGCCGCCCACGGGGAGGCGCGTCTGCCCCACCACCGGGCGCGGGCCCACCGCCATCAGGTCGTCGCGGTAGAGGGTGATGTCGAGCGAGCCGGAGGCCACCGGCGAGTCGATTGCATCGGCCAGCCGCGCGGCGAGCTGCACCCCGCGCCGGTGGATGCCGACCAGCACCAGCTCGCCCGATCCGCCCGCCAGCCGCACCACCTCGGCGGCCATGCGCGCGAGCGCCTGCTCCACCGCGGGGCCGTCCATGATGGGGCGTCGCTGCGTGTCGGGCATGTGCCGGGGGAGCGCGCGTGCAGGGGTGCGGTGAGGTGCCGGAAAGCTATCCCCCCGGCCGGGTTAGTGTCAACGAACGGGGGGGCTGCGCCCCGAGACGCAGAGGAACCGAGAGAACTGCTGCGTCTCTCGGTTCCTCCGCGTCTCGGGCGCAGCCCCACCCACGTCGCTATTCCTGGAGATTGACCTTGCTGCAGCGCCCCGGCCTACCTACGCCGCGAGCGCACTGCGAGCGGCGTGCTCCAGCACGGCCCGCACCTGGCCAAGGGTCACGCCGGGAAAGAGCCGCACGAACTCGTCGACCGAGACGCCGTCTTCCAGGTTTTCGAACAGGGCCGCGATAGGCACGCGGGTGCCTCGAAAGACCCAGGCCCCGCTCACGCGCTCGGGATCGCGCTCCACCGCGGCACAGGTAGACCAATCCATCATCAGCTACTCCTGCGGGTTGACCTTGCTCCGGCGGCGGGCGCGGAAAAAGGCGCGGAGCAGGTCGCCCGCCTCGTCCGCGAGGACGCCGGCGGTGAGCTCGACGCGGTGGTTGAGGCGGGGGTACTGGACGAGGTTCTGCAGCGAGCCCGCCATCCCCGCCTTGGGGTCGGGCGCCGCGTAGACCAGGCGGGGGATGCGGGCGAGGACGATGCCGCCCGAGCACATCGCGCACGGCTCCAGGGTCACGTAGAGGGTGCACCCCAGCAGCCGCCAGTGGCCGATCACCTGCGCGGCGATGCGGATGGCGACCATCTCGGCGTGGGCGCTGGGGTCCTGCAGCGTGTGGGTGAGGTTGTGCCCGCGTGCGACCAGCTCGCCCTCGCGCACGATTACGGCGCCGACCGGCACCTCGCCCAGCGCCTCGGCCGCGGCCGCCTCCTCCAGCGCGAGGCGCATCCACCGCTCGTCCTCGTTCCGCTGCTCCGTAATCCCCCGCTCCATCATCCGCCGACCAGCCCCTGGCTGCCGTTGATGTCCGCGCAGGCGGACCGTGTGCCGTCGTAGCGGCGAGGCGGCGAGTTCACTCGCCAATTCCCCAGCATCCCGATCGACGGTTCCGAAACGATCATCGCGGATCGGAGATCGATCCCGAGGGCCGGCGATAGATCCTTCGGCCAGCCGTCCACCGCGTGCAGAGAGGCCCGTCGTGACTGGCCTCAGGATGACGTCTTTAGGGTCTGGGTGATTCCAGGACGGCGCCGCCGTTGCCGGCGAATCTGCCGATCCCTTCTCCCGCGGACAACCCGCAAAGAGAAGCCCCCTCTCCGTGTCAGGGAGAGGGGGCCGTTCGCCGCGGGCGATGCGGGCCTCAGGCGTGGGCGAGGGCGCGGTCGTGCGTGGGCGTCCCCGAGCCGTGGCGCTCCAGGCGGCGGAAGAGGCCGGTCACCCGGCCCAGCACGGTGAAGTCCTCGTGCTCGTGCACCAGGATGGGCGGGTAGTTCGCGTTCGCGGGCTGCAGCGTCACCGTACCGTCGGAACCCTCGAAGTACCGCTTCACCGCGCTCTCGCCGTCGATCCGCGCGGCCACGATCTCGCCGTTGCGCACGTCGGCGTCGGCCACGGGCTCCACCACGATCAGGTCGCCGTCGTCGATCCCCGCGTCGATCATGCTGTCGCCCTTCACCTCCAGCACGAAGGCGTCGGCGCTCCCCACCAGCTTGCGGTCGAGCTCGTACACCTCGCGCACGTGGTCGCGCAGCAGCGCCGGCGTGCCCGCGGCGATCTTCCCGTAGAGCGGCGCCGAGACCACGGCCGGGTACAGGTTCATCCCCACGATGCGCACGCCGCGCGAGCGGCTGGCGTCGCGCTCGATGTGGCCCTTGTCGGCGAGCGACTGCAGGTGCTCGGAGACCGTCTTGGTCGACTTGATGCCGAAGCGCTTCCCGATCTCGCGGATGCTCGGCTGGTAGGTGTTCTCCTTCAGGTAGTCGACCAGGTAGTTCAGGATCCTGCGCTCGATCTTGGTCAATGGCTCCGGCATGGTGCCTCCTGTGACCAACGTTTATCCCGAGTCGCGTGACGGCGAACTGCCCGGCCGCGGGTTTCCAGGGGGGAGAGGGGGGAGATGGGGAGAAAGAACGAAGGGGATACACAGCGGACTGCGCACCCCCTCCCATGCTTCCCCCTGGTAGCCCCGCCTCGCGAGATGCGCCGCGCTCTGCGGGGACCGCGCTCGCGGCCCACTGCCGCGCAATCCTGCGCCCAACGGGAACTTAGGTTCCGCTACAAACGTTGTCAACGATTCTCTTGCGCCGCGCCGCTCGAAGCGATATGCGCCACCGCAAGATCGATCCGCCCCAGCGCCTTCTCGCGCCCCATCAGCCAGAGCACCTGGTCGATCCCCGGGCTCGCCGCGCTCCCGGTGAGCGCCACCCGCAGCGGCTGCGCGACCTTCCCCAGCCCCACCCCCAGGCGCTCGGCCACGCCGCGGAGCACCGGCTCGATCGCCTCCGGCGTCCACGGCTCCACCGCGGCCAGCGCCTCGCGCACGGCCAGCAGCCGGTCGGCGGTGGCGGGGTCGCGCCACTGCTTGGCCACCGCCGCCTCGTCGTACTCCACGGTGTCGCCGAGCAGCGCCCGGGCCTGCGGCGCGATCTCGAAGGTGGAGCGGGCGCGCACCTTGAGCAGGTCGATCAGCGTGAGCAGCCAGGGTGGGCGCGCCTCCAGGTCCGCCGCGGTCACCAGCCCCCCGGCGGCCAGCTCGGGGCCGACGAGCGAGAGCACCTCGTCCGCCGGCTTGCGGGCCAGGTACTGCCCGTTCATCCAGAGCAGCTTCTCCTGGTCGAACACCGCCGCCTTCTTGTTGATGCGCTCCAGCGAGAAGGCCTCCACCAGCTCGCGCTCGCCCATCACCTCGCGCTCGTCGCCGGGGTTCCACCCCAGCAGCGCCAGGAAGTTGAAGAGCGCCTCGGGGAGGATCCCCATCTCCGCGTAGTCGCCCACCGCGGTCGCCCCGTGCCGCTTGCTGAGCTTCTTCCCGTCGGGCCCCAGGATCATCGGCAGGTGCGCGAAGATGGGCACCGGCGCGCCGAGCGCCTGGTAGAGCAGGATCTGCTTGGGGGTGTTGGCGATGTGGTCGTCGCCGCGCACCACGTGGGTGATGCGCATGTCTACGTCGTCGCTCACCACCGCCAGGTTGTAGATGGGCGTCCCGGCGGTGCGCAGGATGATGAAGTCCTCGATGCTGGCGTTGTCGAAGGTCGTCACCCCGTGCACCACGTCGTCCCACTCCGTGGTTCCCTCGGGGACGCGGAAGCGCACGGTGAACGGCTCGCCGGCGGCCGCGCGGCGGTCGCTCTCCCCGGCGGGGATGGCATAGCAGGCCCGGTCGTAGCGGTACTCGTGCTTCATCACCTCGCGCTTGGCGGCCAGTTCCTCGGGGGTGCAGAAGCAGCGGTAGGCATGGCCCTCCGCGAGCATCCGCCCGGCGTCGGCCTGGTGGCGCGCGAGACCGTCGGCCTGGTGCACGGGGCCCTCGTCCCACGCGAGCCCCAGCCAGGTCATCCCGTCGAGGATGGTGCGGGTGCTCTCGTCGGTGCTGCGCTCGCGGTCGGTGTCCTCGATGCGCAGCACGAACGCGCCGCCCGTGTTGCGGGCGTAGAGGTAGTTGAAGAGCGCCGTGCGGGCGCCGCCCAGGTGCAGGTACCCCGTGGGGCTGGGCGCGAAGCGTACGCGGACTGGATCGGGCATGCTGGACGAATCCTCGCTATCGTCGGATCGAAGCGCTTGGCCGGAAGCGGGAAAACTAAGCCGGGCCAGGGGTGGATGAACACCCCCGGCCCGGCGTTGGGTACCTCGGCGCGCTCAGGCGGCGCGGCCGGCAGCCTGCGGGAGGAGCGAAGCGAGCGCCGCCATCAGGTCCTTCACCGCCACCTCGAGCTCGTCGCGGCTGGCGCCGAAGCCGTGCGCCACGCGATTGCGAAGGGTAAGCAACGCGCGCAGCCGGTCATACTGCTCCAGCGACAGCCAGCCGAAGTCGTACAGGCTCGGAAGCACGTCGGCGGTGGGAAGCCGCTCGATGGGCAAGCCCTCGCATTCGGCGGTCTTGCGGAGCACGCCTTCCAGTGTGGCCCAGAGGACGAAGAAGCCGGCGTCCGGCTCCGCACCGGCGTGCACCATCCCGAACGCCCGCGAAGCATCGGCACGGAGCCGTGGCCAGGGAGGGAGTGAGTCGTCCAGCCCGGGCGCACCGACCAGTTCCACGTCGTCGGCGGTGACCAGCGTGAGGTGCCAGCCGGGATGCTTCCGCACCTCGGCTGACAGGTCCACCAGGCGCTCCATCGACGCCCACATACCGGAGACGCGCACGACGAGCAGGTAGTTCGCGTCGCGGCCTCGTGCCAGCAGATCGGGGCGGAACCCGTCAAGGTCGAACGGTACGTGCTCCTGTCCCGGATCGGCCACGACCGCGAAACCGCGCGCCTCGTACTCGGCCCGAACTTCCTCGATCTTTCGGGCTACCAGCGCGTCTGCAGTCTTCACAGGTACGCCTCCAGCGACCGGGCTTCCTCCCCTCTCACGTAAACGCACTCTCCACCCGCGAGCCACGCCTGCTTCAACATCGGCGGCAGGCGGTCGAAGTCAGCGCGCTCCCGGAGCAAGCGGCGGTGGCCGTCGACGTCCGTGACCTGTCTGTCGTCACGGTATGCCCACCCGGTGAGCGCATCCTGAATGGGCTTGATGACGTTGTCCACGTCCATGGTTCCATGGCCGAAGAGGAACACCACCGTCAGCCGAATGCGGATGCCCGCGGGCGGCACCGGGTACATGAGCTCCGCGTGGGACCTGACGAGCCTCTTCCAGGCCTGATACTTCCCGCGGTCGCTGGCATGGGCCGACGCCGGCCTGCCGGGCACCACGAACTCGAAGCGGAGCACGGAACGCGGACGGTGGAGGGTGGCAATCGGCACGTACCGGACAATGGTGGAACGGCCGTCCGCAGTCAACAGACAAACGAGGCCGCTTTCGGGCGGCCATAACACGCGACCGTGGGCACTGAATTTCGCGGATCGATCTCACGCAGAGCCGCGAGCCGTGGAGAGCTGTCGTAGCTTTCTCTGCGGTCCCCGCGGCTCTGCGTGAGCCTTCCATTCCGCTACTCGACGATCGCGTCGGCCGGGGCGGAGGTGACGGGGCGGTGGCCAGGACCAGGCAGCGGAGGGTCTCGGTTGTAGATCCCCCGGCCATCCGCTATTCTCCCGGACTGTTTTTCGCCGCCGCCGGGAAGCCCTCGGCGGCCGGGCACAGGCCATCTTTTCGTCGGAACCGCACGTGGATCGCACCGGCACGGAAACGACCCCGGCTACCCCGCCCTTCGCCGAGCGCGAGGGACTCGACTTCCTGCGCGCCATCGTCGCCGACGACCTGCGCGCGGGGAGGTACCCGTCCGTGGTCACGCGCTTTCCGCCGGAGCCGAACGGGTACCTGCACATCGGCCACGCCAAGGCGATCGCCCTCAACTTCGGGGTCGCGGCGGAAACGGGGGGGCGCTGCCACCTCCGCTTCGACGACACCAACCCCGAGACCGAGGACGTGCACTACGTGGAGTCCATCATCGACATGGTGCGGTGGCTGGGCTTCGACTGGGGCGAGCACCTGTACTACGCGGCGGACTACTTCGAGGAGATGTACGCCTTCGCCGAGTACCTGGTGGCGCAGGGCGAGGCGTACGTGGACAGCGCCAGCGAGGAGGAGATCCGCGAGCTGCGCGGCACGGTGACGGAGCCCGGGCGCCGCAGCCGCTTCGCCGGGCGCACGGCGGAGGAGAACCTGGACCTCTTCCGGCGCATGCGCGCGGGCGAGTTCGAGGACGGGGCGCACGTGCTGCGCGGGCGGATCGACATGGCCGCGGCCAACATGCTGCTGCGCGACCCCATCCTCTACCGCATCCGCCACGCGCACCACTACCGCACCGGCGACGCGTGGTGCATCTACCCGCTCTACGACTTCGCGCACCCCATCGAAGACGCCATCGAGCGAATCACCCACTCCTTCTGCACCCTGGAGTTCGACAACAACCGGGCGCTGTACGACTGGGCGGTGGAGCGCTGGCAGGGCTTCGAGCGCGCGCGCGGCGGCGAGCCGGCGCGCCCGCACCAGTACGAGTTCGCGCGCGGCAACGTCGAGTACATGGTGACCAGCAAGCGCAAGCTGCTGGAGCTGGTGAACGGCGGCTTCGTGGCCGGGTGGGACGACCCGCGCATGTCCACGCTGGCGGGGCTGCGCCGCCGCGGCGCCACGCCGGAGGCGCTGCGCGCCTTCTGGGAGGGGGCCGGCGTCGCCAAGGCGGAGAACCGGATCGAGATCTCGCGCCTGGAGCACGCCATCCGCGACGACCTGAACCACCGGGCGCCGCGGGTGCTCTGCGTGCTGAAGCCGCTGCGCGTGGTGCTCACCAACTATCCCGAGGAGCAGACGGAGGAGCTGGACGCGCCCTACTGGCCGCACGACGTGCCCAACGAGGGGTCGCGCCCGCTCCCCTTCTCGCGCGAGCTGTACATCGACCGCGACGACTTCATGGAGAGCCCGCCGAAGGGCTTCTACCGGCTCTCGCCCGGCGCCGAGGTGCGGCTGCGCTACGGCTACGTGATCCGCTGCGACCAGGTGGTGAAGGACGAGCAGGGCGAGATCGTGGAACTGCGCTGCAGCTACGACCCCGAGACGCGCGGCGGCAACACGCCGGACGGGCGGCAGGTGAAGGGGACCATCCAGTGGGTCTCGGCGGCGCACGCGCTCCCCTGCGAGGTGCGGCTCTACGACCGCCTCTTCACCGTCCCCGACCCGGACGGCGGCGAGGGAGACTTCAAGGACTACCTGAACCCGGACTCGCTGGTGGTGGTCCGCGACGCGGTGATCGAGCCCTCGGTGCGCGGCGACGCGCCGGGGAGCCACTACCAGTTCGAACGCCTGGGCTACTTCTGCTCGGACCGCGTGGAGTCGGCCGCCGACGCGCTGGTGTTCAACCGCACCGTCACCCTGCGCGACAGCTGGGCAAAGCCCGCGCCCGGCGCAAAGGCTCCGGACGCGGCGAAGGCGGAGCGGAAGAAGGCTCCCACGTCGGCGGACACCGGCGCACAGCCGAAGTCGCGCAGCACCAAGGCGCCCGCGGCCGACACGCCGCGCTCCCCCGAGCTGGAGGCGTACCGCCGCCGCTTCGAGGCCGAGCTCTCGCTGCCGCCCGAGGAGCTGGACGGCGTCACGCGGGAGCTGGCGGTGGCGACGATGTTCGAGGACGCAGTGCAGGCCGGCGCGAGCGCGAAGGGCGCGGCGAACTGGATGATCCACGAGCTGCCGCGGGAGATCGGCTCGCGTGCCCTCGACAACCTGCCGTTCGGCGGCCGCGAGCTGGGCGCGCTGGTGGCGATGGTGGAGGATGGCACCCTCTCCACCTCCGCCGCGCGCCAGGTGCTGGCGGCGATGGCGGAGGCCGGCGGCGAGCCCGCGGCGCTGGTCGAGAAGCTCGGACTGCGCCAGGTGAGCGACGAGGGCGCGCTCGCCCCGGCGGTGGACGAGGTGATCGCCGCGAACGCCGCCAAGGCCGACGAATACCGAGCGGGTAAGACCGGCCTGCTCGGCTTCTTCGTCGGCCAGGTGATGCGGAAGACGGGCGGGAAGGCCAATCCGGAGATGGTCAGCCGGCTCGTCGCGGAGCGGCTTTCCACGGATTGATCTCACGCAGAGGCGCAGAGGGCTCGCGACGAAAATGGCCGAGTGGCTTCCGGACATCGAGGTGTCGCCCGAGCTCGCGCTGGGGCTGGTGCGCGAGCAGTTCCCGGGGCTCGGCCGCACCATCGAGCCGTTCGGGAGCGGGTGGGACAACACGGCGTACCTGGTGGACGGCGAACTCGTGTTCCGCTTCCCGCGGCGCGAGTTCGCCGTCCCGTTTCTGGCACGCGAGGCGGGAGTGCTGCCGAAGCTGGCGCCGCACCTGCCGCTCCCCATCCCCGTCCCCCGCTGGGTTGGAGTGCCCACTCCCCGGTTTCCCTGGCCGTTCGCGGGATATCGCCTCATCCCCGGCCGGACGCTGGACGCGGCCATGCTGTCGTCAGGCGAGCGCAGAACGGCGGCGCCGGTGCTGGCCGCGTTCCTGAGGACCCTCCACTCCCTCCCGCTCGGCGGGCTCGACCTGCCCCCTGACGAGCTCGCGCGGACCGACTTCGTCAGGCGCGGGCCGCTGATGTTCGAGCGGCTCGCCGCGCTCGAAACGGCCGGCATCATCCCCGATCGGCGGCCGTGGACACGCATGTTCGAAGGATGCGGCCCGCCCGCGCCGCCGTCCCATCCGGTGCCGGTGCACGGCGACCTCTACGAGCGCCACGTGCTGGTGGACGAGGCGAACCGCGTCTCCGGCGTGATCGACTGGGGCGACGTGCACGCGGGCGACCCGGCGCTCGACCTCTCCTTCCTCTACCGCTTCTTCCCCGCGGACGAGCGCGACCACTTCCTGCGCGTCTACGGCCCCGTCGACGCGCGCACGGCGCGGCTGGCACGGTTGCGTGCCGCTTTCCACGCGATCACCGTCGCCTTCTTCGCGTACTCCACGGGCGACGAACCCCTCCTGCGGGCGAGCCTCGCCGCGATGCGCAACGTTCTCGAGGACTGAAAGAAACAGATTTGCCTCACGCAGAGGCGTAGAGGCGCAGAGGAAGAGTCAGCCGACGGCGAGAACTTCGCTGATCGGCCGCGGCTGCGTTCGCAGCTCACGGTCGGCGCGGGTGGTGAGGAGGCGGAGGTCGCGCGGGCGCTGGAGGCCGGCGCCGCGGCTGCGAGCAGGGACGATCACCTCGGCGTCTGCGCCGTGGCGGCGGGCGACGAGGATGCCGAGCGCGTAGCGGCTCACCGCCTCCGGTCCGGCGAGGTGCCAGACGCCGACGCGTGCGTCCGCGGGCATCGCGGCGAGCTCCCAGAGCTGTGCCGCGAGATCCTCCACCGCGATGGGACAGCGCAGTTCGTCCACGAAGAGGCGCACGGGCTCGCCGCTTCGCAGGTCGTCGAGTAGCCGGCGGCTGATCGCGTCGGGCACGGGCTCCGCGCGCACGATCAGCGAGGTGCGGACGATCGCCGCGTTCGGGATCCGGTCGCGAACGAAGCGCTCGGCGATCGCCTTCCAGCGGCCATACTCGTGGACCGGTGCGGGCTCGTCGGTCTCGGCGTACGGGGCGTGCTCACCGTCGAACACCGCGTCGGTGCTCATGTGGATCAATCCGCACCCCAAGCGCTCGCACGCGTGCGCCAGGCTCTCGGTGGCCCGCCACACGTCGCGCTCCGCCGTCGCCTGGGCGTAGGCGGCGTGGATCACCAGGTCGGGGCGCACGCGGTCCAGCAGCGCCGCCGTCGCCACCGGGTCCGAGAGCTCGACAGGGTGCGACTCCGCGCCGACGACGGGGGTCGTGCGCTGCGTCGCGTGCAGCTCCACGCCCGCCGGAGCGCGCGCGATCAGCTCGCTCCCGAGCAGCCCGGCCCCACCGGTGATCAGGATTCGCACGTAGAGATCACTTTGGATGATGTGCGTATCTATCGCTTTTACAGTACGATGCAGCACATCACATCGGCAGAATTCTACACGGGCGGAAGCGCGGCATAGTCGTTCGTGCCCCCGAGCAGCGCCGTCAGGATGCGCCGGCTCTCGGCGTAGATGCCCGGCGCCTCGCTCTCGCGTGGACCCGCGACGTTCAGGGTGCGGACGCGGTAGACCTGCAGCCAGCGCCGGAACATCCCGACGTCTTCCGGGGAGCCGGCGTGGAAGGTGTAGAGCGGTCTCCCGAGCCGGCGAGCGGTCTCGATCGTCAGCTCCGTCCCCGGACTCGCCGAACCCGAGGTGAGGATCAGCGTCGCGTCGGAGTCGCGCACGTTCCACTCGGTGCGCTGCCGGGGGTCGGCCGATGGCGTCTCGCGCAACGGGTAGCGCGCGTCGATCACCCCATCTTCCGCCACCCGCCTCGCCGGGCACCATCCCCCGCACTCCATCCCCAGCTCCAGCGCGACATCCAGCGCCGCGCGGTCCACGCCCGTCTGGCCTCCGCTGACGATCTTCATCTACCCTGACGCCCTTGCCTGCTGAAACCGGCACAAACCGTTGAACGTATTAGACTTCGCTAGGCAAACCGCCGATGCGGAACCAGGCGTCCCCTCCCATCGCCTGGTCGAGAATGACTCCGGGAGCAACTCACAGGAGCATCGCCATGCCACAGGGAACCGGTGGAAACGGGGGAAACTGGCCGAGCACGACTGGTAACCCGTCCGGTGGCGGCCGCGGGAACGGCCCGAGCAAGTAGGGCGCCAACCACGAGGGGCGCCGGGCGCCGGATCCGTAGATCCGGCGCCCGTTCCCGTCTCCCTCCTACAGCCGGTAGGCCGTGGTGACCAGGCGCTTCTCGGCTTCGCCGTCGATGAGGGCCTCGACCTCGACGTAGGGCTCCAGGCCGCTGCCGGAGAGCTTCTCGCGGAAGAGCTCGTCGAGCTGGAAGACGCCGGCGGAGTTCGACATCTCGATGCGCAGGCGCACCGGCTTCTCCTCGCCGTGCTCGATGTGCACCGAGTCGATGGCGGCGGCGCTGATGGAGTGGATGCTCATGGTCCGCTCGATCCCCATCGAGATGCGCGAGCGGCCCTTGGCCATGTCGAGCGCGTCGGCCACGCGCACGATCCCCGCCTCGAGCGTGAGCGGCTTGCCGCCGGAGCGGTGCGCGATGATGGCGTGCAGCGCCTCGGCGCGCAGGATGGTGGCCGTTCCCACGTCGTACAGCCCGTCGAGCAGCTCGCGGATCTTGGGCGCGGCGACGAAGAGCGAGTACTCCTCGTGGTCCTTGCGGTGGATCGACATCCCCAGGTCGTGCATGAGGGCGGCGAGCATCACCACGACCTCGGCGTCGTCGGGGGTCATCCCGTAGTTGGCGACCACGCCGGGCTCTACACCGTGCTCCACCAGCATCCGCAGCAGCTTGATGGCGATGTTCATCACGATCTTCACGTGCACGGGCCCGTGGTCCGTCATCCCCAGCCGCTCCACCGCGTTCACGTTCGCGGCCAGCCAGAGGGCGTAGAGCTCGTCGTCGTGGTTGATGCGGTCCACCAGCGCCACGACCTTGGGGTTGTTGCGGCTGGGCACGTTCAGCGCGAGCCGGTGCCCGAAGCGCTCCTCCACCGTGCGACCGTACGCCGCCCGCAGCTCGGCGGCCGTTACGGATTCCACCATATCTGCCAATTCCTCTCGTATTCGGTTCGGGTCCTTGTTCCGCGGCCGCTTCGTCGATCACGGACCGCGGTATCAACTTCTACACCGGAGCGGCGCCAACGACCCCTCACCCTTGGCGCTGCGCGCCGGTCCCTCTCCCAAAACAGCCTGGGAGAGGGACGGGGCTCGCTTCGCTCGCGGCTGATCGGGGCGTGGGTCAGGGCCGGAGCGCTGCACCTATGACAACGTCGAATGCGGGACTGCGAGCGCGCTTCGTCGGCTTGGCTCCGAGGGCCGGCGATAGATCCTTCGGCCTTTCTAACTGCTGTGGCGGCTGATGGTTGAGCGTGGCCGGCCTCAGGATGACGTCCGTGGGGGAGGCGGGCGCGACAGAGCGGGTGACAGAGATCCGGATGCCGAGCGGATTCGAGTTCAACACCTTAGCACTTGGCACTTGGCACTAGGCACTAGGCACTAGGCACTTATTAGCACTCAGCCCTTCAGCATCTCCGCCACGAACCGCGCGGCCTCGGCCTCGGCCCAGAACTCGGGACGCCAGGGGGGGCCGGCGACGAAGCCGACGTGGCCGCCGTGCGGGGTGATCACGGACGTGAGATACGGGTTCGCGCGGATGGCCTCGCGCGGGATGACCCGCGCGGGGACGAAGGGGTCGTCTTCCGCGTGGATCAGGAGCGTGGGGACGCGGATGTGGGGGATGAACTGGCCGGAGCTCGAGCGGCCGTAGTAGTCGTCCGCCCCGCTGAAGCCGTGCAGGCGCGCCGTCGCCGCGTCGTCGAACTCGCGGAAGCTGCGGGCGGCGAGCACCCGCGCGACGTCGCACGCATCGCCGATCAGCTGCTGCTTCTGCCGGAACTTGTCCTTCAGCGGGCGGAGGAAGGCGCCGGTGTAGGTCCGGCCGATCATCGTCGACTGCAGCTCGTCCGCCCCCGCGCCCAGCTCGAAGGGGATGGAGATCCCCGCCGCCGCCCGCACCCGCGCCCCGTCGCCGCGCTCGCCGAGGTACTTGAAGAGCACGTTGCCCCCGAGCGAGTAGCCGACCGCCGCCAGCGGCACGCCGGGGAAGCGCGCGGCCAGCAGGTCGAGCACGTGGGCGATATCGCCCGTGTCGCCGGCGTGGTAGAAGCGCGCGAGGCGGTTGGGCTCTCCGCTGCAGGTGCGGAAGTTCAGCGCCACCGCGCGCACGCCGCGATCCCACAGGGCGCGGCAGCTCTCCAGCACGTAGGGGGCGCTCGAGTCTCCCTCCAGCCCGTGCATCACCAGCGCGAGCGGCGCGTCGTCCCCCGGCGGCGGCGCGGGAGAGCCGTGGACGGTGGCGAAGTCGAGGTCGACGAAATCGCCGTCGGGGGTATCGACGCGCTCGCGGCGGTAGCGCACGCCGGTGCGCGGCCGCAGGTACCTCCCCGCGACGGTCTGCGCGTCGGGGACCGGCAGCCACCACGCGGGGACGTACGGCCGCGGGGTGAAGCGGGGACGCCCGCCGGGGTCGGCGGAAGGGGCGGAGGCAAGGCCAGGGTGCGACATGGCGGGGAATCTAACCGGCCCGGCCGGCACAGCCAGCCGTGCGCGCACCCGAGGCGGCGAGTAAGTTCGAGAAGGCCGTTGTCCCATCCCGAATCCCCACTCCCGCCCGCCGCCCGCCCGTGTGGCTCCTTCCCGCCTTCTCCGCCATCTCGCGCACCGCACTGAAGACCTTCTACCGGCTCACGCTCTCGGGTGAGCCGGTGCCGGCGCGCGGGCCGGTGCTGCTGGTGGCCAACCACCCCAACTCGCTCCTCGACCCCGCGATGGTGGCGGCGGCCGCGCGGCGGCCGGTGCGCTTCCTGGCCAAGGCGCCGCTCTTCGTGCACGGCGGCGTCGGGTGGCTGGTGAAGGGCGCGGGCGCCATCCCCGTCTACCGCGCGCAGGACGACACGGGATCGACCGAGCAGAACCAGGACACCTTCCGCGCGGTGTGGGCGGCGCTCGGCGAGGGCGACGCGGTCGGCATCTTCCCCGAGGGGACGAGCCACAGCGGGCCGTCGCTGGTGCCGCTGAAGACCGGCGCGGCGCGCATCGCGCTGGGCGCGGCGGCGAGGACGGGCGGCGCCTTTCCCATCCTCCCCGTGGGCCTCTCCTTCCGCGACAAGGCGATCTTCCGCTCCGCCGCCCTGGTGGTGGTGGGCGACAGCGTGGAGTGGGACGACCTCGCTGCCGCCGGCCCCGAGGACCGCGAGGTGGTGCGCGCGCTCACCGCGCGCATCGACGAGGCGCTGCGCGAGGTCACGGTGAACCTGGAGCGCTGGGAAGATGCGGAGCTGGTGCACGCCGCCGAGGCCGTGTACGCCGCCGAGCTGCCGGTCGACGCCTCGCCCGACGCGCGGGTGGCGCGGCTGGTGGAGGCCACCGAGGGGCTGGCGCGCGTCCGCGCCGAGGGGCGCGCCGAGTGGCGGCGCGTGGCGCGCGAGGTGGCGGGGCACGCCCGCATCCTGGAGGTGCTGGGGATCACCCCGGCGCAGCTCCACGCCAGCGCGCGCGTGGACGTGGCGCTGGGGTGGATCGTGCGGCAGCTCCTCTTCTTCGGAATCGGCGCGCCGGTCGCGGCGCTCGGCATCGCCGTCTACTGGATTCCCTACCGCCTGACCGGCGTCCTCGAACGGCGCATGGTGAAGGACCAGGACGTGCGCGCGACCTTCAAGGTGCTCGTCGGCTTCGTGCTGCACCTGCTCTGGACGCTCGCCATCGCCGGCCTCGTCGGCTGGAGATTCGGGGTCGGCGCCGCGCTGGTGGTGCTGGTCGCCCTCCCCCTGGTCGGCTTCGTCACCGTGCACGTGGTCGAGCAGTGGGCGCGGGGAGCGGCGGAGGCGCGCCGCTTCTTCCTCCGTGCCCGCCGGCGCGAGGAGATCCGCGAGCTCCGCACCCGCCAGCGCGAGCTCGCCCAGCGGCTGCACGCGCTGTGGGAGGAGGTCAGGGAGCACGAGGTAAATCCTTGACCGGGTTGAAAGAACCGGGTTGGAAGAACCGGGTTGAAAAGAACCGGGTTGGAAACCCGGGCTACAACAACACGAAGTCCGCCTTCGCGGACTGCGCCTCGTGCCTTGCTGCGGTTCCGACGATGCCGTGCCGCCGAGGCTTCGGAAACGCACGCAGTTCTCCCCTCCCCCACCCCTTCCCCCCTCGTGGGGGAGGGGCCGGGGGTGGGGGGGAGCCGCGGCCGCACCCCATCCCGTCGCAGCCGCATGAGCGCACCGCCGCCCCGATCCGAAGACCCCATGAGCCACGACCACACCGCGGCCTCGACCCGCGCATCCAGGATCATCGATGCCCCGGCGGAGAAGCTCTACTGGGCCTTCATCGATCCAGCCGCGCTCGTCGCCTGGCTCCCGCCGGGAGAGATGGTCGGCAAGATCCACGAGTTCGACGGGCGGATCGGGGGCGGCTACCGGATGTCGCTCTACTATCCGCCGAGCGTGCGCGCCTTCCACGGTAAAACGGCTCCAAGGGAAGACAGGGTCGACGTGCGGTTCGTGGAGGTGGTGCCGGCGCGCAGAATCGTCGAAACGGTGAGCTTCGTCACCGACGACCCCGCGTTCCTGGGGGAGATGACGATGGTGGTGACGTTCGAGGACGTGTCCGGCGGAACGGAGGTCACCCTCGTGTGCGAGAACCTGCCGCCGGGATTGCGGCCGGAGGACAACGAGGCCGGGTCGCAATTGTCGCTGGAACAGCTGGATCGCTACGTCCAAACCCATTGACGGGAAGCCGCGTCGCCGTTCCGGTCCTTTCCGGGCGGGACCGGTGGATGGCGGCGCGGGTACTCCCGAATCGCGCGGCGGCGGTTATCTTCCGCCGACAATCCCGCGGCCGGTCTTCCCCACCCCACTCCTCTCCACACCGTCCACACCCATGCTCGAAGTCGAATCCATCGTCCCCACGCTCCCCGCGGATGCGCCCGCCCGCCCGCCGCACGTCGTCACCGGGCGGGCCGTCACGAGCTGGGTGCTGTACGACCTGGCGAACACCATCTTCTCGATGGGTGTGGTGTCGCTGTACTTCTCGCTCTGGGTGCGCGACCAGGTGGGCGCCAACCGCGCCGACACCGTCTACGGGATCATCACCGCCGTGTCGATGGGGGTGATCTTCCTGGTGTCGCCGCTGCTGGGGGCGATGACGGACCGGGCGCCCCGGCGGATGCCCTTCCTGGTCACCAGCACCCTGGTCTGCGTGTTCTTCACCGCCCTGCTGGCGCGCGCGGGGTTCTGGTTGACGGCCCTGTGCTTCCTGGTCGCGAACATCGCGTACCAGGCGGGCACGCAGTTCTACGACGCCATGCTCCCCGAGGTGAGCACCGAGGAGAACCGCGGCCGGATCGGGGGGATCGGGGTGGGCGTGGGGTACCTGGGGTCGTTCATCGCGGTGGGGCTGGGGCTGCTGCTGGGCACCGACGACAAGACGCGGCTCTTCCTGGCCATCGCCGCCGCCTTCCTGGTCTTCTCCATCCCCTGCTTCCTCTGGGTGAAGGAGCGCGGCAACCCCCGCCCGCGGCCCATCGACTGGCCGATGGTGCGCGACTCGACCTCGCAGACGCTGCGCACCCTCCGCTCGGGGGCGGACTACCCGGGGCTGGTGCGCTTCCTGGTGGGCCGGGTGTTCTACACCGACTCCATCAACACCGTGATCTCCATCATGGCGCTCTACACGGTGAACGTGGCCGTGAGCACCGGGCTCACCGAGGCGCAGGGGCAGAAGCAGGCGCAGTTCATCATGCTCTTCGCCATCACCTTCGCGGTGGCGGGCGGCTTCTTCTGGGGATGGCTGACGGACCGGCTGGGGCCCAAGCGCGCGCTGAACCACGTGCTGCGCGCCTGGATGGTCATCTTCGCCTTCGCCGGGGTGATCGGGATCGTGGGGCTGCCGCTCTGGTGCCTGTACCTGGTAGCCGCGTCGGCGGGGTTCTCGCTGGGCGGGATCTGGGCGTCGGACCGGCCGTACATGCTGCGCCTCACGCCTCCCGCGCGCGTGGGCGAGTTCTACGGGCTCTACGGGATGGTGGGGCGCTTCTCGGCCATCACCGGCCCCGTGCTCTGGGCGCTGTCGACGTACCTGACCATCCAGGTCTTCCACCTGTCGCCCCGCGTGGGCCAGGGGCTCAGCGTGATCGTGCTGATGATGATGGTGGTGCTGAGCTGGTTCATCCTCCAGCCCATCTCCGACGCCCCGCGCGAGTGGCGCCCGGAAGACCTGCACCACTGAGGTCCGAAACACCCTGCCTGGGGAGATGGGGCGGGTCCGCTTCCGGCGCGTGCTCCCCGGCCGCGTGGAGGCCGACGTGGACCTCCGCACCGGGGGGCGGTCGGCCTGGAAGCTCCGGCGGAGGATGTGGTTCCGCTACCAGGCGTCCGCCGGCGAGAGGCGCTGAAAAAGACGTCTCACCCAGAGGGCCGGAGGACCGGAGAACGGCATTTGCTGCTTTCTCTGGTCCCCCGGTCCTCTGGGTGAGATCCTTTTCACATTCGGCAAAGACGCGATGGTGGCGGATTGGGCGCGGCAGCTGGCGAAATTCGCGAGCAAGGTGGACAGCAGGCTCGACGAGCAGCGCGAGAAGCTCGGCCTGGGGGCGAGCCGGACGGCGCGGATCGAGCCCTACCTCGGCTTCGGGCGTCCGGACCGCCTCTGGGTGAAGGGGCGCGTGCTGCGGGGGATGCCGGTGCCCCCGGCGCGCGAGGGCGACAGCCTCTGGCTGAACCTCTCCGCCTCGCTGCAGCGCTTCGAGAGCGACGAGGTCCCGGGCGCCATGGTGCGCGTGCGCTACCCCGGCGGCGAGCAGCTGCTCACCGCCGACCGCGAGGGGTACGTGGAGTGCTGGCTCGACCCGCGCCCGCCGCTCTCCGGCACCGCGCCGTGGCAGCAGGTGGAGATGGAGCTGGTGGAGCCCGCCAACCCGGACGGCCCGTATCGCACGCAGGCGCGCGTCCTCGTGCCGCCCGCCACGGCGCGGCTGGGAGTGATCAGCGACCTCGACGACACCGTGGTGCGCACCGACGTCGCGTCGCGCCTGCGGATGATGAAGAACGTGTTCTTCGGCAACGCGCACACGCGCATGCCCTTCCCCGGGGTGGCGGCGTTCTACCGGGCGCTGGAGCGCGGCAGCGGGCCGGCCGCCCACAACCCGTTCTTCTACGTCTCCAGCAGCCCCTGGAACCTGTTCGAGGTGCTGGCGGAGTTCCTGGAGCTGCGGCGGATCCCCGCCGGGCCGCTGCTGCTGCGCGACTGGGGCATCTCGTCCGTCGACCCCGGCGAGGGCGGCCACGCGGGGCACAAGTCGCGGCACATCGCCACCATCCTGGGCCTCTACCCCACGCTCCCCTTCATCCTGGTGGGCGACAGCGGGCAGGAAGACCCGGAGATCTACCACCGCGCCGTACGCGAGCACCCGGAGCGCATCCTGGCCGTCTACATCCGCAACGTGAGCCGCCGGCCCGAGCGCGTGGAGGCGATCCGTACGCTCGCCGCCGAGCTGGAGAAGTCCGGGAGCACGCTGATCCTGGCCGACGACACCCTGGCCGCCGCGCGCCACGCCGCCTCGCAAGGGTGGATCGACCCCGCCGCGCTCCCCGAGATCGGCGAGGTCGCCCACGCCGAGGACCAGCCGCGCGCCGACGAGCTCAAGGAGGAGAACCAGGCCATGAGCCGCGGCCAGGAGGCGTAGGAAAGCGTCACCAACCTGTCCTTCTTCTCCGATGCTTACAAAGGCGGAGCCGCGGAGAGTCCTGGACTCTCCGCGGCTCCACGTTACGAGGATGCCGAATCCGGCGATGCGACCGCCCCTGGAGTCCGCGAAGGCGGACTTTGGGCCGTTGTAGCGGCGACTTCAGTCGCCTGTCCCCGTGATCCGCCGACGCACTCTTCAGCCGGATCCGGTAGACGCCCGAGCGGTCGGCGCGTGACCGGCTCAGTGCGGGGCGGCCGGCTGCGTGAGCGCGGTGAGGCGGTCGACGTACTGCTGCGCGTTGGGGTCGATCTGCTTCATCTTGTCGAGCACGCGGCCCAGCCACACCTGCCGCGCCGCCACCACCGCCGGATCGGCCATGGCCCGCGGGCGGATCCCCGCGAAGTAGCTCTGCAGCGCGGTGGCCTCGGCCGCGAGGGCGTTGAGCTTCACGTTGTCGTTGGCGGCCTGCGCGGCCGCGATGTCGGCGTTGATCGCCTGCGCGCGGGCGAGCTTGGCGGGCGCCGCGGGGTCCAGGCGCCCCATCGCCGCCGAGACCACAGTGTTGAAGCTGTCCTGCGCCGGCTTGAGCGCCGGGTCCTGCAGCGCCTGCTGCTGCAGCGCCCCGATCTTCTGGCGGAGCTGCGCCGCCTCGTCGGCGGGGGCGGCCGGAGCCGGAGCGGGCGCCGGGGCGGGCGTGGTCTGCGCGCGGGCGGCGGCGGGGAGCGCCAGGACCGCGGCGGCCAGGAGCGCGATGCGGGTGGTCTTCTGCACGATTCTCTCTCCAGCAAGAACCCGAAGCATGTCGTCGGCCCACCCCTGCCCGGAGCGCCCGCGCGACGGAAACGGCGATGTAGGACACCGCCCAGCCAAGTATGGTTCCACCTGCCACTTAGGTCGCTTCAACAGCAACCCCGCCCGGTAGCAGAACCGCTCCGCGAGGGTCCTCCCCGCCTGCCGCCGCGCACGCCCCCGGCGGTTGCGGGCGCTCCGGCGCGCCGGTTAGATTGGCCGCCGTTTTCCAATAAAAAACGCCTGCCGGTCTCCCTCTGGAAAAGCTGTGCCGATGCCTGTACCTGCGAAGCCGGAACTGCGTGGACTGGAAGAGAAGTGGAGCGCCCGCTGGGAAACCGACGGGACCTACCGCTTCGACCGCGGCCGCGAGCGGGAGGGCATCTACTCCATCGACACGCCGCCGCCCACCGTGAGCGGCTCGCTGCACGTCGGCCACGTGTTCTCGTACACGCACATCGACGTGATCGCGCGCTTCCAGCGCATGCTGGGGAAGATGCCCTTCTTTCCGATGGGGTGGGACGACAACGGCCTCCCCACCGAGCGGCGGGTGCAGAACTACTACGGCGTGCGCTGCGACCCGTCGCTCCCCTACGATCCCGGCTTCGCCCCGCCCGAGACGCCGCCCAAGCAGCCGGTCTCTGTGTCGCGCCGCAACTTCATCGAGCTCTGCGGCCGGCTCACGCACGAAGACGAGCAGGCCTTCGAGCGGCTCTGGCGCACGCTGGGGCTCTCGGTGGACTGGTCGATGACCTATGCCACCATCGGCGAGCGCGCCCGCCGCGCCTCGCAGCGCGGCTTCCTGCGCATGCTGGCCCGCGGCGAGGCGTACCAGGTGGAGGCGCCGACGCTCTGGGACGTCGACTTCCGCACGGCGGTCGCGCAGGCGGAGCTGGAGGACCGCGAGGTCCCCGCCGCCTACCACCGCGTGCGCTTCCACGGCGAGCGGGGGCCGGTGGAGATCGAGACCACGCGCCCCGAGCTCCTCCCCGCCTGCGTGGCGATGGTCGCGCACCCCGACGACGCGCGCTACCAGCCGCTCTTCGGGACGATGGCGACCACGCCGCTCTTCGGGGTGCGCGTTCCCATCCTCCCCCACCCCGCCGCCGAGCCGGAGAAGGGGACGGGGATCGCGATGGTCTGCACCTTCGGCGACGCCAACGACGTGGTCTGGTGGCGCGAGCTGGGGCTCCCCGTCCGCGGCCTGCTGCGGCCGGACGGCACCTTCCGTCCCGTGGCCTGGGGCGAGGGATTGTTCGAGAGCGCCGACCCCGAGAAGGCGCAGGCGGCGTACGACCAGCTCGCCGGGAAGGCCGCGAAGGGCGCGCGCACGGCGATCGTGGAGCTGCTGAAGGAGTCCGGCGAGCTGCTGGGCGAGCCGCGCGCCGTCACCCACGCGGTGAAGTTCTACGAGAAGGGCGACCGGCCGGTGGAGATCCTCACCAGCCGCCAGTGGTTCGTCCGCACCATCGGCCAGAAGGAGGCGCTGCTGCGGCGCGGCGCGGAGCTGGCCTGGCACCCGGGCTACATGCGCTCGCGCTACGAGAACTGGGTGAACGGCGTCAACCAGGACTGGTGCATCAGCCGGCAGCGCTTCTTCGGCGTGGCCTTCCCCGTCTGGTACCCGGTGGACGCGGATGGGCACGTCCTCCACGACCGGCCGATCCTGGCGCCCGAGGAGCGGCTCCCGGTGGACCCCTCGTCCGACGTCCCCGACGGCTACACCGCGGAGCAGCGCGGCCGGACGGGCGGCTTCGTGGGCGACCCGGACGTGATGGACACCTGGGCCACCTCGTCGCTCTCCCCGCAGATCGCCGCGGGGTGGGAGGAAGACCCCGAGCTCTTCGCGCGCGTCTTCCCCATGGACCTGCGGCCGCAGGCGCACGACATCATCCGCACCTGGCTCTTCTCCACCGTGCTGCGCTCGCACCTGGAGCACGGCACGCTGCCCTGGAGCGACACGCTCATCTCCGGCTGGGTGCTGGACCCGGACCGGAAGAAGATGTCGAAGTCGAAGGGGAACGTGGTGACGCCGATCGGGCTGCTCGAGGAGCACGGCTCCGACGCGGTGCGCTACTGGGCCGCCAGCGGCCGCCCCGGCGCCGACACGGCCTTCGACCCCGGGCAGATGAAGATCGGGCGGAAGCTGGCCACCAAGCTGCTGAACGCCTCGCGCTTCGTGCTCTCGGGCGACGCGGAGCCCGGCGCCGTGACCGCGCCGCTCGACCGCGCGGTGCTGGCGCGCGTGGCCCGCATCGCCGACGAGGCCACGGCCGAGCTGCGGCGCTACGACTACACGCGGGCGCTGGAGCGGGCGGAGGTCTTCTTCTGGTGGTACTGCGACAACTACCTGGAGTTGGTGAAGGGGCGCCGCTACGGCGAGGCCGGCGCGGAGGGCGCCGCCTCCGCCGCGGGGGCGCTGACCGCCTCGCTCGACGTGCTGCTGCGCCTCTTCGCGCCCTTCCTCCCCTTCGTGACGGAGGAGGTCTGGTCGTGGTGGCGCGAAGGCTCCATCCACACCGCCCGCTGGCCGAGCGGCGACGAGGTGCGCGCGCTGGGCGGCGACGGCGACGAGCGGGTGCTGGAGGTGGCGGCCGAGCTGCTGGGCGAGATCCGCAAGGCCAAGAGCGCCGCGCAGCAGTCGCTGGGCTCCGAGGTGGGCCGCGTGACGCTGCACGACACCCCCGAGCGCTTGGAGCTGGCCCGCAGCGTCGAAGGAGACGTCCTCGCCGCCGCCCGCGCCTCCGGAATCGACTACGTCCCCGCGGACGACTTCCGGGTCGAGGTGGAGATGGCCCCGCCGCCGACCGTGCCTGCCTGACGACCGTCGAATGTTCTCGGGCCGCACACGGTGCCTGCCTGACGACTGTTGAGTGTTTTCGAGCCACACGGTGTCATCCTGAGGCCCGGCAGGATGCGACCGCGGCCGCGCGGAACCCTGCAGGGCCGAAGGATCTAGCCCGGGACGCCACGTGGGCTCGGCGCGGCAGCGGCGAGGTATCGCGGTCACGACTTGTCTCGGCCGCGATCCTCGCGCGGCTTCCGCGGCGGGCCACGCGCATCCGCGGTTAGATCCTTCGGCTCGGCCGTCGCCTGCGTTGCGCGAGCTCCAGCGGGATCGGGCCTCAGGATGACACCGGGGTGCCTCAGGTCTTCGTCTAAAAGCCACGCGGAAAGACGCCGTCCGCATCAGTATGTAGCAGATTCAAATGACTGCCCGGCAAGGATTTACCTTGCCGGGCGGGTTGCATGATACGAGCCGATGCGTTAGATTATCTGGCATCAACCCTGTAACGCTGTTGCAGTTCTCAGAAACCACCCGCTTCCGGGCGCCTTCGTCGCGTGTCCGGGAACTAGAGAAGCATGCGTCCGAAGCTCCAGATTCTAACCGCCGCCACGCTTGGCATCGGCCTCGGCATCGCGCTGCCGCACCAGTCGCGGCATGCGCTCGCGGGGCACGACAAGACCGCCGCCACCTTCGCCGATGCGGCGATGATGAAGGCCGTCTTCGCCACCACGCCCGCGGCCTCCGACACCACGCTGGCGCCGGTGGCCGAAGTGAAGCCGGCCGTGGCGGAATCGCGGGTGGACGCGGCGCTGCGGGTGCTGCGGGCGCACGTGGCGCGGCAGAGCCATCCGGACGCGCTGCGCTACGCCTTCGAGGCGTACTTCAACTACAAGTCGGCGCACCCGGAGAAGGTGCGGAAGCCCTACCTCTACTTCGTGGACTACGGGCTGGACAGCGACACGCCGCGCGGCTACGTGTTCGACATGTCGGCGCTGAAGGTGGTGGACGGTCCGTTCACCGTGGCTCACGGCCGCGGCTCCGGCGGGAACGACGCGGTGCCGACGCGCTTCTCCAACAGCAACGGCAGCAACAGCTCGTCGCTGGGCCTCTTCCTGGCGCAGGAGACCTACGCGTTCAGCGGCCACACCGGCGGCCGCCTCTACCGCTCCATCGGGCTGCGGCTCACCGGGCTCTCGGGCGCGTTCAACAACTCGGCCCGCAAGCGCGGGGTGGTGGTGCACGGCGCGCCGTACGTGACGAGCGCCAAGGCGGGCCGCAGCGAGGGCTGCCCCGCCATCGAGCCGGCGCGCGCGCAGCGGCTCCTGCCGAAGATCGGCAACGGGGGGATGGTGTTCCTCTTCTCCCCGCGCGACAAGCGCTGGCTGAGCGCCGATCCCTGGGCCAACGGCGATTCGAACGGATAAGCAAACAGAAGGTCTGATACCAAATCCGGGAGTGGTGCTTCGGAAGCTTGGGTCCGAGGGCCGGCTATAGATCCTTCGGCCTGTAAAGTACCTCGCAGTCGAATGTTGCAGCGTG
>C688J35102_120990094_pt1 | contig 28008 bp, 27 predicted proteins | sample HopSoiMetagenom2_FD_35102 | JGI IMG/M metagenome (IMG submission 35102)
GACGGAGGCTCGGCAGGACTGTGATGAGACACATCCGGCGCCGCTAACGCCAGGTGGTCAAGCTCCTGATCAGGCCAGCTCCTCCTACCGGGCCGGGGCCAGCGACCACGAGCGGACAGGTCGCAGCAAGGCACCAAGGCCAGTCATTCCGGGGGTCACGCTCGTGGTCACCAACCCACAGCCCAGCACCATCAGGCTGTGTTGGCGATCCTCACAGTCATTCCGCCGCGGGGTCGTCTCATTTGCCCCCGGAGCGGCTGACGTACGTCCTCCGGCGTACCCGGTGCTGAGACGCACGTCGCAGCAATGAGGACCCGGTGCGGGCAGGGAGAACACGCAGCTCAATCAGTCGGGGGAGCCGCAGAACGGACCCGCACCGCACCGGTTCAGGCCGGACGGTAGGGAATCGGAGACGCGTTACTTGTGAGGTAGTACCGGAATGCGGATGTTGCGTGGGGTCACACGACAGTCGGCACGCCGCACCTCAAATAGGACCTTTCGCCCATTCGGGGGGTCGAGAGCCTCTGCCTGACTACGCATCGCACGCTGGATGGTTGGACCCTGAAGCCATGGCACGAGCGCCGGAGCTCCCAACTCACAAGGATGTGCGGCCAATGAGTGCAGCGCTGCAACCGAAGCCGGAAGATGATGCTCTCTCATCACGGGATTGCCTCGTCGCTTCGTTCGCGAAGCAGGTCCAACGCGAGGGCTACTACCTGACATGGATCAAGCCCCTATCGCCCCAGCAACTCATCGACCTGCAATGGGCGGCACAGATGGCTGGCCGCAGGTTGGGCAGCAAGACGCACAGCTTGATCTGCGGTCGCTCGGAACCAGAAGGTCGTCTCAAGGTCGTGGTGTACGCGGAGCGGACCCTGGCGAACGCTGCCAAGCTAGACGGGGCCCCGAAGGCCGTGCGAGCGCTTTTCCGTTGACCTTCACATTGCCTGCGGAGTGGCTCCTTAGCGATGCTCGAGGCCCGGTTTCCTTTGCCTATTTGCCAGTTTTTGTGCGGCGTTTGACTAACGCCTCATATCATTGGATTCAACAAACCATGTGGGGTGGCCGTTCGTCGAGAGCACCCTCGGCGTACGGCACGGCAAGTGCAGGACAAGAGGCATAGCAAATGAAGACCCATCTCGGGACCCCGGATCCGCAGTGGGAGTACGCGCTGGTTATCCGATCCGCGCTCGAGCTCCACGGCCGCTACGCCGTCGACGTCGACACGAGAGACGCTCAGGCGCGGGTCGACATTATTTGGGCGGCGCGCCAGGCCGGACGCCTCTTGGGAGTCAAGGTCAAGATCGAGCGGAGCGCGCCTTTCGGGCATGCGGACTCGACCGCCACCGTGACCGTGCGTTGCGTTGCCAGCGACGGACCCGAGCGGGCACTGGCGCAGGCTGGTCTCGAAAGGCTGCGCCAGTCCGTGCGAGAAGCACTCTGAACCGCTGGCAAGCGTAGCCAAAAGGTTCTGGCAGACGACCCTGTCAGATCGCTACCCTGAACGCGCCGAGAGTGCCCTGCCCATCCCCCGTGGCCGGCCACTCTCGTGCTTTGAGTGTGCTCCGGCTCCCGGTCGATGTCACTGCTGAGCCAGTAGTCAGCATCATGACTCTCCGGCGAGCACCATGCGGAGCAACTTCTCCAAGCCCGCCTCGGCCCGCTCGAGGCCCCTACCGTATGGATCGACGTAGGTGGCGGTCACCGTGACCGTGGGGTCCTCGAGTCCTCTGGGCGGGCTTACATGAAGCGTCGTACGGCCGCCGAGGACACCGCCGGCCTGGCGCGCGGCCAACTGGAGATCCACGAAGCGCTGTGTCGGAGATGGGTTTAGCTCAGCCACGTATTCGCCGTAGACCCACAACTTCGCTGCGATCTCGATGACCTGATCCCACTGAGGATCTTTCGACGTTGCAGCATTCATGAGACTCACCCCCGAGTAGCGAGTTGGGTAGACGATGCCCCGAGTTGCAGCGCTCGAAACCGTTCGCGCGGGCCGGCGTCAACTGTCTAACGGCCTGGTGTGAACCGGTGCGGGCAGGGAGACCGCGGCGGACGCATCGCCATGCCCGAATAACGCGCCACCAAAGGGAGCGGGATGCACACCCGCACCGGTTCGATCCGCAACGTACGGCGACCGAGACTGATTACCGTTGGGTAGTGCCGAAATACGGATGTGAACTGACTCACACGGCGAGGCTGGGCGATGGGGCCGCAGTCGATGGCATCCTTGGCGCTGAGTCCGCGCGGTGACCCGAGACGCCGCGCGGACTCTTCATGTCCCGGCCCTGCGCCGCTCTTCCCGTGGAGCGCCCTGCTTGCGGTCGACCCGACACATCGAGTGGTTCGGCACATCCGCAAGGAGCGGTGCTTCGCCAGCGAAGAGTTTCTGACCCACAAGGCTGAGGACGCCGCCGTGGCTCCCCCGACGACGCCGCCTTCACACTTGGCGAAGCCGCAGATCGCTCCGAGCGCGTCGCTCGAGAAAACGTATTCGAAGGCCTCCGCAAGATCCTCAATCGTTTGCCGCGCTGAAGACGGCGCCCCGCCACTAAGGCTCAGGCTAGATCAGGCATTCGGACTCCTTCGAGATCTCCGTTTGCATACATGACCGTCGCGCCGATCGTTCGTTCATACACCTCATGCGAGCATGCCTCCTACGGCCGCCTAGGGAGGCCCTGAACCTGCGACGCACCGCCGCGTCAGCGCGTCAACACGATGCGCGCGGTGTCACGCGATTTGGAACGTCTCGTCGCCGAGTTTCACATCAACGTGTAGTTCGCCACCAAGGGCTTCGACGTATCGGCGGAGCGTGTCCACTTGCGCACGATCAATCTGCCCACGTTCGATCGAAGACACTCGCCGTTGTGTGACCTCGAGTAGGTCAGCCAGTTGGGTCTGCGTCATCGAGACCTGCTCACGGAGTTCGCGGAGGCGGTGGGCGCGGACCTCTGCGAGCATCCGACTCTTGTGTCGGTCAACGGCCGCCCGGTCGACGGCGCGCTCCGCCTGCTTCTCAGCCAGATTCTTAGCCATCGTTCTCCTCCTTCAGCTTCCTCAAGTGCTCCGAATATCGATCCTCGGCAACCGGGATGTTCTGCTTGTACCAACGATCCCAGTTCCCTGCTTTGTCTCCAGCGACCAGCACGATGGCTCTTCGCCGCGGATCGAAGACGAACAGCATCCGAAGTTCGCTACGCCCGCGTGACCCGGGTCGAAGCTCCTTCATGTTCTTGATCGTCGAGCCCGAAATGCTGTCCACCAGTGGCCTGCCCAAAGACGGACCATGCTCCGCAAGCAGCTCGAGTGCAGCCATTACCAGGTCGTAGGTCTCTCCATCGAGCTCATCAAGCCATGTGTCAACCAACTCGATATCGATCTCCCACACCTTGCCCAGAATACCATGTAAGCGTTCTAGAACGTACATGTTCTGAGCGTGCGTCGCCTAGGTTGCGCCTGACCCGCGTCACACCGGCTCCCCTCTGTCAACGGTTGGCGCTAAGAGGTGCCTTCTTCCGACCTTGTCGCCGCGGTTGTAGCGTCGGTTCTGCGGGTCCGGGAAGTGGCTGATCCGAAGTGTCGATGTGCGGGGGCAGGTCGACCGCGCTGGATTTCAGAGTCGCCCCGCAGTGCCCTCCCGGGCCCGTGCTAGTGCCCTGGCTCTCAGCGACCTGGGCGTCGGCGACGAGTTGTCGGTATACGGCATCAGAGATCCTGCGTTTGAGGCAGCGCATCGCTTCCATCTTCGTCTTGCCGGCGGCGAGCTTGCGCCGGTAGTAAGCGCGTCCTTCGGTGTCGAGGCGGATCTGGCTGACCGCGGCAATGTGCAGCACGTGGTTGGCTCTGCGGTTCCCGGCGCGGGAGAGCCGGTGGCGAATCTGCTCACCCGACGATGCGTCCAGCGGTGCGGTGCCGGTCCAGGACGCGAACCGGTTGCGGTCGGCGAACCGGGACACGTCACCGACATCGGCCAGGATCCTGGCCGCGACCACTGGCCCGACCCCGCGCAGGTCCATCAGCGTCGACCCGCGGGCGAGCACCACCACCTTGAGCTCCTTGGTCGAGGCCTTGATCTTCTTCTCCACCGCGACCAGCTCGGCGAGCTGTTCGGCCGCGAGCCGACGACGGGTCTTCCCAGCCAGGTCACGGGGCCGCACCGAGGCGAGAATCGCCTTCGCCTGCAGGGCAGTGAGGTCCTTCTTCGCCTTCCCCGGGGTCAGCTCAGACAGCAGCCGGTGGAGCCGATTGATGGTCTGGATCCGCTGCCGGGCGAGCTCTTCACGTCGATCGACCAGCATCCGCAACACCTCGAGCTCGTCATCGTGGGCGAGCACCCGCAAACCGGTTGTGCGGGCCGCGACGACCGCGACCGCGTGCGCGTCATGAGCGTCGGTCTTGCGGTTGTGACCGGTGTCGAACAACCGTGCCCGGGCCGACAGCTTGGCCGGCACGTCGACCACGTGCTCGCCATCGGCCAGCAACCGTTGGGCCAGCGGCCGACCGGCGCCGTTGCTGCCCTCGACCGCCCAGACTCGATCAGGCCACGTCCCGACGTGTCTGAGCATCGCCGCATAACCGGCCTTGCCCGTGGCGAACCGTCCGGTTGCCAGCACCTTCTCGTGATCATCGATCACCTCGATGGTGGCCGACAGCTTGTGGGGATCGACCCCGATGAACACCTGCACCATGCGTTCGCCTTCCGCCGTTCCAATGAGGGATTGCGAGGCGGGCATTGCTACTACGAGCTGGGCAGTCCCCTCTGGAGCCACGCCTCGCCACGGCGCCCAACGGGACCGCAGACCGGTAGAGAGCCACACCAATTGATGGTGGGCAGCCGCATGGAGAGCGTCCCGCCGAGCACCTGGACCGAGTCTGGCCGGACACCGGTCCTGAGGCCATCGTGTCTAGTAGCCGCCTGTTACCGCACTCACGTGCGGAAGTCGACTCACGGCCCGCCGCGATTCTTCGGGTCCGTACTGATGCGTTGTCTGCCCGTCGTGACATCGATGTGTGAAGCGCCGAGCGTCATGCCCCACGATCGATAAGATCCGCACGCAGGCCGGTCTTGAGTAGCTTGCCGGTTGCAGTCCGCGGCAAAGGTTCATCTCGAAGGTCAACGAGGGCGGGCAGCTTGTAGGCGGCCAGCCTGGTTGCGAGGAAGCTTCGAAGTTCTTCCTCATCAAGATTCATGCCGGATCGCACGACGATGACAGCGGCGACCACTTCGCCGAGTCTCTGGTCGGGTACGCCTACGACCGCTGCCTCCCGGACGGACGGGTGCTCATAGATCGCTGCCTCGACCTCGCTGCAGTACACGTTCTCGCCGCCGCGAAGGACCATCTCTTTGAGCCGGTCGTCGACGTAGACGTAGCCGTCGTTGTCGAGATGCCCCAGGTCGCCGGTGCGCAACCAGCCGTCGACGAACGCGGCTTGGGTCGCTGACTCATTGCGCCAATACCCTCTGACCAACGTGGCGCCCCTGACCCAGATCTCTCCGCTCTCACCGGGGGGCGTTAGAAGAAAGGTGTCCGGGTCGCGAATCTCGAGTTCCATGCCGGGCGGGACCCGGCCGGCTGACCCGGGGTGCGCCATCGCATGTGCACCCGAGGCAGCCGGGCCATAGGCATTGGTCTCGGTCATGCCCCATCCGAACGCTGGGCTCGCGGACGCGAATGCAGAGCAGATCTCGGCGAGAAGCGTCGGCGGCGTGGGCGCCCCACCTCCGCCTACGCTGATCAGGCTGGAGGTGTCGTAGTCGGCGAACCGCGGCGCGTTGATCATGTCGAGGCTTTGGGTCGGCACGCCGCAGAACGTCCCTATCCTCTCCCGCTCGATGAGCTGAAGGGCGACCTGCGGGTCCCACTTCTTCATGATGACCATCCTGTAGCCGCCGCGAAGGCATCCGAGCATCACGGCGACGCACCCGGTCACGTGGAAGAGCGGGACGGCCAGGAGCGCTGCACTATCTTCAGCGGAGGGCGAGGGCTCGGCCGAGCCACCGATCATCCCGTCAATTGCTCCCATAGCCTCGAAGCCGACGAGGGCGTTGCAGATGGCGCGGTGCGTGGACACGGCGCCCTTCGGCTTTCCGGTTGTGCCGGAGGTGTACAGGATCGTTGCATCGTCTTCTGGCTCGATGCGGACCTCGGGCGGACTGGTCGTTTCGAGGACGTCTTCCCAGTGGTCGAGTCCATCATTCCGGTCTTCTCCTCGAACGACCAGAAGTTGACATGAGTGGCGCTCCGCGGATGAACGAGCCCGTGAGACACGTTCAGGGTCGCCGATGAACAAGATCGGTGCGGAATCCCCTAGTGCGAAATCGATCTCGTGCGCGGTCCACATGGCGTTGACCGAAACGACAGTTGCGCCCAATGCCGTGATGGCGATGAAGGCCGTGATCCACTCCGGGTAGTTGCGCATCGCGATGGCGACTCGGTCGCCCTTGACGACCCCGTACTGGCTGGCAAGGGTCCCAGCCAAGGCATCTGCTTCGTCGAGCACCTCGTTGAACGTTCGGCGCTCGTGGCCGAACACGAGGAACGTTCGGTCACCGAACTTTCGAGCAGCCTTGAACACGTCTTGGAGTGTTTGCGGGGCGTTCCGGAAGACCTGCAGATCGCCGTCGTCGCGTCTTCTGACACCGGTCAGCTCAAATCTTTCGCCCGGTGTGGTGATGCGGGCGACGGCTTCGTCGAAGTTCATGGGCATAAGGTGCTCCGTTCCTCGCGCCGCGCTGCGGTCGTGCCGCCTCTTCCAGTCCTGGTGAGGCTGTTCGGCGGTCATCGAGTTCGGCGTCCTGGACACGTCTACTCGCGGGACGTGCGCGATGCGTTCGGCGCCCAGCGGTGCTCTGTGCTCCGTGCAGCATTGAGGCATCCTCGGTCATAGATGCCGGGTCGGGCACGCTGATGTGTCCTCCCCACCCAGCTGGGGGATCGTGTGGCGCGCTCGCTGCCAAGCAACCAAGGAGAACTCGTGGTCCCCCGATCGGGCCGTCTGCACGGGAAGCGGAGCCGGTCGTGAGTTCCGGGGCTCTACGATGCGGCAGTGGACATGTCGCAGCTTCAGCGCGAGTTTCGGCCACCCGACGACCTGACAGGGCTCTGGTCGCTGAAATGCGACGTCCCGGCGACGAGCATCGACGAGCTTGATCACGTCACCGCAGCGTTCTATCCGAGAGTGTTCGAGGATGCTGCGTTCGAGTTCATCAAGTCGTTGTTGCGACGGGAAAGCGCAGACTACGTTGTCGGTCAGATGCACCTCCTGTACCGCCGTGAAGTCTTGCTGACCAACGCTCCGGTGACGGTGTACGTCGCACTCGATGACGTCACTGACTCGTCTTGGGATCTCTCCATGGTCCTTGTCGACCTAGATGGCGCCACGTGCACCGTGGCGGCCAACCACTACGTAGCGTGGGACCGCGAACGCAGGTGCCGGCGGCTCCTGACGACCGACGAAGCGTCCGCGCTCGGTGACTACCTCGGGGCGTAGCAGCGCTGCGTCCAGAGCACGCCCGTGTCTTGGCGATGTCCGACATGTATGAGTCGGCAGCCGGATGCCCACGGTCGAGCGGCTGCTCTCGGTTGGACCATCAACCGGGCATGTCCTCGCGGGCGCATCCGGCATGGCAGTGCGTGCCCTCACATCCGCATGACTTGAGGACTGTCACGGCCTCCCCCAGTCGGGCAGGTTCTTCACGTTTTGAGGCGCAGTCACTATCGACGATCTACGGTCGACTCCGTGCACACGGCGTTCCAGCTTCGTGAGTCTCACTTCCGAGTCGACGTCGGCGACGGTCCAGGGACTTATCGCGACCTGTTTCCCGGCTGGAACTCTCGCGATCGCGTCGGCTTGATCGTGGACAGCCCCATCGGAGGCATCGGCGCCTCCTTGATCGTTCAACTGAGTGTGGTGGCGCACTTCGCCCACGACCCCGCCCGCATCGGGCGCAACTACCCGGACCTCTTCGTGTTTCACATCGGAGACTTCCACGGCAGCCATTCGCCGTTCGACGCTTTCCCGCCTCGGAAGGAAGTTGTGCTCCCCAATGACCCGGCTCTGATCCTCGAAGCAATCAACGATCGTGGTATCAGTCGGTTGTTGGTCGTTGACGGCCCTGCCGAGCCGGTTCGACATCACTTACGTGAGCCTGAAGCCGCCCAGGAATCGATCAAGAACGTGTTTGCGTACTCGCCGCGCGGCCAGGTCGCAGAAGCCGACGTTTCGGTCACCGGTTTGGCCGACTCCGTCAAGGAGAACCCCGCGATCATCGTTGACCCGGATGGCACCGCCGACCTCCTGCGTCGCCTCGTCGCGAGACTGCACGCCAACACGACCCGCCCAGACGGACAGCTGTATGTCGCACCGCGTGCTGACGGGCCATCAAGCGACGTCCGCGCGGCCGTCGGAGCGCGGAGAATCGCAACAGTGGGAAGTGACAGTCCGAGAGAGACCTACCGACGAGTTCCGCTCGCAGATGCTCTCGGCATGCTCCATTGCCGGCTGTAGGCATCGGCGGGCCCGACGCAACACACGGCGAGAGGGCGTGGAAGGCCGTCGTCGCCGAGCAACGTTTGGCGAGCAATCCCCGTGTCCATCGATGGTTCGGAAGGGAAGAGCATGCAGCAGGTACGTGCAGTGGTTGCGAGGCGACGGGGCGAGCCGGTCGAGGTTGCGCTGGTCAACGTGCCCGACCCGGGGCCCGGGGAGGCCGTCGTGGCTGTGCAGTCCTGTGGGGTGTGCCATACGGACCTGCACTACCGGGAGGGTGGCATCAGCGACGAGTTCCCTTTCTTGTTGGGGCACGAAGCGGCGGGTGTGGTGGAAGCCGTTGGCGAGGGCGTCACGTCGGTGGAGCCCGGCGACTTTGTGGTCCTGAACTGGCGTGCGGTGTGTGGAGCATGTCGTGCCTGCAAGCGTGGCGAGCCTTGGTATTGCTTCGCGACCCACAACGCCGTTCAGAAGATGACTCTGGCCGACGGTCCCGGGGTGGGGAAGGCGTTGAGCGCGGCGTTGGGGATTGGGGCGTTCGCAGAGAAGACATTGGTTTCCGCTGGTCAGTGCACGAAGGTGGATCCGGATGCGCGACCTGCGGCGGTCGGTCTGCTGGGTTGTGGGGTGATGGCGGGCATTGGCGCCGCCATCAACACGGGGGCCGCGACTCGCGGCAAATCGGTCGCGGTGATTGGGTGCGGCGGGGTGGGCGTGGCCGCGATCGCAGGAGCTTCATTGGCGGGCGCGAGTCCGATCATCGCGGTCGACATCGATGCGGCCAAGTTGGCCGCGGCGCAGCGTCTGGGTGCGACGCACACCGTTGATTCGTCGCACACCGATCCCGTGGCTGCCATCAGGGACATTGCTGGGATGTCTCATCCTGGCGCCGAGGGAGCTGATGTGGTCATCGACGCGGTTGGACGTCCGGAGACTTGGAAGCAGGCGTTCTACGCCCGCGACCTAGCCGGCACCGCGGTCTTGGTCGGAGTGCCTACCCCTGAGATGCGGATCCCCGACGTGCCATTGATTGACGTGTTCGGACGCGGTGGAGCATTGAAGTCCAGCTGGTACGGCGATTGCCTGCCCAGCCGAGACTTCCCCGTGCTGGTCGACCTCTATCGGCAGGGACGCCTCGACCTCGACGCCTTCGTCACCGAGGAGATCAAGCTTGAGGAGGTCGAGGGCGCATTCGAGCGCATGCATCATGGCGACGTACTCCGCTCGGTGGTGGTGTTCTGATGGCGATCTCAGAGGTCGAGGTCAATCACCAGGTCACGTCAGGCACGTTCAGTCTTGACGGTGAGACCTTCGAGGTCGAGAACAACGTGTGGGTCATCGGTGACGAGCATGAGTGCCTGGTCATCGATGCTCCTCACGACGTGGATGCCGTCCTCGCTGCGATCCGAGGACGCAGAGTCAAAGCCATCGTGTGCACTCACGCACATGACGACCACGTGGGCGTGGCACCCGAACTGCGGAAACGAGTCCATGCGCCGATTCTGCTGCACCCCGACGATGGACCGCTGTGGGCTCTCACCCATCCCGATCACCTGTGGGATGCGGACCTCGCTGAGGATCAAGTCATCGAAGTCGCCGGCACCAGGCTGCAGGTACTACACACTCCCGGCCATGCCCCCGGGGCCGTCTGCCTGTACGCGCCCGACCTCGAGTGCGTCTTCACAGGGGACACTCTGTTCCAAGGCGGCCCTGGAGCGACGGGTCGCTCGTTCAGCGACTCTGCCAGATTGGAGGCTTCGATCTGGCGGGAGCTCATGACGCTCCCGGCCTCGACCGTCGTGCACACCGGTCACGGGCCCGACACCACAATCGGAGCGGAGCGCTCACGCATGGAGACGGCGCGAATGCACGATCGAATGCGTCGCCGTCTCGTCGGAGAGGAAAGCACGCCGTAGCAGACGTCGGAGAGCCGTCGACTGACGACCAAGCCAACTCCCCCATCCGGGCGCAGGTTGCCCCGCGCAACCGCGTCGTACCTCCGTTGCGCGGTAACTTGCACGGCACGCATGCATCGATGTTCAAGGCGGAGAGAGGAAGCCCCGTGCGGCGGTTCCTGGAAGACGCGCCCGTCATCGTCCTTGGTGCAGGACTTGCCGGACTGACAGCCGCACGACAGATCCAGAAGGCAGGCAAGGACGTCATCGTTCTTGAGGCTTCCGACGACGTCGGTGGCCGCACTCTCACGTCCAGGGTCGGGTGGCGAGACAACCAGTACGCGAACCTCGGCGGGGAACTGATCGACCGCAGTTATCACGCCGTGCACAGGCTCTGCGCCGAACTCGATATCGACCTCGGAGCACCGCAGGCGTACAGCCGGCATGCGCCTGAGGACAACTCACCAATTGAGGGGTTCCTACGCGCCACGCGTTTCATCGTCGACGGCCACTTGTTGACCGCCGAAGAGGCCGAGCACGCTGCCGCGGAGCTTCGCGCTGCGGTTACTGCCAGCCCACCGGCCGCACACGAGATCGTTGAACAGTGGATAAGGCGGGCGCAGGTTTCTTCTGTGGTCGCAGCGGTAGTGCGCAGCCTTGCTCGGTTCTTCACCCAGCTGGATCCCTGGGACTGTGATGTCCATTTCGTCTTCGGTGCTTCGAGCGGTGTATTCCAGCGAGTCCGGGGCGGTACCCAAGAGGTTGCCGTCGCCATGGCCCGGGACCTCGATGTCAGGTGCGGACACCGGGTGGTCCGCGTCGAGCGTGGCCGGACGGTGAGGGTCACGACCGATGGGGGCGTGGAATTCGTCGGTAGCAGAGCGATCTGCGCAGTCGGTCCGTTCGTGCTCACCTCCATCGGATTCGACCCGCCGCTCGATGATGCGAAGGTCCGCACCGCGACATCTCTGCTGCCGGCGATGGCCGGGAAGGTGATCGCGCAGTACGAGCAGGGTGATCTCGTGAGAGAAGCCTTTCGGTCGCTCGTTTGTACCGATGGACCCATCAACTCCGCGTGGGTGAGCGTTGAAGAACCGGCCGGGTCACCGGCGATCGTGACGGCGTTCTTCGCCGGGATGGGACGATTCCACATGTCTGCGCCTGAGGAAGCCTTCGGGCTCCTGGATCAGGTGGTCGGTCAGGTAACCGGCCAGGCGGTACACCGGCTTCATGGCGAGATCAAGAACTGGTGGGCTGACCCACTTCACCTCGGCGTCACCGTTGCCCCGCCAGAGGGTGGCCGGCAGGCAATCGCCGGCATCCTCAGTGCCATCGAAGACAGAACACATTTCGCAGGGGACTACACGGACGCGCCAATGTCCGGCACCCTCGAAGGAGCCGTTCGCTCCGGCCTCCGTGCCGCTCAAGAGGTCCTCCGCGAGATGGACGTGTACGACAGTCACTTCATCACGGAGAGGCTCTCCAAGCCATGACGACGGGGATCGTCGGTGCCGGACTGGCCGGCATCTTTGCGGCGCGCCGGCTGCAGGAATTCGGCGAGGAGGTCGTCGTCCTGGAAGCTACCGCACACCTAGGAGGACGGACACGCGGAGACCGCAACAACCTCCGATATGGAGCCGTCGCCGACCTCGGTGCTTCATTCCTCGACCGTGGCCAGGACCGACTGCTGGCGTTCTGCCTGGAGCATGGGATCGACCTGTCGCCTGAGTTGCGCATGTTTCCGAAGGGGCCGGGCTCTGGGTACAGCGGTGCGTCGATCCTCCTCGGCAACTTGGTGTTGGACGGCCACAAGCGCGATCGGGGCACCCGAGAGGCACTCGCAGGGGAGGTCCAAGACGCGCTCGGCAGCGCACCCCCGACTGTCACGGAAACCCTCGTGGCATGGGCGTATCGCGTCGGACTGTCGCGGCCAGCAGCTCGAGCCTACGCGATGCAGGCCGGCTTCAACCCCGTACACCGGGGCACCCTTACCTCCACCTGGCATGCGCATCCGGGCGACATCGGTCGTCTGTGCTGGACCTTGCGAGACAGCACCGACACCATCGCCAGCACGGCAGCGGAGGGTCTCGACATTCGGCTCGGTCAGCCGGTTCGCGTCGTTTCGCGGACGGGGCGTGCGTACCGGATCCAGACTGACGTCGAAGATCTCGTCGTTGACGATGTCATCCTCACTACCTCGGTGATTGCCGCAAGACGTATCGGCTTCGACCCGGTTCTTCCCGCCTGGAAGGTGGAGGCACTTCTCGGGACGCCGATGTCGCAAGGCGGAAAGATCATTGCGCAGTACCGTGACGGAGCGAGCATCTGGGACGCCGCAGGGCCGAGCACGCTGACCGACAGCCCGGTGAGCATGTTCTGGCTGAGACGAACTGGTCAGGACACGGTCACCGCCATGGGCACTATGCCCGACACGGGCGACGGCATCCTGGAGGATCACCCGGCGGCACTTGCAGTCCTGGACCGGCAGATTGAGGCGATGTCTGGCTTCTCCCCTGAACGCATCGGCGGCATCGTCCAGAACTGGACCACTGACGAGTTCGTCGGCGGGGTGGTGAGTATGGGCACAGGAGGAGTTGAACGACGAGCCGCACTTGCCGCTGCGGTCGGCGGTCTGCATTTCGCCGGCGAGGCCACCGGAGAACGATGGGCCAGCGCCATGGAGGGTGCCGCTCGGTCTGGCGAGCGGGCGGCCGACGAGATACTGCTGAAGCGTCGCAACCGACCTGTACTCAACACGTCCGTCTGACTCGGCCGAGGTGGTCAGGGCTGGAGTCGGTGTGCTTGCAGGTACTCGTGCCAGCGGACGAATCGCTCTCCGCGGCGTTCCACGAGAGTGCAGTTCGCCAACGTCACTTGCTTGCCGTCCAGGGTGACGACCCGCTCGGTGAGTTCGAATGCGGCGCGATTTCCGTCGACGACGCTCTCCAGGATCTCGTAGGAGAGGGAGGCGATGTCCTCTCCCACCAAGCTGCCCATGTACTCCGGAATCGCTGGCCCGGTCATCGTGCCGCACATGTACGGCTCGTAGAGCGCCGCGTCAGGGGTGAACAGCTCGCGCATGGTGGCTACATCGGCCTTTGCTTCGGCGTCCTTCACTCGGCGGAACATCTTCACGATGTCGCTCATGACGTCCCCTTGTCGTTTCCTCCGAAGGACGCCACCTCTGCTCGCGCCGAGTAGAGCATGCGCCCGGTCCCGTGGCCAGAAGCTTGGATCGCCGCAACAACCACCCACTCGGGTAGTTACGGCACACCGTGGCCTACCCGTACCTCCCGCAGGGCATCAGCGCCTTGCGCGCGGTCCCTCGTGGGGAGTTCGCGCGACCATCTTCAGCACAAGATCGGCATAGATCTTGCACACGACTTCTTCGGCCATCGGCTGGTCCGGACGGTACCAAGTGAATACGTACTCACAGGCCGTTCCGATCGCGAAACTCGTCACCACCAGATCCGGGAACTGGAAGACACCTGAGGTCTGACCCTCTCGCAGGATTTCACGGAGCAGCTCCATGTAGGGCCGGCCGAGCTTCCACATGTTCTGCTGGAGCGGATGAGGTAGCGAGGTGACCAGTGCCGAGTACCCGAAGTTGCGGCTTCCCGCCTCGTTCATCTGCTGCTTGACGAAGGCTTCGACGTACTCAATCAGTCGACGCTCCGGTTCCTGGGAGACGACGGCTGCGGTCAGCTCCTCAAATCCTTCACGGACGAGCTGTTCGAGTACGGCGAACAGGATTTCGACCTTTGACGGGAAATGCCAATACAGCGCGCCGGGGGTCATGCCGCAGGTCTTGGCAAGACTGCTCATCGACGTACCCTCGAACCCTCGCTCGAAGAAGTGGGTACGGGCCGAACTCAAGATCCGGTCGCGAGCGGTACCCGAATCGACCTCAGCTCGGGACGTTGTCGGCTCCGGTGTCATGCCCAGATGGTAGGCGTTTGACGCTTCGGGCGGCGGCCAAAGGGACTCCGATACAACGCGCCCTCTCGCAACACGGTCTGCAAACAGCCAGGCAAGGAGTGCCACATCCCCTGATCGGGCGGGACCTGTAGCCATCCACGCTGAACGGGGTGAAGTCTGGACAGGATGGCCACCCGTCGGGGCGCATCTCCTGGTCGCCGCCGTCCGCCGGCGCGCCATGCACGAAAGCGAAGGAATCCACCATGTTGTTTGACCTGACGGGCAAGACCGCGGTGGTAACTGGCGGCAGTCGCGGCATCGGGCTGATGGCCGCCCGAGGGCTTCTTGGCGCGGGAGCGCGTGTCTACATCGTGTCCCGCGATGCTACTGCCTGCGACCGAGCCGTCGATGAGCTGTCGTCGGTCGGCGACGCTGTGCCGCTGGCTTGGGACCTAGCCTCGGCCGAGGGGTGCACCAGCCTCTGCACGGAACTCGGAGCACGGGAGGATGCTCTGCACATCCTCGTGAACAACGCCGGCGCCGCCTGGGGAGCCCCGCTTCGGGACTATCCGGTGAGCGGGTGGGACAAGGTCCTCAACCTCAACCTCCGGACCCCATTTCTCTTGACGCAAGGTCTCCTGAACCTGCTCGAAGCAGCCGGGACAGCCGAGGACCCCGCCCGAATCGTCAACGTGGGCTCAATCGATGGCCTCCGTGTACCGCGTATGCCAACCTTCGCGTACTCCGCCAGCAAGGCGGGCTTGCACCACCTGACCCGCGCTCTCGCCGTCGAGCTTGGCAATAGGCACATCGCGGTCAATGCCATCGCACCCGGTCCCTTCGAGTCGAAGATGATGGCGAACACCCTGGACGAACGGCGTCAAGATCTAGAACGGATCGCGCCGCTGGGGCGCATCGGCCGGCCGGATGACATAGCCGGGGCCGTGATCTACCTGACAAGCCGCGCGAGCTCATACGTCACCGGCGTGGTCCTCCCGGTCGATGGTGGCATCAGCCAGATGAATGAGGCCTGATGCTCGCTCGACCGCGCTGACCCATCCTCTCCGGCAGACACACCTCGGACTCCACTGCCCGACGTGGGGCACGGGCGCTGTGGCTCGCATCCCCCAAGCGGGCGTGGCTGAGCGGCGCCAGCCCGATCTGGCCCCGGACCGAATTAGGGTTCCAGATCAATCCGACCGCCAAGAGATGGCATTGTCAGGAGGTGATCCCATTGAGCGGTGCGCACGTCGTGGAGACGACGCAGGGCGCCGAACCGCAGTCGCGAGCACGTAGCGGCCGGCTCCGCAAGCTCCTTCGCGCGGAACTCCTCCTGATCCTGCCCCTTGCATTCGTCGGCTTCTTCTTCTTCTACCCGCTACTACAGATGGTCCTGTTGAGCGTCCAGGACTTCCTTGGCGGAGCCGGACATTGGTACGACAACTACAAGTGGTTCTTGGGTAACCCCTCTCAACGGACCATCTTCCGGCGCACGTTTCTGGTGAGCATTTGGGTGACCCTCGTCTGCCTCGCGGCTGGCTTCCCCTACGCGTATCTCATGACGCTTGTCGGCAAGCGAACCAGGTTGCTCATGCTTGCGGCCGTCATGTTGCCGTTCTGGTCGAACCTGGTCGTTCGCACCTACGCGTGGGTGGTCCTCCTCCAGGACAACGGACCAGTCCGCTCGGCCTTCGCTGCCTTCGGAGTTCACCTTCCGAGACTCCTGGGCAACATGACAGGGGTCACGATCGGAGCCACTCAAGTCCTGCTTCCGTTCCTGGTCTTGCCCCTGTACGCCACCCTGCAGGGGATCGACCGCCGGCTGCTGGATGCAGCGGAAAGCCTCGGTGCGAAGCCAAGGACCGCGTTCATCAAGATCTACCTGCCTCTTGCGCTACCTGGCATCCTTGCCGGCTGCCTGATCGTGTTCATCCTCATGCTCGGGTTCTACTTCACCCCCGCTCTTCTCGGCAGTCCGAGCAACAGCCTGATCTCACAACAGATCTTCATCCAGGTGAACAGGCTCTTGGCCTTCGGCCGTGGTGGCGCGATGGCTCTCGTACTGCTGATCACCACGCTTTGCATCCTCGCCATCAGTGCTCTGTTCACTCGTCGCTACACGAAGGCACTCGGAATCGGAGGCGAGGGCTGATGGCGAAATCGCTTCGCCCGGCGAGGCTCGCGCTTCACGTGTACGGCGTCCTCGTCGGCCTCTTCCTGCTGCTTCCAACGCTTGTGGTGGTCCCGCTCAGCTTCACCGGCAGGCGTAGCCTCGCCTTCCCACCGATCGGGTTCTCTACGCAGTGGTACCGCAACTTCTTCACGGACCCAGACTGGTTCAACTCGGCCGTGTTCTCATTGAAGATCGCGCTTCTGGTCACTGTCTTCGCGACCACCCTCGGCACCCTGGCAGCCGTCGCGCTCACGCTCGGTCGGGCGCGGTGGAAGGCTGCGGCTCGTGGTCTGCTGATCGCGCCAATGATCGTTCCTGGCGTCATCACGGCCATCGGCATCTTCTACGTGTTCTTGAGGCTGGGCCTGACCCAGAACTTGTGGGGGTTCGTATTCGCGCACAGCGTCCTGGCGATACCGATCGTCGTCGTCACTGTGAGCGCCTCGCTGAGCAGCTTCGATCGTCAACTACTCAGGGCTTCCGCGAGCCTAGGAGCCGGACCGCTGGCTTCGTTGATCCAGGTGATGTTGCCCATCATCGCGCCGGGGGTGCTGAGCGGTGCCTTGTTCGCCTTCCTGACCTCGTTCGACGAGGCAATCGTCTCGCTCTTCCTGGCAGGCCCGTTCTCGAGGACGCTGCCAATCCAGATCTACCAAAGCGTCACAGCTGAGATCGATCCCACGATCGCCGCCGCATCGACGATGTTGCTTGGGATCACCACACTCTGCGTCGTCGCCGCCGCACTCGTGCTTGCTCGAAGGGATCGACGATACTCATGACCCACGGAATCGACCTCGAGATCACTGGGCTCACCAAGAGATACGGCAACGCAACCGCTTTGGACGGCGTTGACCTCCACATCGCCGCCGGCGAGTTCATGACCCTGTTGGGCCCGAGCGGCTCCGGCAAGACGACCACTCTCAATATTGTCGCCGGGTTTGTCGAGCCGGACGCGGGGACCGTTCGGTTGGGCGATGAGCTGCTGATCGGGGTGCCGACCTACCGCCGCGAGATCGGTGTGGTCTTCCAGCACTACGCACTCTTTCCACACATGCGAGTCGCTGCCAACGTCGGCTTCCCGTTACGTCAGCGACACCTGCCCAAGGCCGAAATCGCTCGCAAGGTCGGGGAGATCCTCGAGATCGTGGGCCTCAGCGATCTGGCAAACAGGTACCCACGTGAGCTGTCCGGCGGCCAGCAACAGCGGGTGGCGCTGGCTCGTGCCCTCGTCTTCGGGCCAAAGCTGCTGTTGCTGGATGAACCGCTTGGTGCATTGGACAAGCGCCTACGCGAGGGTCTCCAGCTCGAGATCAAACGCATCCACCGCGAACTGGGCGTGACGTTCGTCTTCGTGACGCATGACCAAGACGAAGCTCTCGTGATGTCAGACCGCATCGCGGTCTTCAACGATGGCAGGATCGAGCAGGTCGCGGCGGCACACGAGTTGTACCAGAAGCCAAGCTCCCTCTTTGCTGCCCAGTTCTTGGGCGACTCCAACGTCTTCGAAGGAGCCGTAGGCGGATCGGGAATCGACGTAACCATCCTGGCCGACGGCCTGACCCTCAAGGCTCCGGTCGCTGCCGGCGCCCACGGCGGCCGCGTCGCGCTCGTCATCCGGCCAGAGAAGATGCGCATCGACCCTCACGGTCACGCCGTCGGTTCGGATTCGAACGCCCTAGTCGGGACCATCACGGACGTCGTCTACATGGGATCGCGGAGCCGACTTCTGGTCGCCACCGACGACGGACGGTCGATCATGGCCGACCGGATGGTGCCCAGTACCGAGTTTGCGATCGACGACAAGGTCGTCGTCAGTTGGAGCGCCGAGGACGCGACCGTGGTCGACGGCGGTATGCCGACCACGGGCCTGGGGAAGTGAAGGCTCGTCGGACGGCGGACACCACTGGCGGAGTCAGTCCGGCACCACTCAAGGATCAGTCGTCTGAGTAGGTCATCAGGGCAACGAGCTGTACGCGGCAGCGCCCTGCGAGGACGCTCCGCGAACCTGACCAGCGGAGTTGCCTGGGTCATGGTCTCCACGGCCATATTCGGCAGCACTCCCGCCTTGGTCACATTCATGCACGGCACGCTGAACATGACGAGCCTCCTCGCGTTCCGAGGCCTTGTGGCAGCGGCGCTACTTGGCTGCCTCGCGGCGGTCGGGCGCTTCCTACCTTCAAGGAAGGCCAAGCGGCAAGACGACGTCAAGATCCGTTCTGCGCTGCAGGTCCGGTTTGCGGGCCTCATCATGGGGATGTTCCTCTACGCGCCGCAGCTGCTGTTGTTCTATGCGGCATTCGCGTACCTCGACACCTCCCTTGCAGTCGCGTTGGGCTACATCTACCCAACGATGGTTGTCTGCATCGCAGCGGTCCGCTCGCGCCGTCGACCCTCCTGGATCGAGCTGGTCCTCAGCGCTGTCGCGTTGGTTGGCATCGTGGCCCTGACGAACCCAGGCAAAGGCGGCGGCTCGGTGTCTCTCACGGGATGTGCGCTCGTCTTCGCCGCGGCTCTTATGTATGCCGTCTACGTGGTGATTGCCGCCGATCTGGTGCTTCATCAACCGCCACTGCGCATCGGCGCGCAAGTGTCGCTTGGCGTCGCGCTCGCCACAGGCTGCGCAGGGCTCCTCACAGGACGTCTTGTCTTCCCCTTGGACCTTGGAACCTGGGCCGCCCTCCTGTTCCAGGCCGCCATGCTCGTCGCGGCGATTGGCAGCTACTACCTCGGCCTCATGCGACTGGGCGCCTCACGCACCTCGCTACTGGACACCGGGCAACCGCTCTTTGCGGTGGCTGCAGGAGCGCTCCTGCTCCATGAGCGGTTGGTCCCGGTGCAGCTGCTAGGGGTGGTCATCGTTGCCACCTCCGTGGCCTTCAGTTCGTTGGTCGCTCAGCGTGGGGCCGCCCTCCCGCTCGCTGAGCGGCCATGAGCTAGTCCGGTAAGCAGGCCCCACCAGGCGTGGCCCTGGCACGCCCGGATTCCCGGTGATGCGTGTCGAGGCGTCGGGCGGACTCATCGGTCGATGGGCTCCATGCGGATGTCCAGCGGTTCGGTAGAGGAGCGGTCGCCCGCGAAGGGTGCAAGTCGCGAGAAGAAGAGGTTTGGGTCCACGCACGCCTCCGGTGCGAGGACGCCCCTTTGCGTGATCTCCTCCCGGGCGACCATGCCCGCCACGATCGCCAAGGGGATGCAGGTGACCTCTCCCATCTCTCCGGCTGGAAGAACATTGCACGAGACGGCCACTCTTGCTCTGCGCCCGGACCCCTCAGCTCCCTCTGCATAGGCGAAGACGCCGGGCCAGTCGGGAACATCGCCGGCCTCTGGTCCCCGTCGACCGGGCGCCAGCAGGAATGCTTTGCTGCCCTCGTGAACGGTCAGCTCGCCTCGACGAACGCGGTCGCGTACTTCGCGTGCAGCTGCGATTAGACCGGGACGGGAGAACATGAGATTGAGCGACTCTTTCACGTCACCGAACGTGCGCGGCAGGGTGATCGGCTCTGGATGACCACATGTCCATACGGTTGCTGAACCGAGTCCGGGGTAGCTGATCTCGAGCTCCTCGAGTGCGTCTGCGGTCATGTGTTGACCGCCCCGCCAGATGCGAATGGGCTCCGACAAGTTGTGAATCCAGTGATCGATGGCCGCTGACGGCGCGACATCGGCAGGATTCTGCGGCGCCTTTGGGACTCCGCTACCTCCTCGCCATACCGTGTGAAGCGCCTCAACTGAGTCGAGGGTGCTGTACGCGACCTTGGCCAACAGGTTCGAGATCCCCGGTGAGGCTCCCATGCCGACGACTGCCGAGATGCCGGCGGCGCGAGCTGCCTCGTCCAGCTCCAGCATCTCGAGGGTCGGTTCCCAATCGTCAGCGATGTCTGCGTAGTGAACTCGGGCCGCGATCGCGGCCTCTAGGACCGGTGGTCCGAAGAGGTAGAAGGGACCCACCGTGTTGAGGACCATGTCGACCTTGGCAAGCAGCGCCGAGAGTGCGTCGGAGTCGGTGATGTCGAGACCCTGGCCAGTCGCCTTCGGCCCGAGCTCTGCAGCCAAGGCCTTGGCCTTGATCGCGTCTCGATCGGCGATCACCACAGCGGTGATCGCGGCGTCACCGACTGCGGTCCTGCAAGCGACACTGCCCATGTCGCCGGCGCCTCCCACGATGGCGATCCTCATGATGTGCTCCAATCCTGTCGACGGGTAGATCGTGGTCGCTTTGAGAGCCGACGTTCTACGCTGGTCATGGCAGGATCCATCCCAAGCGGCCCTAGGCGCGCCCGAGCGGCGAAGGTCCGCCCAGTTGGGCGTACTTAGCCTACGTAGGCGGGCGTGCGGCGCCACGATGTGCGCATCCCCTGACTGGGTGTCGTGGGCCCGCAGATCCCCCCGCCACAGCTGAGAGACCGGAGCATGTCGACCGTGATGTTGGAGTTCGATGGTTCCCAGACCCCCTTGACCGAGTTGCGCAGTGCGGCTGAGAACTACGGTGATCGCACGTTTCTGACCGTCGGTGAAACGTCTCTGACCTACGCTGAGGCCTTCGACAGGGTGTGGCGTGTCGCGGGTGCCTTGTCGAGGCTTGGGGTGGGACCGGGCGATCGAGTCGTGTTGCTGGCCCCCAACAGCGTCGAACTGGTGCTGGCCTGGCTCGGCGTCCACGCGGTCGGTGCGATCGACGCACCGATCTCGGTGGAGGCGCCCGGCGCATTTCTCTGCTACCTCATCGCGGATCTCGAGCCCAAGGCCGTCATCGGAACGCCGGATCTGCTTCTCCGGGTGCGCGAGACCGCGGTGACAGCGATTGACCTCGAAATCCAGATTGACGGCCCAACGGGAGCCGCGCTCTCGGGCGCCGACGTGAGTCGTGTTGCCTTCTCAGACCTGCTGGCGGTTGAGGCGAAGCCACCCCGGAGCGATCCGCCTGCCGGCGTGACGGGGACGATCATGTATTCGTCGGGAACCACGGGCCCGTCGAAGGGTGTCATGCTCGCGCAGGGCTACTACTCCGCGCTGGCACTCGCCCACATCGAGGTCAACGACCTTCGGGGCGGCTGTCGCGTGTATTGCGTCCAGCCCCTTTGCCATGTCGACGCCCGATCGGCCGTGGTGGACACCCTGCACCTGCGCGGCCACGTCACCCTCGGCGAGCGCTTCAGCGCCAGCCGGTTCTGGGACGAGGTCGAAAGTGTTGACGCCGACCTGTTCTTCTACGTGGGCACCATGATCCAGCTCATCCACAAGCAACCCCGACGTCCCTTGAAGGACGCTTCTAGGCATCGCGCGGGCATCGGGTCCGCAACCCCAAGCGCGATCCAGCGCGACTTCGAAGCCCGATTCAACGTCGACCTCGTCGAGGGCTACGGGATGACCGAGCTCGGACTGATTCTTGCCCAATGGCGGGGCAAGACATCTCCGGGCCACGTCGGCTCCAGGCTTCCGTGGGTCGATGTACAAGTGGTGGACGATGACGACAATCCGGTGCCTGAGGGCACGTCGGGGGAACTCGTCGCCCGACCCCTAGGCAAGCACCTCATGATGCAGGGCTACTGGCGCAAGCCCGAGGCCACCCTCGAGGCCTGGCGTGGTCTGTGGTTCCACACCGGAGACCTCGTGAGGGCTCGTCCCGACGGCACATTCGAGTACGTCGGCCGGACGAAGGACTCGATTCGCCGGCGTGGAGAGAATGTCTCGGCATGGGAGGTCGAAGAGGCTGCCACGCGCCACGAAGACGTGCTCGAAGCCGCAGCAATCGGGGTCCCTTCCACACTGGGGGAGGAGGACGTAGCTCTGCTCGTCGTACCCAAGCCAGGAGTCGCGATCGATCCCGGCTCGTTGCGGGAGTTCATGGCGATCGATCTCCCCCGCTTCGCGGTTCCTCGATTCATCGAGGTCGTCGAAAGCCTGCCCAAGACTCCCTCGGAGAGAGTCGCGAAGTCGGAAGTCCGTCAGCGTGGGATCTCCGCCGCAGCGTTCGATTTTGAAGGCCCCCCAGCTTCGAGCGGTGGGGTCGCGCAGATGGCGGAGGCCGAGGAAACGTCCGCCTGATGGAGGTCGTCGTCTGGGGCTACGGCAAGCTCGGTCGGGAGATCGTCGACGCCTGCCGGAGTCAACTGGACGTGATTCCAGTTGCCGTAGTCTCGCGGAAGGTCGATTCGATTCCGCGCTCACTCAACGTGAACGTCCACTCGGACCTCGGAGCGGCTGTCAGAGCACACCCCGGCGCCTTCGTGTTCCACGCCCGCCATGCTTCGCATGCAGAACTGGAGCGCAGTCTGCTCGAGTGCGCCCAGCTCGGGGTGGACGTTGTCACCAGCACGGGGCTGTTCGACCCCGCATCTCAACTTGCCGATCACGGTGCATCGTTGGACGAAGCGGCGGTTCGGCACGGCACTCGAATCGTCTCTGCGGGCCTCCAACCCGGATTCTTGTTCGACGTTCTGCCAGCTCTGCTGCTTGACCTCGTCCCCGACTGGGCCCACCTTCGCTTGACCAAGCCGTCCGACGCGAGGACATGGCCGGTGGGTGTTCGACACGCACAGGGCATCGGTCAGCCACCGGCGGAACTTCCCCACGCCGCTCCCTATCCCATTGAGGCGTCGGCCAGGTTGTTGGCCAGAGCTTTGGGTCGCAGCGTGGAGCGAGTGAGCGAGGAACGAACACCTCTCCTCGCTCCTCACTCCGTCCAGCTCGAGGACGAGGAGATTCCAGCAGGACGGGCTTGCGGATTCAGACAGGTATGCGTTGCCCGGCTAGAAGGCGAGAAGGTCGTCGTGCTGACCTGGGAACCGACGGTGCTCGTCGAACCAGATCAGGACTTCTCGTACCGGCTGAGCGTCGATGACGGCCGATCCCTGGAACTGACGATGACGGGCAAGTTCGCCCAAGATCCCTATGCTGCGACTGCCGGTCGGATGATTCGAGCCGCCACTTTCGTACGCGGAATGCGCCCGGGATTGCACGTCGCCACAACCGCCGGGCTGACTCGATACTGACCCACCGCATCAGGTGCGACAAGCGCATCCCCCATGTGGGCACAACTCGGCATCGATCCCGGCCGACCCGTCCTCGATTGATCACTGTGGTGATCGAATCTTCTTAGGGTCAAGGACATCGGGCCCGCGATTGATGGAGGCGTTACATGAGGAAACCCTCTCGCATTCTCGGCTGCGTGATCGGATTGGCAGCATTGATGGCCGCAGCGGCATGTGGGTCGAACAGCCCCAGCAGCGAGTCCTCAAGCTCCAGCGGCGGAATCAGTGGGCAGAAGGGCGTCTACGTCAACTACGGCGGTGCAACGCTGGACACGGCGAAGAAGACCTGGTTCGAACCCTTCAACAAGGAAACCGGAGCCCAGATCGTCGGCGATCAGCCGAGCGACTACGCCAAGGTCAAGGTCATGGTCGACTCCGGAAAAGTGACGTGGGACTGGATCGACATCGACGGTGCCTCCGGCGCCGATGGCTGTGGCAAGTACTTCAAGACCCGCAAAGAGATGAACATCGACGTCAGTGCCTTCGACCCGAAGTACCTCAGCGACGAGTGCGGTGTGCCGGTCTACAACACGACGACCGCGCTTGTGTACAACAAGGAGAAGTACGGCAACAACCCGCCGACGAAGATCACGGACTTCTTGGACACGACCAAGTTCCCCGGAAAGCGACTGACGTTCAACTACGCCGTGTGGGGGCTCGAGAACATGGAGCTCGCGGCCGGTACGGCGCCGGACGCCTTGTACCCGTACAACTACGACGTCGCGAAGAAGACCTACGACAAGCTCAAGAAGAATCTGGTGATCCAGGACGATCTGGCGCAGATGTCCGACGCAGTCACCTCTGGCAACTTCGATATGTGCTTCTGCATCACCGGACGGCTGGCTATTGCGCCAGGCATCGACCCGAACAAGGTCGGTGTCGTCTGGGATCACGCCTGGGTCGCCAACGACCTGGTCTACGCCCTAAAGGGATCCAAGGTTCCCGATCTGCAGGCGCAGTTCATGAACTACCTCGCCAAGCCCAGCACCCAGAACGCCTTCGCTGAGGTCCAGCCCTACGGGCCCATGACGCAGGGCCCGCCGCCGAACGTCCCGAAGGACTTCGAGTACTGGATGCCGGAGTTCAACGCGGACAAGACCAACGGTCTGTCCTACATCGACTACAAGTACCTCGCACAACCCGGCGTCAGCGACAAGGCCAACGCCGAATGGACCGCTCTCACCAGCGGATGACCTGATCAGAGCGAGGCGGCCGGACGAGCGAATCGCTCGTCCGGCCGCTGCCGTGCGAGGGCACTAGGCAGAGCGCCCAGGATCGCCGCCGGCTGGCCCCCCGTTCGAGGCCACAAATGGACGGCAGGGCCAGCGAGAAGATCGATCACGCGGGGTTGTGCGTTCTATGGGCGGAATGTTCAGCCACGCGCGATCCCCCAACCGGGCGGGATGGAGCTGCGGTCGCACGTCGAACCGGAATTGGCGCCTAGCGTCCGGCTCATCAGCAGTGAACGCGAAAGGACCCGGACATGGCGCGCGACCCTCGGCACGACATCCTTTTCGAGCCTCTACAGATCGGTCCGAAGACGCTGCCGAACCGCTTCTGGCAGGTTCCTCAGTGCACGGGTTCAACGGCCGAGACGCCGCTGCAGAACGCCATTCACCGATCAGTCAAGGCCGAAGGTGGTTGGGGCGCGGTGTTCACCGAGCTGATCTCCATCCACCCGGAGGCAGACGCCACTCCTCTGCGTCAGCCGACCCTGTGGGACGACGAAGACGTCCGCCAGCTGTCATTGCTTGCAGCTGCCATCCAGGAACATGGAGCACTCGCTGGAATCGAGCTCGGCTACAGCGGATTCTCCCGTGGTTTCGGAGAACGCCTCGTCCCCCGCAACCCGAGCCAGCTCGGAAACGAGGTCATCGAGGGCCTGATCGGGTACGGCGTCGAGGCCACAGAGCGCGAGGTACTTGCGCTCGCGGACGACTGGGCAACAGCCGCCCGACGGGCAAGAGATGCTGGGTTCGACATCATCTGCATCCACGGCTCGCAGGACCTCGGACCGGCACGTTTCCTCTCGCCGTTCCACAACCGGCGCACAGATCGGTACGGCGGATCCCTCGAGAACCGATCCAGGCACTGGATCGAGGTGATCGAGGCCGTCCGGGCGGCTGTCGGAGACGACTGCGCGATCGTGCCGCGTATCTCCCTCGACGACCTCCGTGGCCCGGATGGTGTCCCGCTGAGCGACGCGCTCACGCTCCTCGGCTGGCTCGATCCTCTGGTCGACGCGTTCGATCTGAATCTGTCCAGTTGGGACTGGGGTGAGGACATCGCGGCATCCCGCTTCTACGACGAGAACCATGAAGCACGCTGGCACTTCGAGGCGCAGGCCGTCGTTACGAAGCCTGTGATCGGCGTCGGACGGCTCACGTCGCCCGACACCATGGCAACAGCGATCAAGGGCGGTCAGCTCGACATCATCGGTGCGGCGCGGCCTTCGATCGCGGATCCATTCCTCCCGAAGAAGATCGACGAGGGCCGTGCGGACGAGATTCGCGAGTGCATCGGGTGTAACGCCTGCATCGCGCGATGGGAGGCGCACAGCCGGGTGGTGTGCACACAAAACGCCACCATGATGGAGGAGTACCGGCGTGGATGGCATCCGGAACGATTCTCCCAAGCGAAGAATCACGACAATGACGTCGTGATCGTCGGCTCGGGTCCGGCCGGCCTCGAATGTGCAGTCGTGCTGGGCAAGCGCGGCTTCAGAAACGTCCACCTTGTCGATGGCGCGGCCGAGATCGGGGGGATCCTGCGTTGGTTGCCTGCGTTGCCCCGACTCGCTGATTGGCGACGCCTTCTCGACTACCGCCAGATTCAGACCGACAAGCTGTCGAACGTCGAGTTGATCAGGAACATGTCGATGAGCCCATCGGATGCGCTCGAGTACGGCGCGGGCTACATCATCGTGGCTACAGGTGCGCAGTTCTCAGATGACGGCACGAGTCACGTCACTCATGCGCCCATCCCGGGTGCTGATGCGTCCTTGCCGCACATCTTGACTCCGGAACAAATCATGCTGGATCAGAAGCCCGTCCCAGGCCGGAAAGTAGCGGTAGTGGATTGCGACGGGTATGCCGCGGGTATCGGCCTCACTGAGCTCCTGCGTTCCCGCGGTCACGACGTCACGTACGTGACCCCGTTCGCGCGGCCCGCTGCCTACGCGTTGTACACCGGTGAGGTTCCGAACATTGCGCGGCTCATGGACGAGCTCGAGGTGAAGGTGATCACCGAGCGATATGTGACGTCGATCGAAGGCAACGTCATCAGCACGCAAGGCATGTACGACGAGGGCTTCCGGCGGTTCCCTGATGCCAACGGCACCGTTCGCGACCTCATGAAGGGTCCGGAGACATTCGAGGTGGACGCCATCGTGCTGGCAACCAGTAGACGGTCGAACGACCAGCTCTACCGCGGTCTGCTGGAGTTGGAGGAGTCCTGGGCGGATGCCGGCGTGAAGGGAGTCTTCCGGATCGGGGATTGCGTCGCGCCGCGCCAACTCTCTGAAGCGATCTTCGACGGTCACCGGTTGGGGCGCGAGATCGATAGCCCGGACCCCGCAAATGCGCTCCGTCCTCGTCGCGAGCTCCACGTGTGGGGCTCCACGCATGATTCCAAGGCGGACCCCAGGAAGTTCCTGACACAGCTTCTGGAGACAAGCAACTAGGAGCTTCATCAGGCGTTGGTCTTACGGCGGGCAGACATCGCCCGCGCCACTTACGTAATGAGTCAGTTGCAGGTCGGTTTGCAATTGACCCATTCACTCTTCCGGGCGGAGTCGCCGGCGCTACGAGAGGGACGGCGGCGCGGGCGGCGCTGGGGATCGATCTCCCAAGGCGCTCGAGTGCGTCTGTCGACTTCTTTCCCAACGTCCATGCCTCGGGTTAGCGACAGCGGGACGCTGTCCATCTCGGACCTCGCTCAAACAATTTTCCCGTCGGTCCCTTGCACTAAATGAGCGCTCAGTCTAGCCTTCACTAAACGTTCATTTAGGAGGTCGGCATGACGCTCGCACTCGCGGACCGGGAAGTGGATCTTCCAGGTGACACCTTGATCGCGGACCGGTGTAGGCCGCAGCGGGTCCTCGTCGTGGACGACCAGGAACTGGTGCAGGCGGGGCTCCGGGCCGTCCTCCTCCAGCAGCCGTGGGTGAGCGCGTGCCTCGTCACGGGGTCGATGGAGACTGCGTGGGAAGTTGCTCGCCGTCACCAACCGCAGGTCGCGCTCATCAGCATGTCGGTGGGCGGCCGTTCGGGCCTCGAGACCTGCAGGTTGCTCAGCGAGAGACTTCCCCACATCAAAGTCATGCTCATGTCCGGGGATGGGCGAGTGTCGACGGCGTTGGCGGCTTCGCACGGCGCCGTGGGCTTCCTGCCGAAGCAATGGCCGATGGCGGGCATTGTGGCGGCTGTTCGGCGAGTGGCCGAGGGTGGCCGGGTCTTCCCGGCCGAGACAGACGTGAGAACCTCGATTCAGCTGTCGCGGC
>C688J35102_120990090_pt1 | contig 27476 bp, 22 predicted proteins | sample HopSoiMetagenom2_FD_35102 | JGI IMG/M metagenome (IMG submission 35102)
TTAAGGTGAGGAAGAACGATCTCGCTACTGCACGACGTCGCCCGGGCCGGTGTCGCGCGGATCGAGCGGCTTGCGGCCGGCGAAGCCCTCGTCCTGCCGGTGATAGAAGCGAATACGATCTTCCCCGATGCGCCAGCAGAGATAAACCTCTTCATCCTTGATGCGCGAAGGAAAATCGAGCAGCCCGACTTCAAGATCCTTGATCAGACATCCGGTTTCGATGATTTTGGTGAGCGCGGACTTCATCGTCTCGGCTAATTGTGTGTGTTCCAGCCGGAGCGTCGCGAGCTTTTCGTAAGGAACGATGACGCCGCCCATCATCATGATGCGCGCAGATACCGCGGAAAGATCGCTTTCCAGCCCCGCGAGCTTCTTGCGGCAGTCCATCGCTTCCAGCAGAAAGGGCTCGAGCTCTTTGCGGGCGCGCTCCGCCTCCGTCAGCGTAAACAAGCGCTGCGGGGCTTCTGGTTCTTCGGGTGATTCGTCCTGGTTCTCGTCGTCTTCGTCGGCCATCCATCATCCAATCCGCTGGGGGAGGGCAGCTAGCGCGATGCTAACGCAATGCGAGCATCCGGTCGAGCGCAACTCGCGCGTAGTGCCGCGTGCGTTCGTCTACTGAGATGCGGTTGACGACGTTTCCGGCGGCGAGGTTGTCGAGAGCCCAGAGAAGATGCTGCGGGGTGATTCGGAACATCGTAGTGCACACACAAACGCTGGAATCGAGGGACATGATTTTATGATCCGGCATTTCCTTGGCCAGTCGGTTCACCAGGTGAATTTCCGTGCCGACAGCCCACTGCGAGCCGGCGGGTGACGCCGTGACCGCTCGAATAATACCTTCGGTTGAGCCGATCTGATCCGCAGCTTGCGTAACCTCGAAGCGGCACTCCGGGTGCGCGATCACGTGAATGCCAGGATGCTCGCGGCGTACGCGTTCTACGTGCTGTGGGGTAAATCTCTGATGGACAGAGCAATAGCCCTTCCACAAAATCACACGAGCTGCGCGAATTGCTGCCTCTGAATTGCCACCGAGCTCTTGGTACGGATCCCAGACGATCATTTGATCGAGGGGTATGCCCATACGGAACGCGGTATTGCGGCCCAGATGCTCGTCCGGAAGAAATAGAACTTTGTCGTCTTGCTTAAATGCCCACTGCATTACATTAGCGGCGTTTGAGCTGGTGCAGACAGCGCCGCCGTGCTCGCCAGTGAACGACTTGATGGCGGCGGTGGAATTCATGTAGGTGACGGGAATTACGCGCAGGTCGCCTAACGAGGAGAGTTCATTCCAGCAGGTTTCCACTTGTCCGATGTCGGCCATGTCGGCCATGGAACAGCCGGCACTGAGATCGGGCAGGATCACGGCCTGGTGCGCGCGGCGCAGAATATCCGCGCTTTCGGCCATGAAATGCACGCCGCAAAAAACGATGTAGCGTCCCGCGGCTTCCGACGCCTGATACGCAAGCTTTAGCGAATCGCCACGAAAATCGGCGAATTTCACCACCTCGTCACGCTGGTAATGATGGCCCAGAACGACAACATCATTGCCAAGCCGAGCCTTTGCAGCCGCGATGCGCTCATCAAGCGAGTTGTCTGGTACCAGCAGGTAGGAATCGAAATCGCAACCTACGCCGGGCTCAATTTCGGGCGCGTGCAGGGTGGCGGGTTGGGCCAAACCGACAAAAGACGGGTTCGCAATAGAGATTAGGCTGCTCATCGTATTTTCATGTATTCGCGCTATTTGCCCGTAAGTGGCCCGCGGAACCCTGGAGCTATTGGATGCTATTTTCTCAAATTCCGGTGCAATTCTCCACTATCCGCCGATAAACACCATGGTACGAGAGGGAGGCATGAAATCCGCGGAATTGATGCGATGGCCCTCCTCTTTTTCGTGAACCACCGATCGGATGAAGGTCACTAGATCTCCGTCGGACGCGCCTTCGCGTAAGAGTGAACGCAGATCGTGATCGTCTTTGCTGAACAAGCAGGTACGCAGCTTGCCGTCGGCCGTTAAGCGGATGCGCGAGCAGTGACCGCAGAAGGGTTGCGTGACCGGAGCGATCAGCCCGATTTCACCCGGCGTTCCATCTGCGAAGCGATATTTACGCGCGGTTTCGCTGCGTTCGTGCGGAATCTGCTCCAGGGGCCAGAGCGCGTGAATTCGGCGATGGATTTCCGCGGCCGGAACGACTTGTTGGCGGCTCCAGTGTCGATCCGCATCCAGTGGCATGAACTCGATGAAGCGCATGATCAATCCGCGTTCGCGGGCAAAAGCGGCGAAGGCTTCGACTTCGTCGTCGTTGATGCCGCGCACCAGCACGGCATTGATCTTGGCCGGAGCGAGGCGCGAATTTTGTGCGGCGTCGATTCCACGCATCACTGTGTCGAAGGACTTCGTGCGGGTAATTTTCTCGAATCTGCCGCGATCCAGAGAATCCAGACTGATGTTGATTCGGCGCAGCCCGGCTTCCATGAGCCGCTCGCACCGTTGTGCCAGCAAGTGACCGTTGGTGGTCATCGACAAATCCGCGATTCCGAGCGCCTGGAGGCGCGCGATGTAATCTTCCACGCCTTCGCGGACCAGCGGTTCGCCACCGGTGATCCGGACCTTGCTGATGCCGAGACTTACGAAAACGCGTGCCAGTCGGTCAAGTTCGGGCCAGGTCAGAATCTCGTCGTGATCGCGATAGTTTTCCGGGTCGGCGGAACGGCAATACATGCAGCGGAAATTGCAGCGGTCCGTGATCGAGATACGGAGGTCCGTGATCTGCCGGCCGAATTTGTCTTGCAGCGTCATCTGTGTGTCGCCCAAAAATGAAAAAGCCCGAATCCGGATGCTTGGATGTCGGGCGCAGACGAAAAAGTACGCTTTTCCGTCCATCGCTCCTTTCCAAGCCGCGGTTTGCGAAGTCACGAACCGCAAGCGGGAGGCTGGGGCATTTCCACCCAAACCCTCATTCCCGATGTTCGCTGCTATCGGGACGTCGCCTCGGTCGCCATGGGATTTCTCTCCCGCAGGCGGCAAAGGTCGGAGATGGGATTAGTGTACGCCTCGGAAACAGCCGCCGCAATCCGCGGTCGGTAGTGTCCGGGCTGACCCGGCCTTGTGATACAGTTTTCGCCACGACATGCGCATTTTCGTGCTTGGCGCCGGTGCGACCGGCTCCCTTCTCGCGCAACTGCTGGAGCGACAAGGACATACGGTCTGGTGCGGCGACCGAGACCTTGAGCGCGCTCACCGCTTTTTAGGCAAGCGCAGCACCATTGCGGTCACGGAAGTAAACGCGCGCAACTTGCTGGGAATTGTGCGCGCCGCGCGCGGATGTCAGCTGATCGTTAACGCCTCCGCTTCCGTTTTCAATCAAATCGTGATGCGCGCGGCGCTGCGTTTGCGTGCACATTATGTCGATCTTAGTTCCCATCTCACGCGCAATCCTTTCAAAGCCGAGCAGTTCGCGTTTGCGAAGCGGTTCGAGCAAAAGCGACGCAGCGCATTAATCAACGCAGGTGCCGCTCCCGGCCTGACAAATCTTTTGGTGAAACGCGCCGCGGAAATGCTCGACGAAGTCGAGTCCGTGCAGATCCGCCTGTACGAAAGCAGCGAGAGTCAGGACCCCATTTCACAGTGGTCGCCGGAAGTCACTTTCGATGAAGCGATCTCCAGTCCGCGTGTTTATCTCAATGGAAAATTTGGTATGGCGAAGCGTTTCGCGGAGCTCGAGAAGTTTCGTTTTCCCGAGCCAATTGGCGGAGCTAACGTTGTGCTGGCCGCGCAAGACGAAGTAGGCACGCTCCCATACTTCATTGCGATGAAGGATATGGATGTGAAGATTGGCGGCAATGAATTCGACCGGCTGCGCCGCTGGTACAAGCAGGGCAAATTGTCGAAGTCGCGCGGTATCGTGAAGCGCCGCTTCCCGGACACGTTCACGCCGCGCAAGATCGCGCAGTTGATCCGGCAGGGAGTGCTGCACAATGCGAGATTCGCGGCAACCGTGCTGGTGCGCGGAAAGAAACGACGAAAACGGGAGGATGAGCGCTTGCTGATCCGCACGGACTGCACGTTTCCAACCCTTTATCAGATACGACAGCAGGGTTTGTACACCACGCCGGTGGCCTACGCCACCGCGCACGTCGCCGCATTATTTATCAAGAATTTTCCGGCCGAGCTTGCCGGGGTGTATGCGCCCGAACAGCTGCCTCTCGAAACGCGTCGGGCCATCATCGCTGGCATTCGCGCCAACAAAGTGAAGATCAACCACAAAACATCGCAGCTGAAGCAAGACTCCGACGAAGATCTGTAAACTCACCCTTGAGCTTGCCGCCGCTCCAATGGGACGACCAACGCTTACTCTTGCGCTGAGATCAAAAACTAGAGGCGCAGCATGCTGCGCCCCGGGTCCGCACGATGTCACGAATTCGGAGGCAGAACTCGACGGAACAACGTTGTCGATTTACGGACGCGCTTCGAAGATCAAATTGAAGGGCGTCTGCGTCGCTCGGCGAAAATGCGTGAAGCCGCCGCTGGTCACTACTTCGCGCAATCGCTTCTCGCCGGCTTGCGCTCCGAGTGCCAATCCAACTTCCTGCGACAACGACGCGGGCGTACATAGCAAAGTGGACGCTCCATAAAACGCGCGCCCGATGGGATGGAGATTGTCCTCGAGTTTATCCCCGGCGTTCGGCTCGACGATCATCCACGTGCCGTCTTTTTTCAACGAACCACGCACGTGCGATGATGCTCCTGCCGGATCGCCCATGTCGTGCAGGCAATCAAAAAATGTCACGAAGTCATAGTCATTTCCGGGATAGTCTTTCGCCTTTGAGACTTCAAACCGAATGCGATCGCTCACGCCAGCTTCTTTTGCACGCTGCCGCGCCGTCTCAATCGACTTATCGTGATAGTCAAATCCCACAAACTCCGACTTTGGATAAGATTTCGCCATCAAGATCGTGGAAGCGCCGAGTCCGCAGCCGACATCGGCCACTTTTCCGCCGCTCTTCAGCTTCGCATCCACTCCGTCCAGCGCCGGAATCCACGAGGAAACCAGATTCGCCGCATAGCCCGGGCGGAAGAATCGCTCCGTGCCAACAAACAGCTCATGATGATGTTCGTGCCAGCCCATCCCCTGGCCGGTTTTGAAACGCTCCGTGAGCGTATCCTCTGCCCTAATCGCGGCTAGCGCACATTGAAATGCCCCGGGAAGAAATGCGGGACTATTGTCGTCGGCCATCGCGAACGCCTGTTCTTCGGTCAGGTGAAATTTCTTGTTCGATGGATCGTAGGTAACGTACCCACCGGCAGCCTGCGCTGAAAGCCATTCACGCACGTAGCGTTCGGTGGTGCCCGTCTTCGTCGCCAGTTCTTGCGATGTTTGCGGACCGCCGGCGGCGAGCGCTTTGTACAGACCAAGCTTGTCGCCGATGCGGACCAATGCGGCATTGAAGGTCGCGCCAAAATCAACCAACGCTCGACCCAGGAATTCATTCAACTTGTCAGGATTAATGGCCATAGGCCCTCCAGAAATGTGAGAAGTAACTGCACCGCGGTAGGCCTAGAAGATTGCAGGAATTGTAGGCTCAGCCCAAGAAGGAAGCAAGCTGTTGCATCACCGACGCGTCAGCAGCAACGATTAGGATGGGAATAGCGCCGGTTGAGTTGCTCGACATAAAACTGCTCCGCGGAGAGCGTGCATTGCGGCGTTGCTGTCCGTTGCGCGCGTGAACCCAGGTAGCGCTCGTAGGCTGCATCACCACACCATTCGCGCACCCCGCGCCAAATGCTGCGCAGTAATCTCTTCCCTGTATGTAAACCAGCTCGCATCAGTCGTCTCCGTGCGCGGCGCCGGCAAAATCCGGTGCCCACTGGGTCATTACATAAGGCGATTCATGCAGCACCGGCTCGCGGCGCCGGCTCAACAGCGCATACCACTGCACCAAAGCCTCAACGATCAGCACCAGCACCATCGCCGCCAAGACCGCAGTCACCACGGCATCCAGCCGTTGATTGAAAATCAGCCGCTGCGTATCCGCCAACTTCGCTGCCGGAATTTTTCCTGCTGCTACCTGTGCCGCAAGTGTGTTGGCATAAGCCAAAAATCCCATGCGCGGATTGGGATCGAAAATCTTCTGATAACTCGCGGTCATGGTGACGATGACCAGCCACGCCATCGGCGCCAACGTCACCCAGATCCAGCGCGTGCGCCCCATCTTCAGCAATACCGTGGTAGCAACCACCAAGGCCACCGCAGCCAGCAGTTGATTGGAGATGCCAAATAGCGGCCACAGCGAATTGATGCCGCCAAGAGGATCGACCACGCCCTGGTACAGAAAATATCCCCACAACGCGACGATGATTCCACTCGACAGCAAAATTCCTGGCGTCCAGCCGGTGCGTGCGAACGGTTTCCACACCCGTCCGCCCAGCTCCTGCACCATGAAGCGGCCCACTCGTGTTCCCGCATCGAGCACTGTGAGAATAAACAGCGCCTCGAACATGATCGCGAAGTGATACCAGATGCTCAGCAAACGCTCGCCGCCAATCGTGCTGGAAAAAATCTGTGCCATGCCCACTGCGAGTGATGGCGCGCCACCGGCGCGACTCAGAAGCGTCAATTCGCCGACTTTGTGCGCCAAGTCGGTCATCGTTTGACCGGCGAGTGGAAATCCCCAATTGCTGATGGTCGCCGCGGCGGCTTCGGGCGTCGCTCCGACAATTCCAGCTGGGCTGTTGATTGCGAAATAGACGCCTGGCTGCATGGCGCAAGCCGCCACCATTGCCATGACCCCCACAAACGACTCCAGCAACATCGCCCCGTAGCCGATAAAGCGTGCGTGCGTCTCGCGCAGGATCATTTTTGGGGTTGTACCGGACGAAATCAGGGAGTGAAACCCGCTGATCGCACCGCACGCGATGGTGATGAAGCAGAAGGGGAAAATCTTGCCGGCAAAAACAGGCCCGCTGCCGTCGATGAATCGCGTTAACGCCGGCATCTGCACGCTGGGCCGCACGAACAAAATACCCGCGGCAAGCGAGAAAATCGCGCCAGCTTTGATGAACGCGCTGAGATAGTCCCGCGGCGCCAGCAGCAGCCACACCGGCAGTGCGGATGCGGCGAAGGCATACAAAATGATCGCCGCGGTGATGGCAATACCGCTCAGTGTGAACGCATGCGACCACGAAGGCGAGTCCGCGACCCACTGGCCTGCCACGACAGCGAACAATACCAATGCGACGCCGATCAGCGACGCTTCCAGAACTCGGCCAGGCCGCAAAAATCGCAGATACACGCCAAGTAGCATGGCGATGGGTATGGTCATCGCCAACGTAAACGTCGCCCACGGAGAAGACTTCAGCGCGTTCACCACGACCAACGCGACCACCGCCAGCAAAATCACCAGAATTGCCAGCACCGCGAGCTGCGCGATGAACCCGCCCCGCTTGCTCACTTCCTCGCGGGCCATTTCTCCCAGCGATTTCCCATCGCGGCGTATCGAGCAAAACAAAATTACAAAATCCTGCACGCAGCCCGCCAGCACCGCCCCGGCAATTAGCCACAACGTCCCCGGCAGATATCCAAATTGCGCCGCCAACGTTGGCCCCACAAGCGGACCGGGTCCCGCGATCGCCGCAAAGTGATGCCCGAACAAAACCCATTTATTGGTGGGAACAAAGTCGCGTCCGTCATCATGAAGTTCCGCGGGGGTCGCGCGCTTGTCGTCGAGGGTCAGGATTTTCGCGGCGATAAAAGCCGAATACAACCGGTATGCGACGAGATAGCAACACACTGCCGCCAACACGAACCAGATCGCATTCAGCGATTCGCCACGCTGCAATGCGATTTTGCCCAGCGCGCCCGCGCCCAGCAACGCCACTGCAAACCAGACCAATTTGCTCAGGACTTTGTTCATAATCCGAAGCCTAGTCGACCTCGAAATCTTGGTTCCATGAATGCTGAAACGATCAAACTTCTACTGCGTGCATTTAAACTGCGTATCCACCGTTTCCAGTACGCGCTTCAACTCGTCGTCCCGCTTCCCTTCAGTGGACGGCAGAATACTCCAGCCCGTTTGCACCGCGATTACGTCGTACTCCGGCAATACCGTCAAACCCTGCCCGCCAAATCCGCGCGCCGCCCATGCCAGCCGCTCCGGCGAAGTTCCGTGCGGAGCAAGCCACCACTGAAAACCATACTTGTAGCCGTCCTCGGCGATCTGAACATGCGGCATCACCGAGTCCTTCACCCAGTCTGCCGAGACAATCTGCTGTCCTTTCCAGGAGCCGCCGTGCAGATATAACGCGCCGATCTTGGCCAAATCAGACGTCGGCAGATACAATCCGCCCTCGGTGTCCGGCAAGCCCGTCGGCGTGTGCTTCCAGTAGTAATGCATGCCCAGCGGCTTGAACACATGCTCGGCGGCGTATTCTTCCACCGTTTTTCCGGTCGCCTGCTTGAAAATGTGCGACAACAGTTGCGTCACACCGCTGCTGTACACAAATTTCTTTCCCGGCTCCTCCACCATGGGCTGGTCGATCACGTACTGCACCCAGTCGCGAGTCGCTTCCATCACATCGGCTGAATTTTTGGGATCGTCGTACGCCAAATCTTCGTGCCATTCCAAACCCGCCGTCATCGTCAGCAGGTCGATCAATTTGATGCGTTTCTTGCGGTCGTCCAGATTCGCGATCTTGTGATCGCTGAAATATTTCAGGATCGGCGCCTGCACATCCTTCGGAAAATCACCGCGCAGCATCGCCGCGCCGATCGTCACCGAAGTGACCGTTTTGGATACCGACTGCATCGTGTGTACATCGCGATGCCGATAGTAAGGATGGAATTCTGGGCTGAAATAATTGTATTCGCCGTTTATGGTGTGGTTCAGCGGACCTTCGCTCTTGGCGCGATCTCCATAAATCTTGCCGTAGTCGTGTTCATACTTCTTGGCATACGCCTGTTTGCCGCAGCGAATCACCAGCATGCTGTCGACCAGACCGTATGAGCCGCCGGCGAGATCCGCGTCGAACGCCGCCAGCTTCCCGGAGTCCAAGCCCACGCTTTTTGGGTCAGCCTTTGGCCAATCCTGTGCGGCGGCGCAGTTGCCAAACGCAGCTAGCAGCACTACTGGCGTGAAGGAAAACATGAGGGCCGCTCTCACAATCCGGCGAATAATCATTCCAATTCCTCTCCGACTCTCGTACGACAACTCATTCCATCCGCCAGGCAAGTAAATCGCAGCAACGGATATACATCCCGAAAAACCTTCGCCAAATCGCGCGCGAAGGCTGGGCGCGACGCCGCAGCGGTTGTCAATTTGCACCGCACAATCCAGCCGCGCACGCGTGGCCAATCTGATGAAGCCGGCCACCCGTCGCGCTTTGTCCACTCACCCTTCTCCACTGAATACCAATAGCTTTCGCACCGTTGGCTCAAACGCCTCTTCTGCTTCCCCAGCCACGCTCGATCTTCAATAACACGCGGCGCCGCGATGCATGCCAGCGCCGATTGCTTATATTTCGATCCCGAATAAATTCGAAAGCCGGCGGTCACCGACGTGGCCGCCAGACCTACGTACAGCTCTCCGGACTCCGCGCCTCCAGGCAAAGGCACGCAAAATTTCAGATACATATGCGCGCGATACGGAGTTTTGTCTTTCGCGAAGCGGATATCCCGGTTGATCCGTGAAAAATTCCGTCCTCCGCGCGCCATGGTATCGAATCGCGAGTCCAGCGCCAGCACATCCTGCGCGGTTTCCTCCAGCAGCCTTCGAAATGGCCGCGTCACACATTGCTGGTAACGCTCACGATTTGCATCCATCCACGTCTTTCTGTTGTGACGTGCCAGGTCGCTGAAAAACTGGAAAGTAGCACGCGTGAAAATGGGTTCCGGTGTCGCCATCTATGCCTGGACGCTGCTGCATCACGCCATTATTCAACCGGCAGCGTTGATCAGGGTACACGATTCCCAAGCGCCGTCAATTCGACTATGCTGTGCGGCGCCACCACGTCGCTTCGCACACGGGTCGGACAATCTGCTGCACCCGGCTGCTTCCGCGGCCGCAAAAATCGCATCGACAGCGAGGACAAATGAAGACGCAACACAAGGCTTTCGCAGCAGGTCTGTTCGTGACATCAATCATCGCCTGCTCGATGGTGGCCAAAGCTCCCCGTATCGCGAGCGCCGATGAATCCAAGCCTGCCGCCAAGAAGGAGCCGTGGAAGCCCGAAGATTTCATTTACGCTGAAGCCGTGGGCCAATATCGCATTTCTCCCGACCGGAAGTGGCTCGTGTGGGTCAAGTCCTCGGGGGACAAAGATAAGGATGGTCGCATCTCCAATCTTTTTCTCTCCAGTCTCGCCGAAAGTCGCGAGGTCCAGTTGACCCGCGGTACCGACAACAACAATGAGCCTCGCTGGTCTCCCGATGGTGAATCGATTGCATTCGTCAGCAGCCGCGCGCGTCCCAAACCGAAGCCCGATACCGACAGCACACAAATTTGGCTGATGAACGCGCATGGAGGAGAGCCGTGGTCGCTCACCGATCTGGTCCACGGTCCACGCCGACTCGAATGGCTCGACAAGGACACCTTGATCTTCTCAGCTGAGGAAGACCCGGCGCTCTATGAACAGGAACAGAAAAAGAAGAAAGATGATTCCCGCGTAGTCGACGATGCCGAGCACGAACCCCCAGTTCGCCTGTACAAGATCAACATCAAAGATAAGAAAATCACACGGCTCACGACCAACACCGATTGGATCGAGGACTTCGATCTCTCGCGTGACGGCAAATACGCTGTAGCCTCGCACGCGAAAAGTTTGCACTATGCCTTCGATCAGAAAAATCGCCCGGCGGTGATTCTGCACGAACTCTCGACCGGCAAAGGTACGCAAGTCATGAACGATCTGCGGATCCGCCCCGAAGGATTGGAGTGGGCGCCCGATGGATCCGGATTCTACGTGGTCACGGCGTTTTCCACCGACGCGCGGTTCCTTACCGCCGGAATCACGATCATCTATTTCTTCGATCTGGCGAACGGTAAGGCCCAGCAGGTGAATCTCGATTGGCCAAATGGAGTCGGCCGCGACGTCCAGGCCGTGCCTGGCGGCTTCGTCTCTTTGCTCGCGGCTGGAAGTCACCACGAAATCGCATTCTACGCGGCAAGCAAGATTGGAGAATCCTGGTCGTGGAAGCGCCAGACCCTTACCGGCGATCACGCCAAAAATCTCGAAAATTTTCGCGTCAGCGACGACGGCAAGTCCATCGTCTACGTTTCTTCGACAGCCAGCAAAATTCCGCAGTTGTATCGCGCACAGCTCAACGAAGGAAAAGCGGAATCACCGGTGCAGCTCAGCAAGCTGAATGAAGGTCTGGTGAGCGGCCGCAATTACGTCAAAACGGAAGTGATTCGCTGGAAGGGCGCGAACGATGAAGAAGTTGAGGGCATCCTCTACTATCCACTGAACTATCAGGAAGGGAAGAAGTATCCGCTGATCACCGCGATCCACGGCGGCCCCCAGGGTGCCGACTACGATTTGTGGGACGAGAGCTGGGCCTATCCGCTGCAACTATTGGCGCAGCGTGGCTCGTTCGTACTTCGCCCCAATTATCACGGCAGCAGCAGCTATGGATTGAAGTGGTCCGAATCGATTTGCTGCGGCAAATATTACGATCTCGAAACGCCGGACATCAATGCCGGCGTGGACTATCTGATCGGCAAAGGCATGGCTGATCCCGATCAGATCGCCACGATGGGTTGGTCGAACGGATCGATTCTTTCCACTAGCCTGATCACCAGCTATCCCGAGCGCTACAAAGTCGCAAGTGTTGGCGCCGGCGATATCGAATGGATCAGCGACTGGGGTAACGTCTCTTTCGGTGAATCTTTCGATGCCTACTACTTTGGCAAATCCCCGATGCAGGATCCCCAGCTGTACATCAACAAATCGCCGTTCTTCAAAATGGACAAGGTAAAAGCGCCGGTGCTGATATTCCACGGCACCGCCGATGTCAACGTGCCGCCCGCGCAAAGCTGGTCGTACTTTCGTGTGCTGCAGTATTACGGCAAAGTGCCGGTGAAGTTCGTGCTGTTTCCCGGCGAACCGCATGGCCCGCGCAAACTGACGCACCAGATGCGCAAGGTCGAAGAAGAAATGGGCTGGTTCGATAAATATTTCTTCAAAACCGCCAAGAATGAAAACGAAGCGGTGAAGGAAGGCTCGCCGCTCGAAGCCGCGCTCAGGATGAAGAGCGTAGCGCGATCGTCGGGTCAATACGGCACCGCCTTCTTAGTGAAAACGCGTACGGTGCTGATCCCTGAAGTCGTAAAGCGTGGCGATCTCGAAATCGGCCGCTACGAAGTGACCCGCGCGCAGTTCGCTGAGTCTGACAAGAGCTACAAGATCGATCCTGGGACCGAAAATTATCCCGCCAATGGAATTTCGCTGGATCAGGCGAAGTCCTATGCCGCATGGCTCTCGAAGACCACCGGGCAGACTTGGCGAGTTCCCAACGAAAGTGAAGTTTCGTCGCTTTACGAAAAGAAAGATGGCGAGAACACCCTGGATTATTGGGCGGGATATTCCGTCAATCTGGACGATACCGCACGTCTGCGGCAAAAATTAGGAGAACTGCCTGGCAACGCGCCCCTTCTGAAGCCGGTCGGCAGCTTCCCCGGCCAGGGTAAGCCGGATGAGGAATTGATTTTCGACCTCGGCGGAAACGCCGCCGAATGGGTGCTCACATCCGATAGCAAAGGCAAAGCGATCGGCGGAAGCGCCGACCAACCCGCCGACGCTCGAGCCACCATCGAGCCAAACTCCGCGTACGTCGGCGTCCGCGTAGTCCGCGGTACCGCAAAATAAGCGCGCTCGCTCGCTCGCGAATGACACTTGTACGCGTGTGATCTCGCGTCCGTTGGGTCGTGAAGCGTGGAATATGGCTGGCCCGTCGGGTGCGACCCGGACATCCAGGTGGCTCTGTAGGGCGACACTTCACGCGCGCCCCCAACACCGCGTCTTGCTGAGACCGATCCGTCGGTAAGAAGGTCTGACAGCCAAACCGAATCCACCGGTCCATCGAATCGCCAGCGTCTCTAGCGGCCAAATCGGCGCTTGCCCTACTCGCCCGCACCAACTAGCCTGCACGCATGAGCCAATTTCCCTCGACTCCACGCACCCGCGTCACGCGCAAACCCGATCGTGGATCCTACGATCACGAACTGATCTATCGCATCCTTGATGAAGCCTTCGTGTGCCACGTCGCTTTCATCGCGGATGGTCTGCCTTTCGTTGTTCCCACAAATTACGTCCGCGTAGGCGACAAGCTCTTCTTGCACGGCTCCACCGCCAGCCGTCTGATGAAAACGCTGGCGACTGGTGCCCCTTTCTGCCTTAGCGTGACGCTGCTCGACGGCATCGTCTTTTCGCCGACCGCCACGGGCCATTCCGTCAACTACCGTTCCGTTGTGGTGATGGGCAAAGCCGAAATCGTCGAGGGTCATGACGCAAAGCTCGCCGCCATGCGCGATTTCGTCGACTATGTGATTCGCGGTCGTTGGGACACTGTCCGTCCACCGAGCGAGCAGGAACTAAAAGGCACCATGGTGCTGGCAGTTCCTCTGGTAGAAGCCTCCGCGAAAGTGCGCACCGGATTCGCCGTCGACGACGCTTCCGAATACGCCTCGGGTGCCTGGACCGGTGTGCTCCCATTCAAGTGGACCCCCGGCGAGCCGCTGCGCGATCCCCGCGGCAATCCATCCATTCCGGTGCCTGCGAATATTCAAAAATATTCGCGCCCGTAATAAGTCGCTATTATTTCGCTATCTTTTTCTTTCGCGCGGCCTTCTTCGTTTTCGCAAGTGCCTTCTTGCACTTGGCATCGCGTTCCAACATCCGCTTCACCACCAGCTGAATGCGCTTCTCTCGCGTACGCGACTGCTTCGCCGCTTCGACGTACTGCACAATGTGCCGCCGAAGAGCCATCGTCTGGCGGTTAAAGCTCGCCAGCGCCCGCGGCGTATCCGCCAGTTCACCAGCCAGATCCGGCGGAACCACCACCGCGCGCGGCTCGCTGTCCAGCAGCAACGTGACTTCCACCGCCGCACCCGCATCAATCCGCAGCTTCCGCCAGATCCGGCTGTGCACATGCATCCGATAGTTCCCGCCGCCTCGCGGCACCAGTGTGTTCTGAAACGCCAGCCCTTCGATCCACCCGTGCACCGGAATGTGCTTGGTATTTTCGCCGGCAATCTTGCGAATGGCTTTGCCAATTTCGCGGGGTACGTCGATCACCCGCATGATCCAGATCTTCTCGAGCTTGGCGGCAAACACGAACGGTCGTTCGGCGGAGTCCATCGCAGCGGTGCCTAGGTAGTGAGGCGGTCCTTCGAGATTGGTTTGAGTTGCCAAGCGTTTATTTCCCCAAGCGGGCCCAGGGAAGACTCCGGACCGATGCGCAACGGCCCATCGGGCTTGCGATAAATGCGCGTGGTGATCGCGTGCGCTTGATCGCAAATCAGTTCCACCACCGAACCATCCACAAAAATGTGACACTCGCGCTTACCGTCGCCGATCGTGGGCAGGCTGATCGATTTCCCATTGACAGTGAGTCTCGGCGAACCGTCCTGCGTCTCAAACGCACACGTAAACCAAGCTCCACCGCGATCGGCAAGCACCAGCGAGCCATCCGTCGCCGAAGTTCGCCACAGAAATTCTCCGCACAAATCTTCAATCTCAATTCTCCGTGCCGCGTATGTCTGCTCCGGTGGCGAACCGCCACTAACGGTCAAACTCTCGGCGCGAAGCTTCTCCACTTCCGGCGCCACACGCATTTCCAGATCACCCGCGCCGTTCAACGATAAAACTCTCGGCAGCGACATGCATCCCGCCCAACCCGCCGCGCGCAGCTCATCATCCGGGCGTTTTTCCGTGACCCAGCCCCACAAAACCCGATTCCCATGTGCATCCAGCTGCGTTTTCTGCGCGTAATACGCGCCGTGGTCCAGAATTCCGTGCCGCTGCGAATGGAACACCAGCTCGTTTCGATCCAGCTCGCCCGTTTCCCACGCCACCTTGCCGGCCGTCGAGTACAGCAACACGTGCTTGCCGCCGAGCGCAAAGAAATCCGGACACTCCCACATCTCCCCGGAATCCACGGCGTTAACCGCGTCGCGCCCCGTCCACTGTCCTTGCGCTAGAACGTGCAGATATTCCCACTTCCGCAAATCCCTCGAGCGGTACAAAAGCACGTTCCCACCGACTTTGCGCAAACCAGATGCCACTCCCAGGTACCACGTGTCTCCGTCGCGCCACAAAAATGGATCGCGAAAACCAGTGATCGGCGAATCCCGCGGCGGCTCAATGACCGGACTCTTCCATTTCGTCCAGCTACGCAACTGCGGATCGCCAGAGGTTGCCAGGCATTGCACTTCGCGAAAATTGGCGTGGCCGTCGCGCAAAGTAGCGCGTTCCGGCGGAACTGATCTGACGCCAGTGTAAAGGATCGTCGCCGTTCCGCGATCGTCCACCGCGCTGCCGGTAAAACAACCGTCGGCGTCATCCCATCCCGGCGTTGGAGCGAGCGCGATCGGCAAATGCTTCCAGTGCACCATGTCCTCGCTGGTCGCATGATTCCAATGCATGTCGCCCCACACCGCGGCGTTCGGGTTGTACTGAAAAAACATGTGGTATCGGCGCTTCCAGTAGATCGGCCCATTCGGGTCGTTCATCCAATTCTTCGCCGGCAGCAGGTGATATTGCGGTCGCAGCGGATCAGCGGCCAGCCGAGCTTGCAGCGCGGCATCCTGCGCATCATCAACCAGATTCGTTATAGAAGAACCGCGCAGCGAAGACGACATCAACACGCTAGCCGCCGACGCTCCCAGAAATCGCCGCCGTGACCACGGCTTCTCGCTCATTTTCCACTCGACCAGCGCTCGATCTTTTCCTTCAAAAACGTCAGCGGTACCGCGCCATCTTCCAGCACACGATCGTGGAACGCTTTGATGTCGAACTTCGCTCCCATCGATTTTTCCGCCGCATCCCGCGCTTTGCGAATCTCGATGTTTCCCAGCATGTACGAGGCCGCCTGCCCCGGATAAATAATGTAGCGATCGATCTCCGAGGCCGCGTCGCGTTCACCTTCGGCCGTGTGTGCCAACATGTAATCGATGGCCTGTTTGCGCGTCCAGCCCATCGTGTGGATTCCCGAGTCCACCACCAGTCGCACCGCGCGCAACTGCTGATCCGAAAGCATGCCCAGCCTTTCCACATCCGAAGAAAACAATTCCAATTCATCCGCCAGCCGCTCCGCATACAGCGCCCAGCCTTCGGCGTATCCGCTGTTTCCAAAATAACGCCCAATCGGATGAATTTCCTTTCTCTCCAGCGCAATGGCTCCCTGCAAGTGATGCCCAGGGATCGTTTCGTGAAATGCCGTCGATTCATCCGCAATTCGGCTGTGCTTTTCCGGCTGGTACGCATTGATGTAGAAAATTCCGGGGCGGCTCCCGTCTTCGGCCGGCGAATTGTATTCATTGGGCCCGTTCTTTTCGCGAAACGCCGGATACGGCTCGATCACCACCTCCGCCTTCGGCCACAGCCCGAACGCCGGCCGCGCTCCCGTCTTTGCGCGATCCAAAGCCGCCTGTGAATACGCGATCAGTTCCTCGCGGGTTTTGAAAGAATATTTCTTGTCCGTTCGAAATTTCTGCAGAAGCGCAGGCACATCGCTGGTCTGAAACGATTTCTCCGCGATCGCCTTCATCTCTCCATCGATCTGCTCCACCATCTTCAATCCCGTCGCATGCACCTCAGCAGCGGGAATTGGCAACGAACTGTGATACCGCACTGAAGCGTCGTAGCACGCTGCGCCATTCGGATTCGCGGAAACCGCAATCGCCTCGCGCGCCGCCGGCAAATATTCGCGCTGCAGGAAATCGTGATATTTCTTGAACGCCGGATTGATCTGCTCTTTCACGAGCGCGTCAAACGCTTTCTGGAACACGGGAGTCTTGTCACGCACCGATGGCGAATCGAACGGCGAATCCGAAATCTTTCCCGCCAGCAAGGTATTCATCTGATCGATCACAATCCGCACGTTGCCCTTCGGCGCCGTATAACCCTGCTTGATGCCTTCCCGCAGGTTCGAAATTTCCGTATCGATGTATTTCGGCAACGCGCCCCATCGTGCGAGTGCATCTTTGCGCGCTTCGTCCGTGCCCACCGGTTGAATTGTCACCAGGTATCCGTCCTGCACCTGCCACGCGTTCACGAACTGGCTCACCGTCCACAATTCGTTGCGGCACACCCGTAGCGCAATTGGCGCCTCCAGCGCCTCGCGGACCAGCGCATACGTCGCGCGAAGTGGCGGTGCCCCAATCGTTGCTGGATCGATCTGCTTGACAGATGCGAGCATCGCATCCTCGCGCGCCTCCCACTCCTTCCACGCCTCCAGCGAATTGTCCGTCAGCTTGTCTTGCCGATGCCCGGGCACTCCGAACAGCGTGACCTGTTCCGGAAATCGTTCGAACGACGCATCCACATACTTGTCGGCCAGCCCCCGCACCTGTGCATCAACCGGGGATGGCGCAGCGGATTTTTCTTTAGCAGGTCCACAACCGGACAGATTGAACGCGAGAAGGGAAACCACAATCCATTTTTTCGGCATGCGCGATTATACCCACGCCGTTTGCGCCAAGCCTAAGAAGTTCTCGGAACCGATCGCTCACGCACCTGTTCCGACGTCAGTCCGTACAGCGGAGGAGTGGGCACGTCCAGCATCGACAGATAAAGATAAATCTGCCCGCGGTGATGGCACTCATGCTCTGTCATCGACCGCAGCCATTTCCAGGTGGTGATATCCGTTCCACCAGGCGTCTTGCATTTTCGCTGCAAATCCTCATCACTTAATTTTGAGAAGATTTCGACAGCCTCTACATGTAGCCGATCCATGAGCGCCAGAACGTTATCCAAGCCGTCCGCCAGCGACTTGTCGTGCTTGGCGTACCCACTCGGCCTGCCGGACACAGTCTCCGCAAACATGTAGCGCTCGGTAACCGCAAGATGCCGCACCAGATCGCCCAACGTAAATTTCCCAGGCGCATACGTCCATTCAATCTTCTCCGCAGGAATGCACCGCGCTACGCGCAAAGTCCGCTCCCGAACATTTGCAAAATATTGCAAAAATGGCTGAATGCTGCGGATTTCCATGGGTGACCTCAATGCGATCTGCGCTGCAGCGAAGCCACAGTCTAGCCCAGTCTCCACGCAGCAGCCGCAACGGAGATCGCAACTCCTAGCTGGATTCGAGCAACTGCCGCGCCCGGGTGGCGAAAAAGCCGGCGCCCGCGTACATCACACCCAGCAGCGCGAATCCTGCATAAATGTTGATGCTTTGCGCCAGCCAGCCCAATGAGAAGCTCATCAGCAACTGCAGCACGGTAGTCAGAATCGCGATAGCCGATTGCGTGCGCCCCATAAAATGTCGCGGCACAATCGACATGAGCGAGGACTGCGCCACCACTCCGGACATAGCCCGGCAAAAACCGAAAATCATCTGCACGAAAACGGCTCCGGCGACGTATGACACCCACGGCACCATGAAATGCCCGGCACTCAGCACCGCGACTGAAGTCACATACAACGTCATTCGCCACACTGGCGAAAGCTGGCTCGCCACAAAACCGCCAGAAATGGCGCCCACTGCCCAGCCGCCCTCCAGAAATCCCAAAACGCGCGCGCCGCCTCCCAGAATATCGCTCACCAACGAAACCAACACCACGTTTCCGGACACCACACCTGCCATCATTGCCGCGTGCGTGATTCCAAGAGCACGTACGCGCGGTTCTTTTTTCAAATATGCGAATCCTTCCTTCAGGTCCGCATACACCGCCAGCGACAATCCCGCTTCTGCCACTTCTGGATTTTCGCCGAACTCTAGGGCCAATGCGGTCGCCTCTGTGGCTTCGGAATATTCGCGTGGATATCTTTGACGATCGCGCGGAGACACGTATCCCCGCCGCACCTGGTACAGGCAAAACGCCGACACAAAATAGGTTGCGCCGTCGATCGCCAGAATTCCCGCAATTCCAATCGAATCGTACAGCAAACCCGCGCAAGCTCCAGCGATCAGCATGCCGCTCTGCACGCCCACCAGCACCGCTGCATTCGCGCCGGTGAATTGGTTGTTCGGAATCACTTCCTGCACGAGCGCATTCACGGTGGCCCAGTACACTGCGGATCCGATGCCGGTCACCAGCGTCATCGCGTAGAGATTCCACAGCGCCAGATGACCATGCCAGGCGATATAAGCGGTCCCCAGCACCACGAATCCGCGCGCCGCGTCCAGTAACACGCCCAGATAGCGCCGGTCCAGCCGGTCGATCAACACGCCGCCTAGAAAAGGCACAAAGAGACCTGGCAACGTGACCACAATTACCTGCAAGCTGACCTTTACGGTGGAATGAGTGGAAGAAAGGATGTACCAGGACACCGCCATGAAGTTCAGGCCGCTACCAAACAGCGAAACAAACATCGCGAGAAAGAAATATCGGAAGCCGCGCTGGGCCCAGATTACTTTCCAATCGACACGAGTGTGAGCTACGGCGGAAGCCATCGAATTTGGTATTTTACTATCGCCGCGCCGTTGGTCGAGTGCGCCCGTGTCGTTTGTGCTGTGATGTTGCCAATCAGCAAGCGGTTCGATCTGCTGCGGGCCGTGCGCTATGGTTTTTGTAGCGGCCGCTTTCCGCTTGTCCTGAGGCACGAAGGGAAGCGGGCGCATTTTCCTGAGGATCTTAAAATGGGCAACGAAGCCACTTGCAATCTGACAATCGGAAAACAGAAATCGAAAGGCACCGCCATGCTCGAAACTTCCGAGCTAATCTTTCGTCCGGCAGATGGCAGCCCACGCATGAAGATCGCATTCTCTTCAATGAAATCGGTGCAAGCCATCGACGGCCAGCTGCGTGTAGAAAGCGCCGATGCAATGATGGCGTTCAATCTCGGAGCCGTCGCGGAGAAATGGCGTGACAAAATCCTGCATCCGAAGTCCCGCGCCGAAAAGCTGGGCATCAAGCCCGGCACGAGCGTTTCGCTCGTCGGCGAATTTGATGGCGCCTTTCTCACGGAACTTCGCGCCGCCACAAAAGAAATCACTACGGTAAAAATCGCCACAAGCAGCGATCTGATTTTCCTCGGCGCGAATCTCGACAAGGATCTTCCATCCGCGATCGGCAAAGCCGCAAAGGCCATGAAGGGCGCCGCCGCCCTGTGGATCGTCTATCCCAAGGGAAAAGACGAAATCACTGAGAATGACGTGCTGACCGCTGGCCGCAAAGCTGGCCTCAAAGACGTTAAAGTTGTCGCCTTTTCTCCAACTCACACGGCCCTGAAATTTGTAATTCCCGTCGCCGGCCGCTAAACAAGTCTCGCTGAATGTACTTCCTGGAGTTCGATTTCTCTTCTGTCATGGCGATGAGGATTTTTTATTCATGTCGCTCGCTTGGGCCGGCTCTAGAACTAGATGTCACGGCAAGTCTCGCCAGAATCCCAGCGCCAACATTTTCTTCCCATCGGCCACTAATTTGTGCGCCGCATAAGTGCGCCGAAAACCGTGCTTCTTCATCTCTGACTGCAGATCAGCGCCGGGAATCAACGAGGGGTGCACTTCCATGAACACTTTCATGGTTTCCGGGACTGCCCGAATGGCCGTGAGCGCCATCGTTTTGTCCGGTGGATTTTCCTGAATCACCACGAACAGTTCGCGCTCCGTCAGTCTGCACAAACTTGCAAGCGCACCGCGCCACTCCACGTGTTCCAGCAACAGCACCGCCAGCACCAGATCGAATTGTCGCGACAATGTTGTCTGCTCCAGATCATCCACTACCGTCGAGTACCGCAATCCAGGCGTTCGCGCCACCCGTGTTCTCAACCGGTTCAGATAGCCGGCGTTGATGTCCGTGAACGTCGCGTTAAACGGCAGCAGAATTTCCGGCGAGACATAATCGAACATCTGGCCGGTGCCGGCTCCAGCGAAAAGCAACGAGGCGTGGCGCGACGGCGGATGCGTCTGCAAATATTCCGCAACCAGCGCGGCATTGGCTTGTGCCTGCCCAATCGCGGCCATGTGCGCTTCGTAGTCCTCTGCCGTTATCGTGCGCGACCAGGCGTCGCGAAGTCTGGGCATAAGCCGCGCTCCTCACGGCACTTGATTGCGCTGTGCAGTGCTGCTACTCACCTTACCAGCACTTCGCAAGTGCGCGCTTTTCACAGCCATCTACTTCGGACGCCGCAGGTCCGAATTCGTTTCCTCTCCAACTTCGTGCAAAAATAAAGTCGTCATGCTCACGGACGCTCCTCCTCGCCGAAAAAACCTCGCGCGATTTCTCGACAGCGATCGGCTGAGGACCATTGCTGTGCCGCAGGATGGAAAACTCCCGCGAATCTCCGCCGAAATCGAATCGGCCATGACCGACGGCGCCTCCACCGACGTTCGCCGCACCTGCGAGGCGTTTCTTGCGGCCGCCGCCGATTTTTACGGCGTACCGCGCTGCGGCGTCAAGGTGCTCGCTGCTCGCCCCCTGCGCGTTCGCGAATATTCCACTACCGAACTCTTTGGCGACTACCAACCCAGCAACTATCTGATCCGCGTCTGGATGCGCACGGCCATCCGCAAAGACGTAACCAGCTTCGGCACTTTCCTCAGCACCCTATGCCACGAGTTCTGCCATCATCTCGACTTCCAGCGCTTGCAGCTCCGCAACTCCTGGCACACTCGCGGATTCTACGAACGCACCGCCGCTCTCTACCATCATTCGCGCAACACTCCGCCGAAGCACTTGGTCTGGGCCCCGGTAAAAGGCCACCGCTTCCGCATCGACTGGCCCCGCACCAACCGATCGAGGTGGCTCGAAGTTCGTGATCCGTAACCGCGCTGACAGACCTGAGCTCTGGATAGCGGTGGGATGCTGAGTACGGTTCGTGTGATCGGTCACGTAAATGAATGACTGTCCTTACACTCGTTCTTACCCAGATTACCCATCGGTTGCTGGCCCTCCACCCCAATGCCATAATCTTTGTTTGGCGTCGACTTCGACTTCATGGCACTTGCACTGCCACGAATTACGGTACACGCCTTCGGGGGTTCCAATGGCATTGCGTGATAGTTGGATTCAGAAGCGAGAAGCAGAAGAGGCGGGCGCCGCTGTTAAGTCAGGGCAAGCCAACGGCAACGGTAATTCCGCTGCGGCGGCTGAAAGACTCCAAGCCAACGCGGCTAACGGGCGCAACATGTCGCAGATGCACCTGGCGCGACGCGGAGCTATCACCGAGGAGATGGCTTTTGTCGCCGGGCGCGAACATCTGGAGCCGGAGCTGATCCGCGAAGAAATCGCGCGCGGCCGCTGCATCATTCCTGCGAACATCCATCACCGCAATCTGGAACCGATGGCCATTGGCATCGCTACGAAGTGCAAGATCAACGCGAACATTGGGAATTCCGCGACCAGCTCTAACATTGATGAGGAATTGAAGAAGCTGCACCACGCGGTGCACTATGGCGCCGACACCGTTATGGATCTTTCCACCGGCGGCGACATTCCGAAAATTCGCAAAGCCATCATCGAAGCTTCGCCTGTACCCGTGGGCACCGTGCCGGTGTACGAAGCCATTTCGCGCGTGCGGCGGCCGGAAGATCTGACTTTCGATCTCATGCTGGAAGTCATCGAAGAACAGGCCGAGCAGGGCGTCGACTACATGACCATTCACGCCGGCGTTTTGCGCGAACACGTTCCCTTCGTGCGGAAGCGCATCACCGGGATCGTGAGCCGCGGCGGCTCGCTGATGGCTCACTGGATGGAGCATCACAAGAAGCAGAACTTCCTGTACGAAAACATCGAGAAGATTTGCAAGGTTTTCAAGAAGCACGACGTCAGCTTCTCTTTCGGAGACGGATTGCGTCCCGGATGCATCGCGGATGCGAGCGACGAAGCGCAGTTCGCAGAGTTGAAAGTGCTCGGCGAACTCACCAAGAAAGCGTGGGAGCACGATGTGCAGGTGATGATCGAAGGCCCTGGGCACATCCCGATGGACAAGATCAAGGAGCAGGTGGAGAAGGAAATGGAATGGTGCTACGAAGCGCCGTTCTACACGCTGGGACCGCTGGTCATCGATATCGCGCCGGGTTACGACCACATCACCTCTGCGATCGGCGCGGCGATGATCGGGTGGTACGGGGCGTCGATGCTGTGCTACGTCACACCGAAGGAACATCTCGGATTGCCGAATCCGGAGGACGTGAAGCAGGGCGTAATCGCTTACAAGATCGCCGCCCACGCGGCGGATGTGGCACGACACCGGCCCGGCGCGCGAGATCGAGACGACGCACTATCGTATGCGCGTTTTCTGTTCGACTGGAACAAACAATTCGAGCTTTCGCTGGATCCGCCGACCGCCAAAGCCATGCACGACGAAAATCTTCCAGACGACTTCTACAAGGAAGCGAAGTTCTGCTCGATGTGCGGGCCAAAATTCTGCTCGATGAATATCACGCAGCTTGCAGAAGCGGAATCCGGACAAGACCAGGCCGAGCGCAAGCAGAAGTTTGTCGAGCTGCTGGCCAAAGTAAAATCTGCGAGCGCCTGATTTCGCGCTTTACGGTCGAAGAATTCAAAAATCGGTTACTGTAGCCGAATAGTTTACCCATTGGGAATCCCCCGCGGCTTCACTCCCTGATTTTCTGCGCCTGCCTGCTACCATGGATCCACGTTTGTTATGCGGTCTGGACGGATTTCTGCGTCCGGTGAAAGCGTCGTAATGGAAGCAACGACAGGCACCTACCAGGTTTTGGTGGTGGATGATTCCGCGGTGCACCGCAAACTGGTCGAGCAGTCGCTCGAAGACGCGGCGTATACGTTGCTGTTTGCGAAGAGCGGTATGGAAGCGTTGGAATTGTACCGCAAACATGCGCCGGAAATCGTGCTGACCGACTGGATGATGCCGGATCTATCTGGCATCGAACTGTGCGAGCTGCTTCGCGGCGACGCCACGCGCGGCTATACCTACATCATCGTGCTCACGGCTAAAGCCGAGAAAGACAATGTGGTGAAAGGGCTGAGTGCGGGTGCGGACGACTACTTGACCAAGCCGTTCGACGCCGGGGAGTTGCTGGCACGCGTTGGAGTCGGATGCCGTATTGTGGACCTGCACCGGGAGATTGCCACGAAAAATCAGCAGCTCGAAGAAATGGCGCATACGGATTCGCTGACGTGCCTTCCGAACCGGCGGGGATTAGAGGACTGGGCGATCCGGCAACTGCGCGGCGCGGCGCGACACGGATTCCCGTTGTGGGTGGTGCATATGGATCTGGATTCGTTCAAGGACATCAACGACAGCTTCGGGCATGACGCAGGGGACACAGTACTGCAAAAAGTGGCCGAAATCCTGAAGGCCAACACGCGAGCATCGGATATCTGCGGCCGCATGGGCGGCGACGAATTCCTGATCGTGATGAGCCATGTGGAAGGGGAGCACATCCGAGCAAGTATCGAGCCGTTGCGCGAAGAGCTGGCTTCGCACGCGTTTACGTTCGCAGGCAGGAAAGTTTCCCTTACAGCGAGTTTCGGAATTGCCGGCTTTCGAGGCGGTGAGGCGCCGGCGTTTAATTTGCTGGTGCAACAGGCGGACAAAGCGCTGTACGAAGCCAAGCGCGCCGGTGGCAATCAGGTGAGAATCGCTTCGACATTGGCGTAAGATAAGCGCACTGCATTCACAGCAGTCTGCACATGACTGATCGTTCTTCAGTGATGGCCTTGATCGGAGCGGGCCCCGTCGGGCTGGGCATGGCCAAGGCGCTGCTCGAGCACAAAATTCCTTACGAACAACTTGAGGCGGACGACCAGTTGGGGGACAACTGGTATCACGGCGTGTACGACAGCGTGCATATCATTTCGTCGCGCAAGACGACGGAGTATGCGGACTATCCGATGCCAGCGGAGTATCCGGATTTTCCGAGCAGAGCACAGATGCTGGCGTATTTGCGCGATTATGCGGAAAGATTTGGGTTATGCCCGCGGATTCAATTCAACACGAAAGTGGTGATGGCGTTACCGCTGCCGGATGGGCGCTGGGAACTGGAATTGGCAACCGGCGAAAAGCGAGTCTATAAAGGATTGATTGTCTGTAACGGGCATCACTGGGACCGGCGCTTTCCGAATTATCCGGGAACGTTTGAAGGCGCGTACCTGCACTCGAAGGATTACCGAAACCCCGCGCAGTTGAGCGGAAAGCGGGTGCTGGTGATCGGTGGCGGGAATTCCGCGTGCGACATCGCATCAGAAGCGGCGCGAGTGGGCAGCTGCGCGTGCATCAGCCTGCGACGCGGGTATTGGTTTTTGCCGAAGACGTTGATGGGTTATCCGCTGGTAGATTTGATCAAGGGCTGGTTTCCAGTGTGGGCGCAGCGGATTTTTCTTCGCGCGGTCTTGGGTATCGTGGTCGGAAAATACAGCAACTATGGCTTGCCGGAGCCGGAGCACAAGATTTTCGAGGCGCATCCGACGATCAATAGCGAGCTTCTGTACTACATCAAGCAGGGAGCAATCCGGCCGAAGCCGAACATCGCACGATTTGAAGGCAAGAGGGTGCATTTTGTGGATGGCACTAGCGAAGAGTTCGATGTGGTGGTGTGCGCTACGGGATATCACGTGAGTTTTCCATTTTTTCCGCCCGGACTGGTGCCGGTAAAGGGAAGCGCGGCGCAGACGTATGGTGGATGCGTTTTGCCGGACTACAAGAACATCTACATCATCGGGACTTCGCAGGTGCGCTACGGATTCGGGCCACTGGTGACGCCGGGCGTGGATTTGATCGCGCGGATGATGCTGGCACAAGAGCAGATGGAATTGCCGATCGGGCTGGTGCTGAAGGAATCGGGCGTACGGCCGTCAAGGACGCACCTGGTAGATCCCCACGCAGCGATTCGTGGGATGAAGCGCGGCAAACGCATGCTGCCGTTGTTGCTATGGAAAGAGAGAAAGCTTCGAAAGAAATTAGTGTCGCGGGGCAAAGCAGCTCCGCGCCCCGCGGTTCCGCCAATCGACAGAGAAATCGCAGTCTGGTGACTTACAGGCTTCGGTAAAGCTCACCCGAATACCTCTTGCAAGCGCGGCCCTGCTATAGTGTCGGCCAAGGTGTGACGGCGCCAGGCAAATTGGTCGGAGATTTCGATCTGTCCCCGTTTGGTTCCGCTGCATTGAAGTATTCACCGGTCTGATTTTCATTTTTCATTTGCGCGAAGTTTACCGCGGTTTGGTGTGACTGGATGGAACGGCCATTCAGGAGTGGTGTTCCGCCGTGCTGCGCACGGGGGAATTGTTCTATTAAAGGGTCCGGAAAGGCTCTTATGAGAACGACGAAAACGTTTGCGATCTTGATCGCGTCGGTTGCGTTATCTGCTGGACTGCTTGCCGACAACCCAGAGAAGAACCAAAAGAAGGAATTGGAAAAGCAGGTCAAGGCGATGACCAGTGAAGCTCAAAGCCTGGAGAGATCAGGCCAACTGGCTGAAGCGCGGATCAAGTACGCGGAGTCGCAGGCTTTGATCGAAGTGAAAGATGTGACGGAGGCTATCAAGCGGCTGGACGATGAGATTCACAAGCGCGTCAAAAACGCCTTGAGCGAATCGCGCAAGGCTTACGAGTCGCGGAAGTACAAAGAAGCCGCAGCGATGCTGGAGCAAAGCATGAAGCTGCAAGCCTTCCAAGCAGTGCTGTCGTACAACCTGGCACTTTGCTATCACCAACTTGGAGAACGCGAGAAGGCGGTGGAGTATCTGACGAAGGCCAAGAGTGGGACCATCGACCCGAAGCAGCGGCAAAAACTTCTGCAACTGATGACCATGCTTACCACGGGAGAGAGCGGAATTTCCGTGAATGAAAGCGAGAAGGAACGGGTCCTGCGGTTGAATCGACTGGCAGACAGCATCGGGCTGGAAGCATCGCTGGAGGATGAAGGCGGAGCGGAGGAGATGCTGGTGGAAGGCGATGTGGAAGCCGCCGAGCCAGCATCCGGCAATTCGGGGCCGAACGAAGAAGCCGCGACTGCGGCTCCCGTGCAAGCAAAAGCAGGGGTCAAGCCTGCCGTTGCTCCTCCTGCGGCGCCTGCCGAGGTTCGAGCTGCGGCTCTGCACAGCGATATTACGGCGTCGCACCGCTCCAGCCTGTGCAATGCGCTGAGCGAGTCAAAGAGCGCTCTGGCGGTAAGCGCATCGGCGACGTTCGATCTGGCGAATTGTTCGGAAAGCAATGGAAGAACCGCGGAAGCAGTGCGATTGCTTGAGAAATATCTGGAGATGGCTCCCAAGGCTTTGGATGCGGATGAATCACGCGTGCGGGTAAGCGATCTGAAATCGCTGCTTACGTTGCAGGGGCAGAATGGTGTGGAAGTTCGCAAGCTGAATGCGACCGCGTACGGCGCATTGGCG
>C688J35102_120990089_pt1 | contig 27311 bp, 27 predicted proteins | sample HopSoiMetagenom2_FD_35102 | JGI IMG/M metagenome (IMG submission 35102)
TGTTGGCGCACTGATAAGGAAATCAGACAAAGCTTATCAGTTCGTAAGTCGCTGGCCGGCTTGTTCGGTGAGATCTATTTTGCCAGTCCATGGTTAAGTCGAGATGCGGCGCAGCCGAGGCTGCCCCCATTAGCATTGTTCATGACGAAAATTATGATTATGAATTTGACTTAAGCTCGTTTTGTTCGAGGATCATTAGCGTGGAAATCGACTCCTTCCGATGCGTCCAGCCTGTTTGAAGCATCCGGGCTGGAGTTCAACGTCGGGTCCGTCCTTAGACAGGAGCGCCAACGTGATGAATATGCCTTTGGACTCCAGAGCTTCGGAATTCGACTACAAAGGTGCCGCTCGCGCCATTCTGCCGAGACTTGCTGCCACCACGACCAATAGTGAACGGTTGCGTCGCCTCGACGATGATGCTGCCGCAGCATTGCGCGAATCTGGTTTGAGCCGCCTTCTCACGCCAACAAGGTTTGGCGGGTTTGAGCTTTCGCCTAGCGCCCACATCTGGACCTGCGCCGAACTTGGCCAAGTCTGCTCATCCGCTAGCTGGGTTTTGATGGTTTGCGTGGCACACGATTACATCATCGGTAGGTTCCCCGAGGAGTGTCAAAGAGAAGTGTACGAAGGGGATGCGGATAATCTGCTCGCGGGATCATTGCAGCCTCAGGGTACGGTCGAGCGCGTTCCCGGTGGGTGGCGCCTCAACGGACGTTGGCAATTCGGCAGCGGTTGCGATCATTCACCTTGGTTCATCTTTGGGGCAAAGGTCATCGATCCTAAAGCCGACGATTACCTGGTTTACCACGTCGTCATTCCCAAGGCCGATGTGGAATTGGATGACACCTGGCACACGCTTGGTATGCGGGGTACGGGGTCGAAAGACCTTGTCGTTCGGGAGGCTTTTATTCCCGATCACCGCGCCATGCCGACTTTTCCGACATTTGTGGGACTAAGTCCGCACGCAAAAAGCCCAACGTACCGGCTACCAGTGTATGCCGGACTGGCTTCAATGTTGTCTGGATCAGTGCTGGGCATCGCTGAAAGAGGTTTTAAGGCGTTCCTTGAGAAAACCTCCGTGCGCAAGAGCGCTTATGGCGTGGTCAAAGCCGAAAGCGTCGGCATGCAGCGCCGCATCGCTGAGTCAGGTGCGGAAATCGCCCAGGCGAGGCGCCTATTGGATGATATTTGCCAACGTTTCGATGTGGCCATGACCGCCGACCATGCGCCAATGTCGGATCGCGAACGATTCCAATTTCGCTGGGATGCCGCTTACATTGCTGAGCTGAGCCGACGAGCAATGGAACGTATATATGCCTCCGCGGGGGCACACGGACTTTATGAGGGACATCCGGTTCTTCAGGCGTACCGCGACGTTGTGACAGCATGTCATCATGCGGTGGTCGATTTTGACACGGTGTCGGAGATGCAGGGACGTGTTACCCTGCTCGGTAACCTTAACGAAAATCCTCGCGCCGCGCCGTTTGCTTGAATGTTCGATGATGCGAACTTTAGGGAGCGGCCGTGAGGCTCTGGTGTTGTCAATGACGCGCATCGCGATCGAGCACGGACTCGTGCTTACGATGGACGGGACGGCCCGAGCCATCGAAGATGGACGGGTGGTGGTTGAGGGACGCGACATCGTCGCCGTTGGGCGTTGTACTGCTAATCCCGTGCCGGATTGCGATCTCGTCATCGATGCCACCGACAAGATCGTGCTCCCGGGGCTTATCAATTCTCATACACATCTCTGCATGGTATTCGGCCGCACTATCGGTCCGGAGCGGCGCCTGCTCGACTGGCTCGATCTCTTGATGCCGATGATGTCCGCGATGGACGAGGAGGCGCTCTACGTCGCCGAACTGCTCGGTTGCGTCGAGAATATCAAGAACGGCAACACGAGCCTGGTCGAAAACATCTTTATGCCGCCGCACAGGACCGCAGATCCTGAGGACGCGGCGTTCCGGGCGCTTCGTGACAGCGGCATTCGAGGTACCGTCGCACGCGCCACCGAGACACGTCATTTCGATCCGCGCTTCTGCGAGAGCGCGGAAGAGCAGGCTGAACGCGTTGAGCGCCTCGCCGGACGCTGGCACGGAACCGAGGGTGGTCGGCTGCGCCTGTCCATCGGTCCGCTCTTACCTTGGGTGTTGGACGAGAACGGATTCCGTGAAACGGGTCGAATTGCGCGTGATAACGGCCTTTCACTCCACATGCACGTGGCCGAGTCGCCCGAGTTCAACCAAATGATCGCTCGCCATTTCGGCCGTAGCATTCGGCAGGTGGAATTGCTTGAAGAGGTCGGTTGCTTGGGTCCCGACGTGCAAGCCGTTGCCTGCTCGGACGTCTCGACGCACGAAATCGACCTCCTGGCCGCGAGCGGCACCGCTGTCCTTTTCGACCCACCGACGCGTTTATTCTGGGGGACCGGTTTTCCGCCGATCCGGGATTTCCTGATGGCGGGCGTGACCTGTGGTGTCGCAACTAACGGCGCCGCGGCCAATTGCGGGCAGGACATTTTTGAGAGCATGAAGTACGCGTGCGCGACAGCCAAGACCGCGGCAAACGATCCGCGAGCGCTCACCGCCGCGCGTGTGCTGCGAATGGCGACGGCAGAAGGCGCGCGTGCGATCGGACGGCCCGAGACAGGATCCATCGAGGTTGGAAAGCGAGCCGACCTCATCACGGTGGAGGCAAGGCAGCCCCATCTCACGCCTCTCTTCGATCCGGAGAAGGCGCTCGTCTACAGCGCGCGGGGCGGGGATGTTCTGGACGCCGTGATCGATGGACGAGTCGTCATGCGCAATCGTGAGGTTCTGACCGTCGACGAAAATGCGCTTCTGGTTGAGGCCGAGCAGGCGGCGCGCCGTTGCGCGGCTCGCGCGGGCATCGTCCTTAGCGCGGGTGATCCGGGTTCCTAGTCATGCTTAAGCTGCTCTCCCTCGTAACCGCGGTTATTTTTTGGGGAATACTATCCCTGACGTTGCCGCCCGAAATCTTTCCAGGGCCCCTCGAGACAGCACGCGCCTTGTGGGGTGAAATCGCAGGCGGACAAGTGGTAACCGATCTCGCCATGACGATGTTGCGCGTCATCGCAGGTCTCCTGCTCGCGTTGATGCTCGGTGTTCCAGTCGGCGTCGTGATGGGTCTCAACCGACGCGCCGAGGCCTTTCTCGACGTGTGGGTGATGATCGGACTGACGGTCCCCAGTCTTTGCTATGCCATCATGGCCTTCATCTGGTTCGGGCTGAACGAGGGAGCCGCGATCATCGCCATCGCCGTCACCGCCGCTCCCTCGATCACAATCAATATCTGGGAAGGCGTAAAGAACATCGACACAAGGCTCGTCGCGATGGCTCATGTGTTCGAGGCCTCACGAGCGACCATCGTGCGCCGCGTGCTCCTGCCGCAAATTTTCCCTTACGTGATGGCCTCGGCCCGCTTTGGGCTTGGGATCATCTGGAAGATCACCGTTCTGGTAGAACTGATCGGGCGCCCGAACGGTGTCGGGTTCAAGCTGTTCTACTGGTATCAGCTCGCCGATATGCGCCAGGTTCTCGCCTGGACCCTGCTGTTCACTATCATCATGATCCTGATCGAGCTCCTCATCTTAAAACCGATCGAACGGCGTCTATTCGCATGGCGGCCGAAGGTAGCGGTATGACCTCGGTCATTGAAGTCGCATCGCTTCGCAAGGCTTTCAAAGGCCGTGATGGCACGTCCCGTGCCGTACTGACGGACCTCGAGCTGACGGTCGGCGCGGGAGAATTCCTGTGCATTCTTGGCCCTTCGGGTTGCGGCAAATCGACCTTGCTCAACGTCCTCGCCGGCCTGGACAAGGTCTACGAGGGTCAGGTGAGTGTGAGCGGCGGCCGCGTCGGCTACCTGTTTCAGGAGCCGCGCCTGCTGCCATGGCTCACCGCGGACGAGAATCTCGATTTTGTGCTCGACAGCTGCCGGGTGCCCACCTCGCGCTGGAGCGAACTGAAATCCCGCTATCTCGCCATGACCGGCCTTTCTGATTATCGCGACTACTATCCTCACCAGATCTCGGGCGGCATGGCCCAGCGCCTCGCCCTGGTGCGGGCTTTGTGTGTAGAGCCGGGCATTCTCCTGATGGACGAGCCCTTCTCGGGACTCGACGAAATCACAGCACGCCGCATCCGCTCCGATCTCCTGGCCATATGGAGGCAGACGCGAAAGACGATCGTGTTCGTCACACACAGCGCCTACGAGGCCAGCTTTCTTGCCGACCGGATTCTGGTGATGTCAGGCGGCGCGTTCCGGCAGCAAATGCTCGTTCCAATCGCCCGGCCGCGAAACTATGACGATCTGGCCATCTTCGAGTTCAGCCGAGAAGTGATCAAAGCTTTGGGCGACGAAATCGGCGGCGGGCCCGTACCGGCAGTTTTGCCGGTGACTGAGCCGATCCTGATCGATGACCTTGACCGGCACGTCGCTGCTCGAATGAACATCTAACCCATTGAACATCTAAAGGAGCGAGTATGTTGTTCCGTCTCGGTATCTTCGCCACCGTCATGCTTGCGACCTGCGGTGCTGCCACTGCCCAGGTCAAAGTACGCATCGGAGATCTCGCGCAGTCCCTTAACGAGATCGGCTCGCGCGCCATGATCGATCAGGGCATAGACAAGAAATACGGTATCGCGGCAGAGTACCGCGCCTATCCGACGCTCGACGGACTCTTTACGGCCATCCGCGGCAAGGAAGTCGATGTCGGCTTCGCGGGCTGGACCGCCATCGCCCAGTTTCGGAGCAAAGGCTTCCCGGTGACGACAATATTTCCGGTCGGGCGCGGGGTCACGGTTGACGTCATCGTCCCAACTTCGTCCCCGATCAAGAGCGTCGCCGACCTCAAAGGCAAAAAGGTTGGCTCGTTCGCAGGAGCGGCCGGCACCGCGACCGTGCTGTTTCGAGTGATTGCGTCCAAGTTCCACGGGTTCGACCCGGGCAAAACAGGAGACATGCAGTATGCAGGGCCCGGTCTGCTCCCCGCCTTGCTCGACAAGGGCGAGATTGAAGCTGCCGTCATGTTTGATCCCCTTGCGGCTAAGCTTGAGGGCTCGGGTAAGTACAGGTCAATTGGCAATCTCGCCGACGCCTACAAGGCCGGCACGGGCGATGATTTCCTCTGGATCGGCTATTCGACTAATGATGACTTCATGCAGGCAGAGCCGCAAGGGTTGATTAATTTCACGCGTGCATGGCTCGAAGCTATCGATTACGTGAAGACGCATCCGGAGGTGTTCGAAGCTTACGGCAAGAAATATGGACTCGAACCGGCTGCCATTGCGCTACTCCGCGACCGTGTGATCGCGGACTACACAACGACGTGGAACGAGGCCGCCATCGCGAGCCTGAAGCGTTTTGCCGGAATGGCAAATGAGGTCATGGGCAGCGGCTATCTAGACACCGTCCCTGCCGAGGCCTTCTCAACTCGTTTTGATCCCCGAAAGTGAAATAAGCTGTTGAACGGTTGATGAAATGACCAACTTCTCACCGACCACCTGATCTCGCGCGCACACTATCACTGCTCTTCTTGCTCAAAATGGATGCAGTGGTCTGACACATCCATTTGATACCGGTGTCATTGGCAAACCGCGAGTGACTATGCACCCTGATTTCCATTGCCGGTAAATCAAATGGGAGATCCAACAAACGGAAATCCCTGGCGCGATGCAAATCCAAAGCCAACAGCCTTGGGAAAATCGCGGCGATGTCCGAATGACGAACGGTCTCCGGTGCCGTGGTGAAGTGTCCGCGAACCGCAATCTGGGCCCGAGCGTCTTCGTCCGCGAGCCTTTGCTCGGCCAATTGGTAAATTGAAGATGTCGTTCGCGCGAAAAAGAAGCGCAGCTTTGAAAAATTCGAGCGCGTAAGTCTGGACGTTGCGATTGGATGATTTGCACGTACCAGGCAAATGTACCGATCATTGAAAACGTGGATACTGACAAGCTCTTTATCATTCACGCTGAGGGCACCGATCGCCAAGTCGATTTCACCCGAGCGCAACGAGCTCACCACGCTGTCGGGGACAAGAGGAACGATGTGGACGCGGACGAACGGCGAGATCCGTGACAGCTCGTTTATCAGCCGAGGCAAGATGTAGACCTCGGCAATGTCCGACATTGCCACTCTGAAGGTCCGTTCGGTTACACGCGGATCAAATACGACGCCGCTTTGCAAGGTGCGATTGAGAAGCTCGAACGCTTGATCAAGGGGCTCGTGCAAACGAACAGCTGCATCCGTCGGAAGCATGCGGTTCGCCACCCTGACGAACAGCGGGTCGCGGAAGCGCTCCCTCAACCGTCGCAAGGCATGGCTAATGGCCGGCTGTGTCAGACCGAGGCGATCGCCGGCGGCAGTAAGGCTGCGAAGGTCCCAAATTGCGAAAAAGACGCGCAGCAGATTGAGGTCAAGATGATTATCAACGCGGTTCATGCGGGTGTTTATAACTATGAATGCAACTTAGTTCTAGGCTGTACATGTCCAGCTCACCTGCAACCTGCGCCAGCACATTTGGGCTGGTCCGCGGATTGGCCTTTCACAGGCGATCGCGAACTCTAAAAAGGGAGCTCGATCGTACGGAGTCTCGATTGAAACGCCGGCTGATGGCAGCGCTCCGTCGCTGCGAAGACACCGGTCAGCAACCAAAAAGGGGTGACGTGAGGCACGAGGCTGCGCTTGACCGAGATGGCATTCAGCCCGTCGTCCATCAGTGACCGGAGCTGCGTGCATAATTCTGGCACCGGTGGTTCGAGTCGGCCAGCTAATTTTCTAGAGTCCGAAGATCGTTCAGTGCGGTCGTATGGCGTCTTATTGTACCTCGTTCGCTGCACCTCCATCGGTCAGTGTTTGATAGCTGATCTCGTCAGAGAGAGATCGGCCGGTTAGGATTGCGCAGTGCTCTAGTCAGCGGCTCGACTGCGGCGCGCAGCAAAGCGACGGTTTCGATCACCGGCCTTCGCGTCAGCCGATCGATCAGACCAGCGGTGCCAATGCTATAAATAACTCCGATATCCGGAAGGTGGATCGGAACGGCGATAGCGCCCAATCCGATTTCCATTTCATTCCAGCAGGTCGCAAATCCATTTTCGCGGACGCTTCTGTAATCATTGTCGATGTCTTTGCGCTTCGTCTTTGTCTTTGCAGTAAGCTTGGGGAGGGGGGCAGAGACTGCCTTGTCGACGATTGCGTGTGGCTGGAATGCCAAAATTGCCTTCGCTGAGGCCGCGACATGAGGCGCAAGCATATGGCCAGGAACGACATAGCCGCGAAGCCCATCCATTGGCGCCGCCCAAGCGACCGAAACCACCTCATGACCGATTAAACGAGCGAGATAGCAAGTGTCAGCGATCTCGTTCGCGAGTCTGTCGAGAATGGGCTGTGCGGAAATCGTCAGCCATGCCGTGTCAGATCCGGCGTGCAACAGCCGGAGAACGCGGCTGCCAAGCCGATAATCCTTCCGTTTCGATCCGACGCTTGTGACAAGCTCAGCGTGTTGAAGCTTTTGGAGCAGGCGATGGGCTGTACCAATCGGCAATTCGCATATTTCCGCAATCTCGGAAACGCTTCGCCCGTTTACCGATGCAGCAATGCTCTCAAGCACACCGAAGTAGCGTTCCAGCGGAGTGTCGGTTTTGCGGATCAATTACGCCTTCTCTGCAAAAGAGCGCATTCTTGACAACGCGGTTAGGTAAAACTAGCCTTTCCAGTAATCAAGAGTTCTTTCCGCTTTTCGAGAAGATGGAAATCGACCTATGCTGAATCTTGATGTCTCCCGGTGTTGCCGCCTTCTGAAACAGACCACGATCGCCTCTGCGCTCGCCTTGGCAGTTGCGATGCCTTTTTCGCTTGTCCCGCTTGCGACAAGTAATGCGGCGGAGGTTGGGCTTACGGACAAGGAGATCAAGGTAGGTATCCTCGGTAGTCTGACCGGTCCGGCCGCCATTTTCGGCACAGGCAATCTCGCCGGAGCCACCATTGCCTTTGAGGAAATCAACGCAGCGGGAGGAGTAAACGGCCGGAAACTCGACTGGATTTCGCTGGACGACGAATCGTCGCCTCCGAAAGCCATCGCAGCCTACAAGCGCCTTGTTGACCAGGAGAAGGTCTTCGCCGTGTTCGGACCGGCGGCAAGCGCTGTCGGTCAGGCGATGGTTCCTACATTCAATGCTTCGACCACGCCGACATTCGTTTCCATTTTTTCGACGCCGGCTGTCACTGAGCCTCCGATCCCGATGCTGTTCCGTACCGGAGTCATGAATGATCGCGAGCAGGGTTCTGCGATTGCCGACTATGTCGTCGATCATCTCGGTGCCAAGAAGGTCGCACTCGTCAGCCAATCCGACGAGTATGGAAAGCGCGGCGGGGAGGCAGTGGTGGCTCGTCTTGCCGAGCGAAAGATGGTGCTGGTCAGCAACGAGGTGTTCAACATCTCGGATACCGATTTTACCTCGCAGATTTCCCGCACTGTCCAGGCGGCTCCTGATGTACTGATCGTCTACGGCTATCCCAATCCTTCCGCCATATTGACGCGCCAAGCGAAGCAGCTCGGCCTGAAAGCCAAGATTATGGGAGCAAATTCTGTTGCCAGTCGCAAATATCCGGAGATTGTGGGCGAGGCTGCTGCCGGAACCCAGAACATTCTGGCGCTAAAAGTGCTGCCGGAAGGCGATGACCCAGCTGCGGTGAAATTCCGGGCCACGTTCGAAAAGCGTTTTCCAGATCTTGCGCGTCAGGGACGGCCGGACCTCGGGGATGTGCTCGGCTACGGCGGCGCGCTAGTGTTTATCGAGGGTCTCAAACGTGCAGGACCAGAATTGACCCGGACCGGGTTCGTCAAGGCGCTGGAGTCGCTGAAGGGTTTTGATACCGGACTCATTCTGCCGACGTCCTTCAGCGCTAGCGACAGGGAAGGCAATCACTCTGCCAAGATTGTCGAGATCCAGAGCGATCTTACCCGCAAACTGCTGCCCCTCGTGGTGCAGGCCAAGGGCGAGAAACCGAAGTGATTGATTGGGCTTCGGCGCAAATATTTGCTGACGATTTGATCATAGGACAAGCCTTCGTCGGTGAAGCGCGCAGAATCGGAGATGATCAGTTCAGCGCGTTTGCCGATATAACCGGCGACGACCATCCTATCCACTACGATGATGCTTATGCCGCGAAAACGCGTTTTGGAAAGCGTTTGGCGCATGGCCTATTAGTGATGTCGATGACAGCTCTTGGCGCAACCGCGATGTCGCGACAGATCGAAGACGCCATGGTTGCCCTGGTGGAGGAGGGTGCCCGGTTTCTCAAACCGGTCTTCGTCGATGACACCCTCACAAGCCGTTTCGAGGTGGCGGCGATCGATCAAAAACCGGGGCGGGGTGTTGCGCTGGTACGGTTCAATGTCACTCTATCAAACCAGCGCAACGAGGTCGTGCTGGAAGGGCATCATTCCTATTTGCTGCGCTTAAAGTCCGCTGCCAAGGCGTCGGGGCCACAGGATGTCGTCTGAGAGTTACACGAACGCCGTTCGCCCCTTTAATTGGTCCGCTGTGCACGAGGCGCTGGGTTGGAAGCCGGGCGAAAAGGTGTCACTCGGACGATCTATCGTCGATCGCCACGCCAGCGAGCGAGCCGCGCTCATTTGCGTGCGGCCAGACGGCACTGATAGTCGCCTGACTTACCGCGAATTATCGGAAGCGAGCAATCGATTCGCAAACCTGCTGCGACGCCTTGGGGTCGAACCCGGTGATCGTGTTGCAGGCCTGATGCCGCGAGGGCCTGAGGTAATCATCGCCATTATCGGGACGCTGAAGCTCGGGGCGATCTACGTGCCGATATTCACGGGCTTTGGATCCGACTCGATCCGGTTCCGGCTCGGTCATTGCCAGGCCAAGGTTTTGGTAACCCATCAAGATGTCAGGAATCAGCTGCCGTCCGGCATAAATCTGCGGATCATCTGCGTTTCGGATTTGGGCGTTAAGCTGCCGGCGAACTACATCGATTTCGGGTCCGCACTGGCGAATGAGGCGGCGGAGTTCTCGTGCGTCCTCCGCGCCCGGGAGGATACCGCGGCGCTCATCTACACGTCGGGATCGACCGGGCCGCCAAAGGGCGGCAGCATTGCGGTAAACTTCTTGGCGGCGATTTGGCCCTATCTCATTTATGGCCTCGATCTTCGCTCGGATGATATTTTCTGGCCGACCGGTGATCCCGGGTGGGGCTACGGATTTGTGTGCTACCTTAGCGCGCTGGCCGCCGGAGCAACCGTCATTTCGGTCCAACAAAATCCGACCGCCGAGCTTTGCCTCTCGATCCTGCAAAATTACCAAATCACCAACCTGGCGACCACACCGACGCTGCTCCGCAGTTTGCTGGTGCTTGATCAAGATATCTTGCGCTCCGCCGATATTCGGTTGCACGCGCTGTCGAGTTGCGGCGAGCCGCTCAATGCCAAAGTAGTGGAGTCATTTAAGGTTGTTTGGGGCGTCACGCCGATGGATCATTTTGGCGCTACCGAATACGCGATTCCGATCGGCAACTTCAATGCGATTCCTTTCACGGTCAAGCCCGGGTCGATGGGTCGACCGTTCCCTGGCTTTCGCATGGGGATCGTGGACGAACACGGAAACGAACAGCCGCCGGGACCAGTCGGATTTATCGGCAAGAAGCTCAATCCGGATTGCCTGTATTGGACGAGGTACTGGGATGATCCTCTTGCTACCAGCGATCTGGTACGTCGCGGCTGGATCGTGACTGGCGATTTGGGGCGCCGGGATGAGGATGGCTATTTCTGGTTCGAAGGCCGCGCCGGCGACATGATCAAAAGCGCGGGCTATCGCATTGGACCGTTCGAAGTCGAAAGTGCGCTGCTCAAGCACCCCGCGGTGGCTGAGGCTGCAGTGGTCGGCAAGCCGGATGAGTTACGTGGCGAGATCGTGAAAGCCTATGTCGTGCTCCGTCCTGGAGCTTTAGCCAATGAGAAATTATCGCAAGAGCTTACGATGTCAGTGCGGGACGCCGTTGGCGGCCCGCAAGCGCCGAGGTTGATAGAATATGTCGATGCCCTGCCTAAAACGGAAACCGGCAAGATTCAGCGATTTGCTTTACGCCAGCGCGCTTGAGGAGGAGGAGCGATGCCCAGTTACCAATCTGTCGTCCCGAACGACAAATGGCCAGCGCGTTACACTTTTTCGCCAGCCACCCGCGTTGGAAATCTGGTCTTTCTGTCTGGCACTACGGGCACCGATGATGCCGGCAATATCGTTGGTCCCGGCGACATCGTCGCGCAGACGAGACGGATATTTGAGAAATTCTCGCTGATCCTGCAAAGCGTCGGGGGCGATCTCAGCAACATCGTCGAGACCACCGATTACGTGCTCTCTCTCGAAGAGTATACGAAGACGGCCACGCTCCGGCGCGAGCTGTTCAAGGGGCCGCCTTGGCCTGCGGCCACCGGCGTGGTGGTTGCCGGTCTCATCCGCGAAGGAGCATTGATTGAGATAAAGGGGATCGCAGCACTGTGACGATAGATGCTGGCACAGGTCCTCGTTAGTTCGGCTACCGCCGGAGCGGTATATGCGCTGATTGCGCTCGGCTTTGTCTTGATTCACAAGGGCACAGGCGTCGTTCACTTCGGTTATGGCGACCAGGTCATGTTCGGCGCCTACATGGTACTGATTGCTCAATTTCTTTTGGGAGTTTCGTTTTGGCCCGCCTCGATAGCTGCAATTGCCTTCTCCGGGCTGATGGGTGCCGCGATTTACGGCGCTCTGATGTGGCCGCTGCGCAATGCTTCGCTGCTGGCGCGCATCATCGCAAGCTTGGCGCTGGGCACAGTGCTGCGTGAATTTGTCCGCGCGTACATGGGACCAAACGCCTGGCCGTTTCCGTTCCTCCTGTCACAAACGGCGGTCTCGGTAGCGGGTGTGCTGGTAGTTCCAGCCAACCTTGCCATTGTCGCGGTTTCGCTTGGCGTTCTGGCGTTGCTGTTTTTTCTTTTCGAGAAAACGATCTATGGCAAGGCCATCATAGCGGCGTGCGATAACCAGATCGGCGCCAGCATTATCGGGGTGCGTGTCTCGACTGTCTTTCTTGCTATCTGGATCCTGGCATCGGTGCTCGCTACGATCGCGGGCATTCTGGTTGCTCCCCTTCTCACGCTCTCGCCTGACATGGGGCTCATCGGCATCAAAGGCTTCACCGCGGCCATTCTCGGCGGCTTTAACAGTTTGAGCGGCGCCGTTGTTGGCGGAATCACGCTTGGTATTCTCGAGGCGCTTGCCGGAACCTACATTTCCAGCGCTCTGAAGGACATGATTAGCTACAGTATACTGATTATTGTCATCCTTGTCCGTCCGCAGGGGTTGTTAGGCGTCCTCACGATGCGCAAGGTTTGATGCCAATGATCCCGCGCGTGGCATTCTGGGTTGTTGGCATCGCGAGCTTCATCATCGCTCCGCAGTTGCTGGCGGAGTATCATCTATTCCAAATCTGCCTCATCGCTTCCACCGCGCTCGTTGTGCTTGGATTGGTTGTTGTGACCGGCATTGCTGGTCAGATTTCACTGGCGCAGTCGGCTTTCGTCGGTCTTGGCGGTTACGGCTCTGCTATCCTTGCAACACGTTGGGGAGTGCCGCTGTGGGCAGGCATCCCTCTGAGCTCATTTGCAGTTGCAATGTCAGGCCTATTTCTCGGCCAATTGACGCTGCGTATATCGGGCCATTATCTGGCATTGGCGACGATGGCGTTCACCGCCATCGTTCAGCTCGCTTTGATTCACTCCGATCCGGTCACCGGAGGCGCCGCCGGCATGCCCGTGCCCGTTTTTCGAATGTTCGGGGTAACGCTGACCACAGGTCGCCACCTCTACTACGTCATCCTGCCGAGTACGGCACTTCTGTTTCTCCTGGTGCGAAATGTGATGAAATCGCGTTTCGGACGGGCCGTAACAGCAATTCGGCAAAGCGAGACCGCGGCGGAAGCGATGGGTCTCGACGTCCTTCGCTACAAGGCAATTGCGTTTGCTGCGAGTGGGTTTTTGGGAGCTGTCGGCGGGGGATTTCTAGGATCGCTTTCAACCTATCTGGATCCCGCGCAATTCGGTATCACGCAGTCGGTCTATTTTCTCGCTGTTGCGGTTGTCGGAGGACTGTCCTCACCGTTCGGTGCGATCCTGGGCAGCGCCATTTTCATTTTCATTCCCGATTTGCTGCAATCATTTCAAACTTATCTCGGTTTGGTTTTCGCCTTGTTGCTGCTCGGATTTATAGTCCTTCGTCCGAAGGGGCTGACGAGCGTTCGGCTGCCGCGATACGATTTCGCTTCGCTTCGTCCACGAGGACAGCAATGACGGATTCGCTGCTCCATATTGAGAACATTACGGTTCGGTTCGGCGGAATTGTCGCCCTCAATGAGGTTTCGCTGGATGTTGCACGGGGCTCTATTCAGGCCGTGATCGGGCCTAATGGCGCGGGCAAAAGTACCATGCTGAACGTTATCAGCGGATTGTACAGCGTTGATGGCGGAGCGGTCACGTTCGACGGCCAAAGAATCGATCGCCGTGCTCCCCATGCTATCGGACGAATGGGAGTCGCTCGAACGTTTCAGAACACCGAATTGTTCGGCGAAATGAGTGCAATCGAAAATGTTATGGTCGGACTCGACCGACATCATCCGTATAAATTTGCGATTGCCATGGCGCACGGCCCGAGTTATCGGCGTTCGGAAATTGCGGCACGTCGAGAAGCCCATGAACTGTTGGCGCTCGTTGGCATTGCGGACGATGCGCCCGCTGCCGCATCAACACTGCCATTCGGTAAGCAGAGGCGATTGGAAATCGCCCGCGCCCTGGCGACGCGGCCCAAGCTGCTTCTGCTCGACGAGCCGGCGGCTGGCTTAAGGGCAGCTGAAATCGAGTCGCTCAATCTCATGCTGCTGAACCTTCGCTCCGCTCAAGGACTGACGATTCTGATCATCGACCACGTGATGGCACTGGTAATGACGATCTCGGATCGCATTAGCGTTCTCAATTTTGGCCGAAAAATCGCGGAAGGCGAGCCAGGTGAGGTCCGCACGGCGCCAGAAGTTATTCGCGCCTATCTAGGAGAAAAGGGGGCACATGCTCTCCGTCCGTGATTTGTATGCGGGTTACGGCGTCAAAAGCGTTCTCCATGGGGTCAGCTTGGAAGTGCCTCGCGGAAAAATCGTCACGTTGCTTGGCGCCAACGGCGCCGGTAAATCAACGTTGCTGAAAACGATCGTTGGGCTGTTGCCCAGAACCAGAGGAACGATCGAGCTTGACGCCGTACCGCTGACCAACGCGACACCCGATCGCGCGCTCAAGGCTGGTGTGGCCTTGGTCCCCGAACAGCGCGAACTGTTTCGGGACATGAGTGTACTCGACAATTTACGACTAGGCGCGTTCCTGCGGCGCAATAGGATTGAAGTCGAAAGCGATTGCGAGCGGCTTCTGAACGTTTTTCCGATTCTGCGCCAGCGGTCGACGCAGCTGGCACGGACATTGTCGGGTGGCGAGCAGCAGATGCTTGCCATTGCCCGTGCGTTGATGAGCCGTCCTTCGATCCTGCTTCTGGACGAGCCGTCGCTCGGATTGGCCCCGAAAATTGTCGAAGAGATTTTTAGAATTATTGGACAGATCAGTGCAGACGGCACAGCGGTCCTGCTGGTGGAGCAGAACGCCGCTCTGGCGCTGGATGTAGCGCAATATGGATTTGTGTTGGACCTTGGTGAGATAAAACTGCAAGGAAGCGCGGAGGATTTGAGAAAATCGCCAATTGTGGAAGCCTCATACCTATAGTCGCTGCCGGTTCGTAGCTGCAAACTTCCTTCGTTATTTTGGTAACCAAAAACAGGAAACAGAAAATGGCCAAACCTGAATTAGAATTCTTTCCGACCGACAACATTCCATGGGTGCCGGTCGAGAGCGCACCTCCCGGGCATTATCAAAAAATTCTGACTGAAGATCCTGAAAAAATGTTCGTCACCAGGATGCTCAAGGTTGATCCCGGCGGCGCCAGTACGGAAACGTTCGTTCACGATTTCTGGGAGGAGGTTTACATCCTGGAGGGAAGCCAATGGGATGGCGATCAATTTTTCAAAAAGGGAATGTACGCGTGCCGACCTCCCGGCATGAAACACGGTCCGTATCGAACAGAGGAGGGGGTGGTAACGTTCGAAGTCCGATACGAGCGGTGAGGGACCAACCAGAAATGCAGGAATTCAGATGGCGCAGCAGAGCCGTAACGTCGTTGCAAACATCGATCGTCTCAACGCCTATATGGACAAAAACGGGTTGGCTGCCATTGCGGTCCGAACCGGTGTGAATTTCACTTACCTGTCGGGAATGGCGATGCCCGGCACCCTCGCGCGCCATCTGGATATTGCAACTACGGTGCGCGGCTTCATGGTTTTGTGGCCGCGCGCCGGTGATCCGGTCCTCATCGTCGATGCCTTTGCGGAGAAGCTTGCAAAAAGGGAATCCTGGGTCGACCGGGTAGAGGTTTACAAAGCCTATGAAAGCTCACTCTACGCCCGGGTTGCCGAACTGATAGACGAATATGGGTTGTCGAGAGCCCGCGTCGGTTTCGAGCAAGACGGCTTAAGCGCCGCGCACTGGCAGGAGATCCAACGCGCTCTGCCTGGGCTCGTGATGATAAACTGCTCGCGCATCATGGATGAAGTACGATGGATCAAAACGCCGGCGGAAGTTGTTCAGCAAAAAGCTGCGGCCGATCTTCTTGACGAAGTCCTGGCCGAGACATTTCCAACCATACGAGAAGGTGAAACCGAGCGCCAAGTGCATGCTCGCGTGCTTGCCGCCTGCACGCGCCGAGGTGCCGGATATGTCCATGGCATCCTGAATTCGAGTTCAAATGAAGTGATGTATGGCGGCGAAAGCGACGTTTGCTTCCGCGCCGGCGATTTCGTCCGGAACGACTACGTCGCCTACTTCAACGGTTGTCCGGGGCACCAGTCACGTTTAGCTATTCTAGGTCGGCCGAGCGCCGAGCAAATGCGTGGGTACGAATTAACTCTCGAAATTCATCGTAAGACCATCGATCGTTGCAGGGCCGGAGTAACGGCAGGCGAAATATATGGATTTGCTAAAACCGAGTTCAAGAAAAAAGGTATCGATTACACCGCATCATTGGTGGGCCACGGGATGGGGCCTTGGTTTCACCAGCAAGAGCCCGTGTTGCGCGAGAACAATGACGTCGTGCTTGAAAAAGGCATGATTCTGGCCGTCGAACCGCAACGTCTGCACTGGCATTTGCAAGATCTGGTTCTTGTTAGCGGCCGAGTACCGCCGGTACTTATCTCAGATAAATTTCCGACTGATGAGCCTTTTATAATCACATAAAGCGCCACGTTGGTCGTGCCCGCCAAGGTGTAAAAAATGGAGACGGCTCAGCTACGGTGAGTTCGAGCGAGCCTGTACTGGGCGAGTGACGAGGCAATTACCTCTGTCAGCTGACTGCGGCGCGGAGGTCGGCCTTGCCATTAGCCCCGACGAAGGCTTCGCGTTTCCGATTCCGTGATGCATTTCAACGCGCGCGTCGCTGCGGCCGATTTCGGACCGCGTCAACCCTTGCCGTCGACGACGCCGTCAATCAGGTTTTGCTGATACAGCGCTTCCAGGCTGATGCCTATCGGCCTTACGGGTCGAATGTCCTTGATGACGTTGGTCAGCCGCTGATGTTCGGCCCGGCGGATTGTCTCGGCGTCCTCGCGCGATACCGCCTGAAACCGGACCGTGCGCCCGCCGCCCCGCACCGCAGGCACGGGCAGGTCGGCTGAAATGACGGTGGCGATCTTGGGATAGCCGCCGGTGGTCTGCGCATCTGCCATCAGGATGATGGGAAGCTTAGAGCCTGGTACCTGAATCGATCCGCCGACAATACCATCCGAGACGATGTTCTAGTCGCTCTTGTGCTCCAGTTGAGGGCCTGCAAGCCGAAATCCCATGCGGTCGGAGTCTGGGCTGATGATGTAGCTGCCTTGCAAGAACTCCTCGATGGCGACCGCAGTGAAGTAATCGTCTTGCGGCCCCAACACCACCCGGATCGGCTGATCGAGCGCAAGATCGCGCGGCCCGCTGAGCGTCACCTCTTTGCGTGACGTTGCCTCATCAGCGAATCCGTGCAGCACGTCGCCACCTTGCAGCGGCCGGCCCGAAAAGCCGCCAAAGCGGGCGCGGGTATACGTCGATCGGCTGTTGAGACACAGCGGCACGTCGAAGCCGGCTTCGACGGCGAGATAGGAGCAAAAGGCGTCGCCGCCCAGTCGCACCCGCACGATGTCGCCCCGGGCAAGACGTACAGTTCGGCCCGAGGCAACGAATGCATCGTCGCGTCCTTCGATCTCGAGGCCGCCTCCGGCGCTGCCGATCAGCGCGACGCGGACCGATGCGCCGACGACTTCCAGCTCCGGACCGGTGCCGATAATTTCGAGACAGGCGGCGCCAGTCGCATTTCCGACCAACGCGTTGGCGAGCAGGTAGCCGTTGCGATCGAGCGCGCCGGAGACAGGAACCCCGACATGCTGAAAGCCACGTCGCCCTTGGTCCTGGTGGTGTGGAAACCCGGAGTGATGACTTTGAGCACCGGGATCACGCCGCGATCTCGGTGCTTTCAGGCACGTACTCGTCGCGTTCAACGGCGGTGCAAATGCGCGAGAATTCGCTCGCCGCAACGGAGCGGAATCTCACGGCATCACCGGCGCCAAGCAGCGCGCCATTCGCCGAAGCCGGGTCGAAGAATCGTACCGCCGAGGTGCCGATCAGGTGCCACCCGCCGGGACTTTCAAACGGATACACCGCAGTCAGGCTGGTGGCGATGGCTAGCGAACCGGGCGGCACCCGTGTTCGCGGATCGAGTCGGCGCGGCAAGCGCAACTGCTTTGGAAGATCTCCCATATAGGGGTATCCAGGGACGAAGCCGATCATGTAGACATGGTACTGCGTGCCGGCGTGCAGGGCGGCGACTTCGGCGGCGCTCAACCCGACACGGGTTGCGACCTCCTCGAGGTCGGGCGCGAACTCCGGATCGTAGCAGACCGGAATCTCCCACAATCGGCGGATCTGCGAGGAGGTCCCGACGCCCTTCATCAGCGCTGCAATGGCCTGCTCCAGCTCGGCCCCGGTAGTCTTGAGCGAATCGTAGTTCACGCACAGCGAGCGGAACGTCGCCACGATCTCGGTGGCGCCAGGCAAGCTGGCATGGTTGAGGATTTCCGCGAGCCGCAGTACCCTGTCGCTGATTTTCCGATCGATCGCCGTGCCGAACTCGACCACGAGCGCGCTGTCGGCGGCCTTCAGGATCCGGAAATCATCCACGCCAGTCATATCGATCTTACGTTGATATTATCGTACTATTAATAGTATCATCGCGATTGAATGGGTGATCAAGCGCGGCGGCGGGCGATTTGGTCCCGCAGCACCCTCGTTAAGCAGTAAGATAGCGGCGTAAGTGGATGTCCGGAGCCGATGCATTGCTTTGATGTTGACGTTCGTTATGATCGCGGCTGGGACAAGCATCAAACGCCAAAAGAAGTGATGATGTGTCGAAGCTGTTGAAAGCCTACGATCGAAGCCGGGTGCCGCTGTATATCCAGGTCGCGTCGGTGCTGCGGACCCGGATCCAGTCTGGGCAGTGGGGCGCCGGCGAGAAGATATCGACGCTGCAAGAGCTCGAGCGGGAATTTGAGGTGGCGCGCGTCACCGTCAGGCAGGCGGTCGATATCCTGCGCGAAGAAGGCATGCTGCAGGCACGTCAGGGGCTTGGCACTTTCGTCTCCAAGCGGAGCCAGGACCGGCACTGGGTGCAGCTCGCGACCAACTGGAACAGCCTGATCGAGTCGCTGAAGGACAATGTTCCGCGCCGCCTGACGATCGATCGCGACGTGGCGCCGCCGGATCTGGCCGAAGGCGACGGCAAGGCGGCAGCGAGCTATGTCAAGCTGCGCAGCGTGCAGTATCGCAATGACGAGCCGTATTCGGTGGTGAACCTGCATTTGGCCCGTGATGTGTTCGATTTGAAACCCGAGCGGTTTAAGAGCGCCGCCGCGCTGGTAACGATCGATGCCATGGACGAGATCACGCTGATGCAGGCGCACCAGAGTCTGACCATCGGCAGCGCGGATCCGGAGATCGCTGATCTGCTCAGGATTTCGATCGGCGCACCGACCGTGGAGGCGCATTGCGTGGTGGTCGATGACGGCGGCATCGTCATCTACGTCGGTGACATCATCTATCGCAGCGAGAACATCAAGCTGCAGATCAATCTTCTGGCGACGAGCCCGGTGGGTGACAAAAAGCAGCGAAACGGCTTCAAGGCCATCGGCCTGGCCCGGCGCAAACCGCGGAAGGCCTGACGCGGGGGGCCCGGTCCTGCTATTACTAGAAACAGAAAGTATGGCTCAGCCGGGCGAAGATTGAGGGTTGGCATGACGGAACAAGGAGTAGGCGCACGCCACCTGCGCAAGGAGGATGACCGCCTGATGCGCGGCCGCGGCGAATTCGTCGCCGACATTCGTCTTGCCGGCCTGCAGGATGTCGCGTTTGTCCGCAGCCCGCTCGCGCATGCCCGGATCCGCGGCATATCGATCCCGCCGCAACACAAAGCTAGCGTTTTCACCGCCGCCGATCTCGAGCGCCTCAAGCCGATCCGCGCGGTCTCTGGATTGCCGGGGTTCAAAATTTCAGAGCAGCCGGTGCTGGCCACCGGCAAGGTGCGCCAGGTCGGCGAGCTCGTCGCGATGTGCGTGGCGCGCACGCGCGCGGAGGCTGAGGATATCGCGGCCTCGGTCGAGCTCAATCTGGAGGAATTGCCGGCCATCTACGACATGCTGCAAGCGCGCGAGAAAACATCGGCGCTGGTGCACGAGCACTGGGGCGACAACGTCTTCCTCGAGACTTTCGTCGATGTGAATATCGACAAGGCTTTCGATGCGCCGATCAAGGTCACTCGCGAGATTCGCACCGCGCGGCAGTCGATGGCGCCTCTGGAGGGGCGCGGCGTGGTCGCCTCATGGAGCAGCCGGTTGGAGCAGCTCACGGTTTATACCGCGGCCCAGATGCCGCACATCAACCGCACCGGCCTGTCGGAATGTCTCGGCCTCGATCACGGAAACATTCACGTGATCTCGCCGGATGTCGGCGGCGGCTTCGGCTACAAGGGGATCCTGCTTCCGGAGGAAGTCTGCCTATCGTGGCTAACGATGCGTCGCGGACATCCGGTGCGCTGGATCGAGGATCGCCGAGAGCATTTGAGCGCGGGGGCCAATTGCCGCGAGCATCATTACCTAATCACCGGCTATGCCGATCGCGATGGTCGGCTGCGCGGCATCGATTGCGAAGCGACCGTCGATTCCGGCGCGTACTCGTCTTACCCGTTCTCGGCATGTTTAGAAGCGGCGCAGGTCGCCAGCATTCTGCCGGGCCCGTATGATTTCGAAGGCTATCGGTGCAAGACATGGTCGGTCGCGACCAACAAATGCCCGATCCTTCCTTATCGGGGCGTCGCCCGCACAGGCGTGTGTTTTGCGATTGAGCTGGTGCTCGATGCGATCGCGCGCGAAGCGGGGCTGGAGCCGCACGAGGTGCGCTTTAAGAACCTCGTGCGACCCGAGCAAATGCCGTTCGACAACATCACGAGAAAGCATTTCGACAGCGGGGATTATCCCGAAGCGCTGCGACGGGCGCTTGCGAATTTCGATTTGCCGGCGTTGCGGGCGCGTCAGGCCAAGGGTGAGCTGGACGGGCGCCTGTTGGGGTTCGGCCTTTCGATTTATTGCGAGCAGGGCGCGCACGGCACCTCCGTCTATGCCGGCTGGGGAATTCCGATGGTGCCCGGACACGAGCAAGCCACCGCCCGGGTGACCCCGGACGGCGGCCTCGAACTGCGCGTCGGCGTCCATTCGCACGGGCAAGGCCTAGAGACGACGCTGGCTCAAGTTGCCTTTGAAATTCTCGGGATCAACACTGCAAAGATCAAGGTCATCTTAGGCGACACCGCCGTGACCCCATATTCGACCGGCACCTGGGGATCGCGCTGCATGGTGATGGCGGGCGGCGCGGTGGCGAGCGCATGCCGCGAGATCGAAAGCCGCGCCCGCCAGATCGGCGCCAGTCTGCTGCAGGTCAAGGCGGAAGACGTCAAGTTCAGCGACGGCAAGGTGATATCGGCGACCAGCGACGTCAGCATGCAGGATATCGCACGGGCCTGGTACCTGCGCCCGCAGGACCTGCCCACGGACGTTCATCGAGGCGGCCTGGAGGCCACCGTCGGCTACAAGCCTGAGCGCGACAGCGGCACCTTCAGTTACGCGGCGCATGCCGTGACCGTCGCCGTCGATCCCGAACTCGGCGATGTCGAAATTCTGGATTACGTGGTCGTCGAGGATGGCGGCAAGCTGGTCAATCCGATGGTCGTGGAGGGCCAGATCTATGGCGGCCTCGCCCAAGGCATCGGCACCGCGCTATACGAGGAGATGCCGTTCGACACCAACGGGCAGCCGCTCGCCACGACGTTTGCCGATTACCTGCTGCCCGGACCGACCGAAATCCCGGAACCTCGGCTCCACCATATCGAGACCTTGGCGCCCTATACCGAATTCGGCGTCAAGGGAATTGGCGAGGGCGGCGCCATCGCCCCTCCCGCAGCCATCGCCAACGCCGTCAATGATGCGCTGAAGGGCTTGGGCGCCGAGCTTTTATGTTCGCCGATCACACCACGGCGCGTCCTTGAGGCCATCGCTGCCGCCAAACTGCTCCGATCCGCAGCGTCGCTGGCGGCCGGAGCGTAGCCGTGAAGCCGGTCAATTTTGCTTATGAGCGTCCACGGCATCTCGACGACGCGATCGGGCTGCTGGGCGATGAAGGCGCACATAGCAAAATCCTAGCCGGCGGCCAGTCGCTTGGGCCCATGCTGAACTTGCGGCTGGTACAGCCCGACCTCGTCATCGACATCACGGCCCTGGAGCAGTTGAAGCGAGCGGAGAAGATGCAAGACTGCTTGGTGATTGGCGCCTGCGTCACCCATGCTGACATCGAGGATGGCCGTGTTCCCGACGTCACCAATGGCGCCATGCGGGCCGTCGCGGCCGGCATCGCCTATCGCGCGGTCCGCAACCGGGGCACCCTCGGCGGCAGCTTGACCAATGCCGACCCCGCCGCCGACTGGGTGTCGGCATTGGCCGCGCTCGGCGCGGAAGCCGTTGTGCGCGGCGCCGGCGGAACGCGGTTTTTGGCGGTGGAGAATTTCGTGACCGGCGCATTGGAAACCGTTCTCGGCCCCGTCGAACTGCTCGAGGCGATCCGCGTGCCGGCGCATTCGGCATCGGCACAGTGGGGATACTATAAGGTCAGCCGCAAGACCGGCGAATACGCCCATGCGATCGGCGCGGTGCTGTTCGACCGTCCACGCGACGTGTTCCGAGCGGTCATTGGCGCCACCGAGCGCAATCCGCTGGTGCTGGCGGACGCGCGCGCGCTGTTCGGTGGTTCAACTGATCTCGCCCAGTTCGATTCCGGTGCCGCCGACGCCATGCTGCGATCTATCGGGATGACGGATGCGCTCGACCGACAAATCCACACCGTCGCGCTCGCGCGCGCCGTTCGGCAGGCATCTGGCGCGTGACCCAGATTTCACTCAACATCAACGGCAAGCCTGTCTCGGCCACCATCCAGCCGCGCACGCATCTGGCGGATTTTTTGCGCGACGCCCGCGACCTGACCGGCACGCATCTCGGGTGCGAGCACGGCGTTTGCGGCGCCTGCACGATTCTGGTCGACGGCATGCCGGTTCGCTCCTGCATCACCTATGCCGTGTCGTGCGACGGTGCCGAGATCGTGACGATCGAGGGGCTCGATGACGATGAGATCACCCGCGAACTGCGCGAGGCATTCAAGCGCGAGCACGCCTTGCAATGCGGCTACTGCACGCCGGGCATGCTGGTCTCGGCACGAGACCTCGTGGTGCGCAGCCTGAACGCGGACGAACACGATATTCGGGTGGCGATGAGCGGCAACCTTTGCCGCTGCACCGGCTACGTTGGGATCATCCGCGCAATCAGGAGCGTCATCACTGCGCGGCGGGACCGTAATATTGTAGCGATCGTCGGCGGAGTGCACCGTAGTGTCGGTCCCGCCGGCTCTGGCCACGGAAGCACTCAAACGCGCGAGGTGTCGGTTCGCCATGCCGTCGACACTCCGCTGACCCAACAGGCGGCTGTAGCGGACGCAAAACTGCCGATCGATCGGGACTGGACCCCGCGGGTCGCTTTTGACCAGAAGTTCATCGTGAACTATCCCCGTCAACAGGTGTGGGAGATGTTCGGTCGCGTTCGGGACGTTGCGGCGTGTTTGCCAGGGACCAGCCTGATTGGCGAGCCGACGCCGGAGCATGTCGAGGGACAGATCCGGGTCAAGGTCGGACCGATTACCGCCGAGTTTCGCGGGCAAGCGGAAATCGAACGCGACGAAAGCTCCTATTCGGGGAAAATTACCGGGGCGGGACGTGCCATCCGTAGCAACTCCGCGACCCGCGGAATGATCAGCTACCATCTGGTTGCGGGGGCGGACGGACAGTCGACCGAAGTCGCTGTCACGATCGGCTACACCCTCACAGGGATGCTGGCGCAGTTCGGGCGGCCCCGCATCGTGCAGGATGTAGCCGCACGAATGACCGCCGCCTTTGCGAACAATTTGGAAGCCCGGCTTGGTGGCGAACCGGTTGCGGGTCCGTCGTCAGGAGCCGACGGCGTAATGGACGCGGGATCGCTGCTGTTTTCGGTCGTCGCGACGCGATTGAGGCAGCTGCTCAGCAGGATGTTTCAGCGGGGTAGTTAGCCGGCGGGTTCAGATGTATTGTCTTTCCAATAATAGTACCTTACCCTCTACCGAAACCGAGACCTTGCACCGCCCCAACAGAAAACCAAAGGTGAACCATGACCATCAAGATGAATCTGAATGCCGACATGGCTGAGGGTTTTGGTGCTTACAACATCGGCGATGATTCAGGGATTCTGAAGATCATCGGATCGGCCAATATCGCCTGTGGCTTTCATGCCGGCGATCCGCTCATCATGCGCAGGGTGGTTGCGGAAGCCAAGCAGAACGGGGTGACGATCGGCGTCCATCCCGGCTTCAATGATCTTTGGGGCTTCGGCCGCCGCCGCATCGACATGCGGCCGGACGACCTCGAATGCATGGTGGCCTATCAGATCGGCGCGTTGCAGGCGATGGCGGCTTATTCTGACGTCAAGGTCACGCATCTCAAACCGCATGGCGCACTCAACAATATGGCCGCCGAAAACAGCGAATACGCGCTGGCGATCGGCCGCGCCATCAAGACAGTCGATTCTGATATCATTTACGTGGCACTGGCCGGTTCGGAAATGGAAAAGGCCGGGCACAAGCTGGGTCTGCGGGTCGCCGTGGAAGGATTTTGCGACCGGCAGTACGATGACGACGGTAATCTCACCTCGCGCAAGATTCGGGGCTCGGTCCTGAAGGATCCGGCGGTGGCGTGCAAGCAAGTCATCGAGATGGTATTGAACAATTTTATCACCTCGCGGAACGGCAAGAAGATCCCCTGCAAGGTGCATTCGCTGTGCGTTCACGGTGACGAACCCACCGGCGTGGCAACGGCCGGGGCGGTGCGCGAAGCTCTCGAAAAGGCCGGCGTCAAGCTGGTGCCGCTGACGGAAATGACGTTGGATTGAGCGGCTGCCGCCTCATCATCACTCGGAGGAAGATCGGATCGATGAGCGCCAAGCGCAACCACTGGGGTGGCATCTCCGCAGGTCACGCCAGATCACGTCAACCCTGAAGCACCATGGCCGCATTTACGGCTTTTGGATGCGGCCACCAAGGCCGCCGGGATGGATCTGGCCGAGCGACTGGCGATCTATCCCGCGTTTGCGCGCGATACCAGCAAATGGGTCGATCAATGCCTGCGCCGGGCAGTGCTCAACCAAGTCGACGGCGAGGGCATGCCGCGCGTCGATGACTGGTATCATGTCGGAACGCTGATGGACGAAAGCATTTCGCGTTCCGCCGGCGCCTCCCACGGGCAGGAAATGACCCCGCAGGAGATGGAGCTAATCATCCTCGCCACCGGGCGCCGTCCGAGGCAGCGCACCACACTTTACGCCGACGCCGATTCCGGCCTTCGACAACGCTCGTTTGATTCAGCGGCGGCGAGAATGTCCAGCAACCAGGACGCGAGGGCGCATTCTGCCACCCATGCCTAGCGTGTACGCGCGCTCGACATGCTATTTTACTAATGTTAGTATCATTCACCCGATCGCGAAAGAAAGCTGGATGTCAAGGCTCGTCAACCCGGAAATTGTCGACACCAAGCAGCGCGGGCGGGCCATCGCGCGGGTTCGCGAACTCAGGGTGGTGTTGCCGACGTTTACGCAGCTTGCCAATCCGGCCAGCATTCCGGCTGCGGTATTGGAGAAGCTCCGAAACGTCGCGCCCGACGAGCCGCGGATTGAAAATCTTTGGCGCGTGAACTGGTACAACGGGGCGGACCGCAAGAGCGCCGCTGAGGTGCCGGGCTTCGTCGTGATTCCGAAGTCGATCAGCGGCGTCGAGGCGCCGATCGTGGTGCTGCTTGGGTGTCGCTTCCCGATGATCCGGGCGCACAAGGTGCTGCCGGCTTATTCCGTGCTCGCTTCACAGCTGGTGACGGGCCGCTTCGATCCGGTCACGCAAAAGGCGATCTGGCCTTCGACCGGGAATTACTGCCGGGGCGGCGTGTCGATCTCGCGCATTCTGGGGTGCCGCGGCGTTGCCGTGCTGCCGGCAGGCATGAGCCGGGAGCGTTTCGAGTGGCTGGAGCAATGGGTGCTTCATTCCGACGATATCGTTCGCACGCCCGGTACGGAAAGCAACGTCAAGGAAATCTATGACAAATGCGCCGAACTGGAGCGCGATCCGCAGAATGTGATTCTCAATCAGTTCTCGGCGTTTTCGAACTATTTGATTCACTACATCTGCACCGGCACCGCGGCCGAGCATGCCTTCAATGCGTTCAAGGGCGACACGCCCCGTCGGTTGGCGGCATTCGTATCGGCCACAGGCTCCGCCGGCACCATTGCGGCGGGAGATTATCTGAAGAAGCGCCACGGGACGCGGATCGCGGCGGTCGAGGCGCTGGAGTGTCCGACCATGCTGAGCAACGGCTATGGCGAGCACAACATCCAGGGCATCGGCGACAAGCATATTCCGTTGATACATAATGTGATGAACACCGACGTCGTGATCGGCGTCTCCGACCGCATCACCGACCAGCTCAATCTGTTGTTCGGCTCAGAGGCCGGGCGCAACTATCTGCGGAATAGGCGCAAGCTGGATCTCGACGTGATTGCATCGTTCGCCGACGTTGGGATTTCCGGGTTCGCGAACATCGTCGCATCGATCAAGCTGGCGAAACAGCTGCATTACGGGGCGGACGATGTCATCGTCACCGTCGCGACCGACAGCGGATCACTGTACGAAAGCGAACGCGACGAGTATCAGAACACGCATTTCGGCGGATCGTTCGACGAGATCAATGCGGGCGAGGTCTTCGGCTCCTGCCTGACCTCGGTCGCAACCGACAATGTGATGGAATTGACCGACCAGACGCGACGACAGATCTTCAATCTGGGATATTACACATGGGTCGAGCAGCAAGGCGTCAGTGTCGAGGATTTTGAACGTCGCCGGTCGCAGTCGTTCTGGGACGGCATCGCCGACAGCCTGCCGCGATGGGATGCCTTGATCGAGGATTTCAACGCAGAAGCCTCCGGATCCAACCAGGCAATGAGTGCAGGCAAGGCGAGGTCGTAATGGTGGCTCGGGACGCGGTTCAGCAATATAAGGAGCTGCGGCAGAATCTGGCGCGGCGGGACCGCAGCCTTCGCGAAAAGGTGGTCACGCTCGAAGAGGCGGCGTCCTTCGTCAGCGACGGTGCTTCCGTCGGCATTGGCGGCTCCACCATGTCCCGCACGCCTATGGCCCTGATCTGGCAATTGATCAGAGCGCGCAAGAAGGAACTCTCCTGCTCGCGCTGCATCATCTCGACCGATGGCGACCTCCTGCTCGGATCGGGTGTCTCCAACCACATTATCTCGAGCTGGTTCGCGCAAGGCATCCTGTGGGGGCTGTCCAAGGTGATGCGCCATCACATCGAAGGAGGGCACGCGCGTTATGACGAGTGGAGTCACATGGGCGTCGGAATGCGCTTTCGCGCCGGCGCCATGGGCGTTCCCTTTATGCCGATGCG
>C688J35102_120990086_pt1 | contig 26958 bp, 10 predicted proteins | sample HopSoiMetagenom2_FD_35102 | JGI IMG/M metagenome (IMG submission 35102)
CAGCCATAAGCGCTCCTGCGCATGCGAGAGTGGCAGGGCATCCGGCCGGGGCTGTATCACCAGCGCCGGCGCGGCGAGCCCATCCCCCCGCCGTTGCGCCATCTCGACCCGTACCGCCAGTTCCCTGACGTTCGGCGCTTCGAATATCGCCCGTAGCGGCAGCTCGATCCGGAACGCCTCGCGCAACCGCGCCATCAACCGCGTTGCCAGCAGCGAGTGTCCGCCAAGCTCGAAGAAGTTATCGTGGATGCCGACGCGCTCCAGCTTCAGCACCTCGGCAAACACCAACGCCAGCGCTTCCTCCGTCGGCGTGCGCGGCCTCATATAGCTGTCGCGTGCCATCGCCGCTCCCTCCGGAGCCGGGAGCGCGCTTCGATCGATCTTGCCATTGGGCGTCAAGGGCAATGCATGCAACGCCACATACGCCGCGGGGATCATATAATCCGGGAGGCGTTGCTGGAGGTGTTTGCGCAGCTCTCGTGCGCCGACGATGCTTCCGTCCGACGTCACGACATAGGCGACCAGCTGCTTGTCGCCGGACCCATCGTCGCGTGCCGCCACAACCGCCTGGTGCAGCTCCGGATGCTGCAGCAGCCTCGCCTCGATCTCGCCGGGCTCGACGCGGAACCCGCGGATCTTCACCTGATGGTCGATGCGACCCAGATATTCGAGTTCGCCATCCGCACGCCACCGCGCCAGATCCCCGGTCCGGTACAGCCGCTCCCCCGTGCCGAACGGCGAGGGCACGAACCGCTCTGCGGTCAGATCGGGACGACCGAGATACCCCCGCGCGAGGCCCGGACCGCCGATGTACAGTTCGCCCGACACTCCCACCGGAGCAGGGCGCAACCCGCCATCCAGCACATAGGCCAGCATGTTCGAAATCGGACGGCCGATCGTGACACACGGCGCGTCGGCGTCCCGAACCACCGCCGCGCACGAGCCGTCCCAGAACTCGGATGTCCCATACACATTATAAAGTTGTGCTGACGGCAAGCGGGCGTGCAGCAGATCGGCCAACTCCGCGCTCAGCGCCTCGCCGCTGCTGGCCCAATAGCGCAGATGCGGCAGGCGGGATTGCAGATCGCCCCGCGTCTCCAGCAGCGCCCGCATCAGCGAGGGCACCAGTACGATGCGGCTCACCTGCGCGTCCGAAAGAAGCTGAACCAGGCCACGGGGATCCTTGCTCAGCGCCTCATCCGCTATCACGACACGCTGGCCGCGCATCAGCGGCATGAAGACCTCCCACAGCATGTCGATGAAGTTCGCGGTGGTCTTCTGGACGTAGACCTCACGCCCCGACGGGTCCACCACGTCCCAGTGAAGCCGGTTGACGACCGCTTGATGCGTTCCCATCACGCCTTTTGGCTTGCCGGTAGACCCTGACGTATAGAGCACGTAGGCGAGATTCTGGGGCGACACGCCGGCGCCGGGCGGCGAACTGTGCGGGAAGCACGCGATCTTTGAGGCTTCCGCATCGAGACGAAGCGCGCGCACCGTATCCGATAGGGACGACACGACCTCGTCTCCATTAGTCACAAGCAGCCGCGTCCCGCTATCCCGCACCATGTGCTTCAGCCGGTCTGCCGGACACGCCGGATCGAGCGGCAGGTAAGCTCCGCCCGCCTTCAAGATCGCCAACAAGGCGACAATCATCTCGAACGATCGCGCCACGCACAGGCCCACGATCACATCCGGACCGACGCCGCACTGTCGGAGATAGTGCGCGAGCTGGTTCGATCGCCGGTCAAGCTCCTCGTAGCTCAGCAACCGGTCTTCAAACACCAGCGCCACGGCCTCCGGCGTTTTCGCCGCCTGCTCGCCAAACAGCTCGTGCAGGCACTTGTCCTTCGGATAATCCGCCTCGGTATCGTTCCACTCCACAAGGAGCCGGTGACGCTCACGCTCCGACAGCAACGACAGCTCAAACAATCTGGCGTCCGGGTCGGCCACAACGGCCGACAGCAGCAGTCTAAAATGATCGGCCAGCCGCTCGATCGTCGAAGCCGAAAACAACGAACTGTTGTACCTGAACGTCACGACCGTTGCGCCGTTCTCGCGGACATTCGTTTGCACAAGCACAGTCAGGTCAAACGGAAAACTTGCTGCAGGCAGCAGCTTTCGCTTCACCGTCAGGCCCGTGACCTGCACCGCCCGCGCAGGCGTATTGTTCAAATTCAGCATGACGCGGATTTGACGTCGCCGATCATTCTTGCCGCCAGCGATCAGCAATCGCTCCAGCAATTCGAGCGGCGCTCCCTGATTGCTATGGGCGCGAACGGTCGTCCGGTGCACTTCGCGCAGCAATTCGCGGAAAGTCAGCTCGGAGAGCGGCCTGATCCGCAACAGCAGCATGCTTAGAAAAACGCCTACAATATCCTGGGTTTCCGCACGGTCGCGATTCGATACCGGCGATGCGACGACGAAGTCCTCCCGGCCCGTGTAGTTGTGCAGCAGCACCCCAAACGCCGCCAGCAACACGTCGAACAGGGTCGCTCCGTTCTCCCGCCCGAGAGTCGACAGAGCGTTTCGGGAGCCGCTGTCCAGCCAGAACGATTTGCGTCCGTCTTCAGATGCCGCCGGCCCGGCAGGCAGTCGATCCACCGGGAACTCCACCGCCATGCTGGCTCCGTGCAATTCCTTCTTCCAGTAAGCCAGCTCCGATTCAAAGGACGCTCCGCCGACTCGGTCTCGTTCCCAGCGTGCATAATCGGAGTAACGCAGGGTCAGCGGCGCAAGCGCCGGCGGCTCCGACGCAACGATCGCGTTATAAGCGACACCAAGTTCAGTGAGCAGGAGATTGATCGACCAGCCATCGCAAACAATATGATGCGCCACAATCAGCAACACGTGCTCGGCGTCGTCGAGGCGAAAAAGGATATAACGCCACAGCGGCCCCATGCTCAAATCGAACATCCGACTTGCGTGAGCGGCGACCCGCCTCAACAACTCCCGGTCCTTGTCTTCGCAATGCATCAAATCGACGGCCGATATCGGTGGCGGCGAAGGCCGGCCAACGACCTGCATCGGCTCGCCATCCACAAGCGAGATTGTCGTCCGGAGCGCTTCATGTCGCTTCTCGAGTTCAAACAACGCCGCTTCAAGGGCCTCGACGTCCAGATTGCCGCTGAGCTCGACGTCGGCCACGATGTGGTAAGCCGCGCTGGCGGGATTTAGCTGTTGAAATATCCAGATCCGTTCCTGCATCAACGACAACGGAGCAGGGTCGGCGCCATCGTCGCGCGGGATCGATACGCGGCTCGACCCGGCGGAATGTTCGCCTCGAATCCGGGCCGCGAGCAGCGCCCGCCCATGCTGCGTCAATTGCCTTGCGCGGTTGGATGTGCCGCGGCCCGTCGACATGCCTGCTCCGTTTCCTGGCCGCTAGGGCAACCGCATCGCGCGTTACTCTCCGGCCTCCAGGGCTTCCAGTTCGCCCATCTGTTCGATCTCGGCGATCAGCTTTTCCTCGATCGCCTGCGACACGCCCGCGACGGTCGATGCGACGAAGAAGTCGCGAGGCGTAAGTTCGACCTGAAAACGATTCCGGAGCCGCGGCAGCAGCTGCAGGGCCAGCAGGGAATGGCCGCCGAGTTCGAAGAAGTCGTCCCGGACGCCAACCCTCTCCAGGCTGAGCGACTCGGCCCACATTTCGGCAACGATCTCCTCGAGCTCCGTGGCGGGAGCCACATAGTCTTGTCGAAGCTCGGGCCGTGGATGGCGTTGATCCTTGCCGGAAGCCGGTGAAGAAACGTCGTCGCGGCCTTGCGCGATTTCCTCTTGCGGCTGCGGCGGCTGCGCTGGCGCGGCGGGTCCATCCATATCGCCGCTCTGCTCCGCGCAAGCTCGCCTGGAAACAAGCACCTGCGTGAGTTCCGACTGCAGGATCCGGAACAATGCATCGATGCCTTCCGCAGTCTTTATTCCATCCTTGAGCTCTGCCGCATGAGCGGCACGCAACTGCTCGGGAATCTCGCTTCTCAGCACCATGCCGATCTCGTTCCACAAGTCCCAGTTGATGGAGATCGTCTTGCCTCGCCGGGACAGGGAATTGCCCCGGGCGAAAGCGTCAAGGAACGCATTGGCGGCGGAATAGCTGGCGTGACCGAGATATCCCCTCAATGCGCTGATCGAGGAGAACAGCACGAAAAAATCCAGCTCGCGCCGGCGGAAGATGTTCTCCAGCACCAGGGTGCCCTGGAGCTTGGGCCGCAACACCTTCAGGCTGTTCGGCCGATCGGCGTAAGCGATCGGCAGACTTGAGCCGGCTCCGGCCGCATGGATCACGCCATTGATCGCGCCGAAGCGGGCCTGTGCCTGCTTGAGCACCATACGCATCGCCGCGAGATCCGAGACATCGGCTACGCCGATCATCACCTCGGAGCCATTGGTTTCGATATCTCGAATGGCCTGGATCGCGATGCGCGTTTTGTCGCCCGCGTGCGCCTCCGCCAGGTGCCGATCCCATTGCGCCCGAGCCGGCAACTGTGTTCGGCCCACCAGGACGAGTTTTGCTGTCGCGCGTTCGGACAGCGCCCGGGCCACCGCGAGGCCGATCGCGCCTAGCCCTCCGGTAATCAGATAGACGCCCGCCGCCCGCAATATGGACGCGGGGTCGCCGGGGGTGAGCGTTATCGGCCGGCGTTCGGCCGTCCAGATATGCTGACGTCGATAAGCCGCGACCACGTCCCGCGCCGGGCCGGCGAGATCCCGGATCATCAATTCGATGATCTGCGCGCGGCTGGTGGAATTGACCTCGCTGCTCGAAACGTCGATGTAGCGGCAGCGGATATTGCCGCATTCCAGGTTACCGACCTGGCACGGCCCGCGCGCGACAGCGCCGAGCGGTGTCACGGTCTCGTTGCCAAGCACGTCTTCGGTGTCGCAGACCACCGCGGCGAACTCTGTTCGCTTGCCGGTATCCGCGCGTTGCCAGGCGCGCAAGACATGCAAAGACCCGAAAAACGCGCGGTCGATCGCCCGGTCCGGCTCGCGCCGAGCCGCCGACTTTCCGAGCATGCTCCAGAGATAGACCACGATGTCAGGCTGCTTGTGCAGTCGTGAGAGTCTGGCGGCCAAGCTCTCGAAATGCTCGGCCTTTGCAGGCGACAACGTAAACCTGAGTTCGCCGTCATCCCGTTCGGTAAACTCCTCCGCAATGGAGACAACGACAAGCTTTCCGCATCGTGCGGCGAGCGTCGCGGTGAATTCCCGACTGAACCGATCGTCCGTGGCGAAGACGAGCCAGGTGCTGTTGCCGAGATCGTCCAACTTCCAGCCTGCGGGCGCGCGAAGCAGGCGGCGCCACGACGCCACGGAGAAGGCGTCATCGATCGACGGCGCAGTTGGCGGCCGGTCTGTGATCGCAACGCCGGTCTCCTTTGCATCGACCCAATATCGCTTGCGCTCGAAAGGATAGGGAGGAAGCGGCACCTTTCGCCGCGCTTCACCGTGATAGAGGCCAGGCCAATCGACCTGCGCACCCGCCAGCCAGAGCTGCGCTGCCGCCCGCAAAACGCACTCCGTCTCGGAACTCCCGTCAGCGGAGAGCGGCAGCGAAGCCACGGCAGCGGCGGTCGGCGAATCATCGGCGTTCAAGGCCAGCGTCGTCAGCGTGCGTCCTGGCCCCACCTCGAGCAGCACCGCATGCCGCTCGCCAATCGTACGTACGCCGTCGGCAAAGAGGACGGTCTGGCGCAGTTGCCGTCCCCAATAATGCGGGTCGGTCGCCTCTCCAGGGGTTATCCATTTTCCGGTGACGTTCGACACAAACGGGATGGACGGCGTCCGCAGCTTCATGCCGGCAAGGATCTGTACGAACGGGTCCACCGCAGGCGCCATCATCGCGGAATGGAAGGCATGCGACGTCCGCAAACGAGATACCGGGATGCGGTCTCGGCGGAGCGCTATTTCCAGTTCCGCAATTTCGTTCAGAGGCCCCGAAACGACGCAGGAATTGGGAGCGTTGATCGCGGCGACGGCGAGGGCGCCGCCGAGATACGGCCTTACATCTTCGATCGACCTACCAATTCCAACCATTGCGCCTTTTGGCATTTGCTGCATCAGGCGGCCCCGGGCGCTTACCGCAATCAGAGCATCTTCGGGGGTAAACACGCCCGCAAGGCAGGCAGCCACAAGCTCGCCGATGCTGTGGCCGATAAGGGCGTTCGGCAGAACGCCCCAAGCCATCCATAGCTTGGCGAGCGCGAGGGAAACCACGAAGATCGCGGGCTGCGCAATTTCGGTTTCGGTCAAGCGGTCGGCTGCACCCGGCGTGTCGTCGTCATCGGCGAGCAGAAGCCTGCGCAAATCCATGCCCATACTGTCCGCGAGCAGCTCGCTGCAACGGTCGACTTCGGTGCGAAATACCGGCTCGCGCCGATAAAGATCCCGGCCCATATTCGGCCGTTGCGATCCTTGCCCCGGGAACATGAAGACGACCGGTCTTGCGTGAGCGCTCCGCTCGCCGTCGAATACGGCGCCGGGATGATGCGTCTCAAGCAACCGTGCCGCTTCCGGGCTGTTTTGGCAGACGACCGCGCGTGCATATCTGTGGCTCTTCCGCCCTGAACTAAGCGTGCAGGCCACGTCGGCGATATTGACGTCGGCGCTTCGCTGCAGATGGCGGCAAAGATTTTTGGTGGCCGTTTCCAGCGCAGCTGGGGTTCGGGCCGAGAGCAGCAGCACATGCCCATGCCGCGTGGATGGGGCCGAAGCAATCCCGGGCGCCTCCTCAAGCACGACGTGCGCGTTGGTGCCGCCGATTCCGAACGAGCTGACGCCCGCGCGACGCGGCCCATTTCGGGCCGGCCACGGCACCGCGCTTGTGTTCACGTAAAATGGGGAATTTTCGAAATCAATGTTGGGATTCGGCTGCTTGAAATTGATGCTCGGCGGCAGGAAGCCATGCTTCAACGCCAACACCGTCTTGATCAGCCCGGCGATCCCGGAAGCGGTGTTGAGATGTCCGATATTCCCTTTGACCGACCCGATGGCGCAGCGCTGCTTCTTGAACTCCCGTGCGGCGAATACTTCGTTCAACGCAGCGATCTCGATCGGATCGCCCAGTTCCGTGCCGGTGCCGTGGGCTTCCACGTAACCGATGCTGTCGGCATCAACGCCGGCGACCGCCAGGGCCTCGGCTATCGCGGCCGCCTGTCCGTTGACGCTCGGCGCGGTGTATCCGACTTTTCCCGACCCGTCATTGTTGATCGCCGAACCTCTGATGATCGCGTGTATCGTGTCGCTGTCCGCCAGTGCCTGCTCCAGCCGCTTGAGCACGACAATGCCGACGCCGTCGCCAAACACGGTGCCCCGCGCGGCGGCATCGAAGGGCCGGCAATGGCCGTCGGGCGACTGTATCCCTCCATCGACGAAATAATATCCGGCTTTCCGAGAGCCTCGCATCACCGATACGCCGCCGGCGAGGGCCATGTCGCATTCTCCCGACAAGACGCTTTGACAAGCCACGTGCACGGCCACCAGCGACGTCGAACAGGCGGTCTGGACCGCCATGCTCGGACCGCGCAGGTGAAGTTTGTAAGACGCCCTCGTTGTCAGATGATCCTTGTCGTTGCCGTTGAGGAACAGGGTGCGAAGCGCTCCCGAGGTCTGGATCTCGCGATGATGTGCGGCAATCAATGAAATCTGATAGATGTTGATGGCCGCGCCGCCGAAAGCACCGATGGATCCTTGATATCGGGCCGGATCGTAGCCGGAGGACTCGAGCGCGTGCAGCGCGCACTCCAGGAACAGGCGTTGCTGCGGATCGATAAATTGCGCCTCCTTCGGGCTGTAGTTGAAATATTCCGCATCAAACAGGTCGATGTCGGGAATCGTCGCTGACGCTTTTACATAGCTCGGGTCGGCAAGCGTCGCTTTGCCGATCCCGTCCGCCTCGAGTTCTTCGTCGGTAAAGAACGCGACGGATTCGACGCCGTGCTTGATATTGTCCCAATACGTCTCGACATCCGGAGCACCGGGAAAGCGAGCGGCCATGCCGATGATCGCTACACTTTGATTGTCGGGCTCGCTGATCTGACCGATCATGTACTTACTCTCGGCTCGCTCAGCCGATAACATGAACCGCAACCTCAGGTGATTCTATAAAAAAATACGCGCTGGCCAATATTTTTAACCGCGGGAATTTTCTCACGCGGAGCCGCTGCATTTCGGTCGTCTTTTGCAAGGTCGGCGCAGCGGCAGATGTACCAACGGTGGCCTTTTAGGCCCGTTTTTCGGATCGTCCTCTTCGGAGGTGCGACGATTCTCTTCGCCGCCGGCCTCGCTCCGCGCTGAGATGTGTTTGTTCGGGTGTCCCTTTTTGGCCGGAGAAGCAATCGCTCAACGAACGGATGGTCGGGTGCTGGAACAGGAGAGCAACCGGAAAGTCCCTTCCCAACTTACGTACCAGCCTGGCATGGACTTGTGTCAATAACAGCGAGTGCCCTCCGAGATCGAAGAAATTGTCGTGCACGCCGACCAGGTCCATCCCGAGCACATCGCGCCAGATTTCGGCCAGCGCCTGCTCGACCGGCGCCCGTGGAGCGACGTATTGGCCGCGAACGGCCGCGTTGCCCTCGGGCGGCGGCAATGCCTGGCGATCGACTTTTCCGTTCGGCATCAGCGGCAGCGCCTCCAGCGTCACATACGCCAACGGCACCATGTAGTCCGGCAACATCTGCTTCAGATGCGAACGCAGCTCCGCGGCATCGATGGCGCTCGCACCCGCCGCTACCACATAGGCTACCAGCCGCTTGCCCCCTGCGATCTCCTCCCGCGCAACGACGACGGCCTGGTGGACGTCGGGATGTTCAGCCAATCCTGCCTCGATCTCGCCAGGTTCGATCCGGAAACCTCGCAATTTCACCTGATGATCGACGCGGCCAAGGTATTCGAGCTGGCCGTCCGGCCGCCAACGCGCCAGATCTCCGGTCCGGTACAGCCGATCGCCATGCCCAAATGGCGACGGTACAAACCGCTCTGCCGTCAGGCCGGGACGCCTCAGATAGCCTCGCGCGAGGCCAACGCCGCCGACGTAAAGCTCCCCGCCAACCCCGATGGGGACCGGCGTCAATGCGCCGTCAAGGACATAGGCCCGCATGTTCGAGATGGGCCGGCCAATCGGCACGCGAGCTTCAGCGGCCTCCACGTCTGCGGCCGACCAGGTCGCGTCCCAGAATTCCGAGGTCCCGTAGATATTGTACAGCCTGGCGTCCGGCAGGCGCTTCCGAAAGCGCGCAACCAGATCCGCGGCAAGGGGCTCGCCGCTGCAGGCCCAATAGCGAAGCTTCGGCAGGCAAGATTGCAAATCCTCGCGCGACTCCAGCATCGCCCGCATCAGCGAAGGGACAAGGACAATGCGCGTCGCCTCGAGCTGTCCCAGCACCTCGATGAAATGCATTGGATCCCTGGAGGACGCCTCATCTGCAATCGCGAGCCGCTGTCCCCGTATCAGGGGCATAAAGACTTCCCACAACATGTCGATGAAGTTCGGCGTGGTCTTCTGAATATAGGTCTCCTCACCGGAAGGATCCGTGGCGTCCCAATGCACCCGGTTGACGATGGCGCAATGGGTTCCCATCACGCCTTTAGGCTTGCCGGTGGAGCCCGAGGTATAGAGGACATAGGCAAGGCCTGAGGCCGCGGCGGTGTCGCGCAGCGGGGTGGTTGGATTGCGCGCGATGGATTCGGCGTCGAGATCGAGACGGAGCAAGCGAACCGAGCCCGTCCCCGGCGAGAACGAGTCGTGGCCCGCCGTCACCAGCAAGCGCGCCCCGGAATCGGCGACCATGTATGCGAGCCGGTCTGCCGGATAGGCCGGATCCAGCGGCAGATAGGCTCCGCCTGCCTTCAAGATACCGAGCAGACCCACGACCATTTCAGGCGATCGCCCGACACTCAAACCGACGATCGCCTCCGGACCCACGCCTAGCGCACGCAGATGATGCGCCAGCTGGTTCGAGCGGCGATCAAGTTCGCCGTAACTCATGGCTCCGCCCTGATGCAGCAGCGCGATCGCATCCGGTGTCCTTGCCGCCTGCATCTCGAACAGCTCGTGGATGCAGTGATCTTGCGGATGCGCGGAAGCGGTTTCGTTCCAGTCGGCAACAACGCGGCGGTGCTCGGCCTCGCTCAGCAGCGGCAGCTCCGACAATCGGCTGTGAGGGGCTGCCACGATTCCTTCCAGCAGGACGTCCAGCTGTTCCGCCATCCGCGCGATCGTCGGCGCATCGAACAAATCCGTCGCATATTCAAACTGTGCCTCGAGCCGATCGCCGCGCTCGTACATGTAGAGCGACAGATCCAGCTTCGACGTGGTTGCCCGTCCCGGCAACCGGCTCAGCTTTATCCCCGGAAGCTCGAGCTGCTCCTGGGGTACGTTCTGCAAGGCAAACAGCACCTGAAAGACCGGCTGGCGGCTGATGTCCCTTACCGGCTGCAGGACCTCCAGCAACTTCTCGAACGGGAATTCCTGGTGGGCATAGGCGCAAAGCGCCGTCTCCTTCACCCGGCCGAGCAATTCCTTGAAGCCCGGATCCCCATTCAACTTCGTCCGTAGCGCCAGCGTGTTGACGAAGAAGCCGATCAGCCCCTCGAGCGCACGATGCGTCCGTCCCGCGATCGGCGAGCCCACCACGATGTCCTGCTCTCCGCTCCAGCGCGACAGCACCACCTTGAATGCCGCCAAGAGCAGCATGAACAAGGTCGCGCCTTCACTGCGCGCGAGCGCATGGAGCTTCGCCGTCAATTCGGGGCGCAATCCGACAGTGAGACCCGCACCCCGGTAACTCTGCGCCGCAGGACGCGCGCGGTCGGTCGGAAGCTCAAGTGCGGCCGGCGCTCCTTGCAAATGCCTGCGCCAATAAGACACCTGCTTCTCGAGGGCCGGACCCCGCAGCCAGCGGCGTTGCCACAACGCGTAATCCGCATATTGGACCTCCAGCGGAGGCAGCGGCGACGGCCGGCCTTCGCAAAAGGCGGCATAGAGCGTGCCTACCTCGTGGATCAGCACCCCAACCGACCAGCCATCCGACACGATGTGGTGCATGACGACGACGGCGACGTGCTCGTCATCCGACAAGCGCAGCAGGCGTGTCCGGAACAAGCGATCCCGCTCGACGTCGAAGGGCTGCTGCATCAGTTCCGCCGCCCGTTCTTGCACGGCCGCCAAGCGTTGGCTTTCCGGCCTAAAACCGAAATCCTCGGTCACCAGTTCAAACGCGCCGACCGGATCAATCACTTGAATCGGATTCCCGTCCACGACGGCAAAGCGCGTCCGCAGTGCCTCGTGTCGCTCGACAATGGCCGCAAACGCGAGGCGTAGCGCCGCCACATCCAGCGCGCCGCGGAGCCGAACCGCAGCCGGCATGTGGTAGGCGGTGCCGAGACTTCCGATCCGGTCCAGCAGCCACAATCGCTCCTGCGCGTAGGACAAGGGCAATATTTCGGGCCGCTCCGACGCGGCCAATGGCGACCGCCCGGACTCCACGCTCTCGTCTTGTCCTGCTTCGATTCGTTTTGCCAACTCGTCGATGGTCGGCGCCTCGAATGCGACGCGCAGCGGCAGCTCGATCCGGAACGCATCCCGCACCCGCGCCATCAAGCGCGTCGCCAATAGCGAGTGTCCGCCCAGTTGGAAGAAGTTGTCGTGCACGCCGACGCGCTCGAGCTTCAGCAACTCGGCCCAGATCGAGGCCAGCACCTCCTCCGTCGGCGTCCGCGGCGCGATATGAACATCCGAGCCGATTCGTTGGCGCGGACGGGTCGCGCCGATATCGCGTCCGATGTCCGCGGCCGAGCCATAATCGAGCGCGATCGATCGATAGAACCGACGGCGCGCGGCCCGAAAATCCAGCTCCTCCGCGGATGCCGGCTGCGAAAGCTCCGGCTCGCCGCCATCTTCGACGGCCGCGGGGCTTCGCGGCGAGGTGGAATTTTGGCGTACCTCGCGGCGCTGAGGTTCCAGCCGGTAACGTCGCGAACGCTGGCGGTCCTCCTGCGCGGTCCGCGCGCCGTCGAACGCCCAAAGCCGGCTCAGCATGCCCACGATCTGCCCGTCACCCTGGGGAACGCGCAGCGTCAGCACGTCGGGGCAATCCTCCGACATCCGGGCGCATTCGGCCGGGTCGTCATCGAGGAAGAGGAAACTGTCGAGCGCCAGATCGAGTTCGGCGGCGAGTTCGGCGAGCGCCGCCGGCTTCGTCCCCCAGCCGATCCGGTGCGAAACAATGTCTTCCCAGCACAGCACCATATCCTTGTTGGACCGGAACACGTCGATCACGTCGGCTTCATTGTTGCTATTGCAAAGGCAGATCAGCACGCCGCTGTGGGCCTGCCGGACCAGGAAGTCCTGCAGCAGCCGGCAATCCGGGGTGACCTTGACCCCGAGCGGCCCATCCTCGCCGCACAGTCCCCGCCACAAGGTATTGTCGCAATCGGCGACGATCACCTTGTACGGATGGCGTCTCGCCTCGAACAAGGCCCGCATCGCAGCGGTCGCGGCGGCGATAAAGAATGGCTGCGTGTACGGGATCGCGGCAATGCTTTCGAGATACGCGTCATGGATTTGCGACACGCCCAGCACATTTGCGGTGTCATCGAGCGGCAGCACGACGACACGCGGCACATCGCGCAATGCAGCCGTCAGGCGCGTCTTGATCAATTCGAGGCGAAGCACGTTCCGCGCCGTAGCCGTCGACTGAACCGAGGCCGGACACAGACCGGTCAGATAGTGCCCTTTTCCCGACGCCGACGCGGCGCGCAGCTGGTCGACGAAATCCGCGACATTGCGCTCGATGTCGCCGAAATTGATGTAGGCCGCTCCGGCATCGGCAGCTTCGGCCGGACGCCGTCCCCAATCCTCCAGCCGCAACAGGACCACGTGGAAACTGTCGGCCTGCCGGGGCGTCGACTGATCCGCAAGCAGGCTCTGCAGCACCTGATCGTACCCCGTACTCGCGATCCGGACCGTGAGCCCCGTCCGTTCGCACCAGAACCGCAACGGATCCACCAGCGGCTCGGCGGTGAACGTGCTGGAGAGGGTCACCTCGAGCCCGAGTGGCGGGATCGCGGCTTCGAGTTGCGCGCAGCTCTGCGCCGGCCCGGCAACGATCCGTTCCAGCAGGATACGGTAATGTCCGGCCAGCCGGGCCACGGTCGCCCTGTCGAACATGTCCGTCGCGTATTCGAAGGTGCCCCACAGCCCGTTCGGGCCCTCATGCATATAGAGCGAGAGGTCGAACTTCGATGTCCGGGTGACGCCTTCAAGGAGGCCCAAGGTCAGGCCCGGCAGTTCGAACCGCTCCCGCGGCACGTTCTGCAGCGCGAACAGCACCTGGAAGATCGGTTGCCGGCCCAGGTCCCGCGCCGGGCGCAGCTCCTCGACCAGTTTCTCGAACGGCAGATCCTGATGCGCGTAGGCTCCGAGCGCGGTCTGCTTGAGCTCGTCGAGATGCTGACCGAACGTCGCTTCGTCAGGCACTACCGTTCTGATCACCAGCGTGTTGACAAAAAACCCGATCAGGCCTTCCAGCTCTCGCCGCGTCCGCCCCGCAATCGGCGAGCCCACCACGATGTCGCTCTGCCCGCTGTGACGCTTGAGCAGCAGCTGAAACGCCGCCAGCAACAGCATGAAGGGCGTCGCGCCCTTCGAGCGCGCCAATTCACGGATAGCTCGCGTCAACTCTTCCGGCAGCGAGAAGCTGAAAGTGTCGCCGCGATAAGACGGCACGTCGGGTCGCGCCCGGTCGGTTGGCAATTCGAGCACCGCGGGCGCGCCCGATAGCCGGTCCTTCCAATACGAAACCTGCCGCTCAAGACCGGCGCCCTGCAAACAGTCGCGCTGCCACACCGCGTAGTCGGCATATTGTACGGCCAGCGGGGGCAGGGACGGCGGCCGCAAAGCTGCAAAATCCGAATACAAGGCAGCGATCTCTTGAACCAGAACTGCCTTCGACCATCCGTCGGAGATAATGTGATGGATGTTCAGCACGACGATGTGATCGTCGGCGGCGAGCCGCAACAGCGAAACCCGCAGAAGCGGCCCACGTTCAAGATCGAAATCTTCAAGTATCTGACTTTCGATCGCACGTTTCCGGGCAGATTCGATCTCTTCGGAAGCGCAGCCTGAAAGATCGATCCGCCTCAACTCGAACGCGATCCGGCTGTCGATGATCTGCGCGGGATTGCCGTCGACCGTGCAAAACCGGGTTCGCAGCGCCTCGTGCCGTTCAATCAGGGTCGCGAAACTTTGCCGTAACGCCTGCACCTGCAGGACGCCTTGCAGCCGGACAATCGTGGGATTGTTATAAGCCGACCCGAGCATTCCGAGCTGATGCAAAAACCACAATCTCTCCTGCGCAAAGGAAAGCGGAAGCCGAGGCGGCCGCGGCAGGATTGGAAGCAGCGGGCGCGCTTCATTGGCTTTGAGATAGCGCGCCAGTTCAACGCGGAGGGTATTTATCTTTTCCTTCAGTTCCCCGCTGATCGCACCGCGCTTGGCGCGAAGCTTCAGATGTTCGCCGGTGAACAATAATTCGCCGCCCGCAGCCTCGATCTGTTGAAGGACATCGGCGACGGTCATGTGCGAACTCTACAGTTCCACTTCGATCAGCATTGTTTCATCTTCGTCGGTCTCGGACAGCCGGCCGGCCATTCCGGCCACGGTCGGCGCATCAAACACCGTTCGCAGCGGCAGCATCATCCCAAACTCGTCGCGAATGCGCGACACCAGGCGCGTCGCCAGCAGCGAGTGTCCTCCCAAGTCGAAGAAATTGTCTTGGATCCCCACGCGATCCAAGCCGAGGATCTCGCCCCAGATCCTTGCCAAGACCGCTTCCGAATACGTCCGCGGCGCCACGTATTCGTGCCGGACGATCGCTCCCCCGGACATGTCCGCGAGCAAGGCTCTGCGATCCACTTTGCCATGCGGCGTACGGGGCATCGCCTCGACAAACTTATAATGCGTTGGAACCATATATTCTGGAAGCACGGCCTTGAGATGACGAGTCACATCCGGCAGATCCGCACTGTGTCCCCTGTGCAGTTCGACAAAGGCGACCAGTTGAAGCTCGCCCGATAATGTCGAATGCGATAACACCCGTGCCTCTCGAACTTTTTCATGCGATACCAAAGCCGCTTCGATCTCTCCCAGTTCTATTCTAAATCCGCGCAGCTTGAGCTGGTCATCCACTCTTCCCAAAAACTCGATGGCTCCGTCATTCCGCCAGCGCCCGACATCGCCGGTCCGATACAGCCGTTCTCCGGTGTCCCCGGCAGGAAAGGGATTCGGCAGATAGCGCTCGGCCGTCAAAGCCGGCGCGCCGAGATAGCCCCGCGTCAAGCTGTCCGCGGCGACATAGATGTCGCCGACGGCGCCGATCGGAACGAGATCCAGTCGCTGGTCCAGAACGTAGATCCGGCAATTGGCCAACGGTTGGCCCAGCGGGATATTCGTCGTGCCATCTGCGAGTTCCCCGGCGACACGACAAGTCAGCACGCCGATCGTCGTTTCCGTGGTGCCGTAGTGGTTGAACAGGCGAACGTCAGGACGGCACGACAGAACCCGCCGCGCCAGGCTTGCCGACAACGGCTCTCCCGCAACGACGATGATGCCGCTCAACAGCTTGGCCGGCGACTTCGCCGCATCCATCAATGCAAGCAGATATGAGGGAGCCATCTTGAGGCAATCGACCCGATGCGAAGCGACATAGGATTCAAACGCTTCGGCGTCCAACGCAAGGGAGCGATCGATCAGGTGCAAGCACCCGCCGAACAGCAGTGAAGGAAACAACACGGTGATGGCCGATCCGACGGTCAAGGACTGCAGCATCGCAAAATGTCCTGCGTCGGCCAGCGGCACGCGCTTCCGAATGCCGAAAACATAATTCAATACCTGGCGATGCTCGACCATCACCCCTTTGGGCTGCCCGGTCGAACCGGACGTGTAGATGATGTAGGCGAGATTGCTCGACGAAACGTCAGGAAGCGGCGGGATATCGGGTTGCTCGCCAACATCCGCTGCATCTTGCTGCAGCTCGAACGGCGCTATCACGACCGCAGCGGCGGCAAACGTACCTTCATGGCTGTCGGCTGCGATGACGATCCGGACCTTGGCGTCGCTGATCATGTAGCTCAGCCGCGCGCTGGGGTAGTCGGGATCCAGCGGCAGGTATGCGCCGCCCGCTTTCAAAATCGCCAGAAGTCCGACGACCATGTCGGGCGAGCGGTCGGCGCAAACTCCGACGACGGTTTCGGGACCGACGCCGAGCCGTATCAGCCGGCGTGCGAGCCGATCGCTGCATTGTTGGATCTCGCGGTAGCTCAAGCTTGCGTTTTTGGAAACCACTGCGACGGCTTCCGGTGTTTTCATCGCCTGCTCGGCGAACAGGTCGTGAATGCAGCGGTCCTTGGGATAGACCAGGGCGGTGTCGTTCCACTTCTGCAGCAGACACTCGCGATCGCTCGCGGACAGCAGCGATAGCGACGATAGCGGCAAGGTTGCGCTGCCGAGCAGCGCTTCCAGCGCCGTTACGTAGCGCTGCAGGAGTCTCTGTATCGTCGACTCATGGAACAGATCGCGGTTGTAAACCAGCTTCAGCTTGATGCCGCCATCCTGCCGTCCGAGGTAGAGGTTCAAATCGAATTTCGCGTCGGCCCTCGCCTCCGACAAAACATCCTGGACAACCTCAAAGACGTCGTCCTCGTCCCCGCTGGGTACGATCTCGAGTTCATGTGAGTTCACGAGCACCTGAAAGATCGGCGATCGCGACAGGTCCCGGCTCGGCTTGAGGACCTCCACCAGCTTTTCGAACGGCACGTCCTGATGAGCATAGGCCCCGAGCGTGACCTCTCGCACTCGCTCGAGCACCTCGATAAACGACGGATCGCCCGAAAGGTCGGTTCGCAATACCAGGTTATTGACGAAAAACCCGATCAAGCCCTCGATCTCGGGATCGTTGCGCCCTGCGATCGGGGTGCCGACGACAATGTCCTTCTGACCGGTCCATGACGAAAGCAGGATTTTGAAGCCGGCCAACAACGTCATGAACAGCGTCACCTTGCTGGCGCGCGAAAACTCCAATAACTCCGACGTCAGTTGTTCCGGCACCTCAATCGTGACGCTCGCGCCATTTGAAGTCTGGAGCGGCGGCCTCACGCGGTCGGTCGGCAATTCGAGATGCGGGGCATTCGACAGGGTTTGCTTCCAGTATTCCAGCTGCCCCTGCAGGAGTTTCCCGGTCAGCCAGGCGCGTTGCCAGGCCGCGTAATCTGCGTACTGGACCGGCAATCGGGCGAGCGGCGAGGGCAATCCGGCCGCGAACGCCACATAGAGCGCGCGAATTTCCGCCGCCAGGATTCGCATCGACCAGCCATCGGAAATGATGTGATGCATCGTCATGACGGCGAGATGTTCGTCGCCCGAGATGCGGAACGCCCGCAAGCGAAACAGCGGGCCATTGATGAGGTCGAACGACTCTGTGGCCTCTTGCTTGGCCAAATGCGCCAGATCGCTTTCCGTAAAGGCGCCCGGCGTAACTTCGGCCACCTCAAGACGGAACGGTTGCGTGCCGTCGACGATCTGGAGTGGCTGGCCGTCCACCTGCACGAATCTGGTCCGTAGGACCTCGTGCCGGTCGATGATCTCGTTGATTGCCCGCTCCAGGATCCGCGGCTCGAACGGGCCGTGGAATCTCGCGATCGCCAGCATGTTATAGGCCGGATCGCCAGGCTGTAGCTGATCGAGAAACCAGAGCCGATGCTGCGAAAATGACAGTGGCGCGGGCTCTCCAGGCGAGCGCGGTGCGATCCGCGCAAGTCCCTTCGAAGGCGCAGCACTGGCCTTGATTCGTCTCTCCAACAGCGCCCGCTGCGCCATCGTCAATTTCGAACGGTGCCGGGAGGCGTTGTCGCCTTGCATTGCCATATCCCCGATCGCGGCGATTTGTCCGCGGCTTTGGATTCATTGACTGCTTTGGCGCTTTCTGCGGGCCAAGCGGGATTGGTGATAACGCTCGCGCGACCTTGAGCGGTCTTGCGCATCGCGGTGTTCGGCCTTTCGGGACGCGATATCCTGCCGCGCGCCAAGCAGATACGCCGAGAGCGACCTTATGGTCGGATGCTGGAAAAGTTTCGTGGCCGGCACGCTGGTCCCGAGAGCCGCATTCAGCCGCAACTGCATGCCGATCAATTGCGACGACTGTCCGCCAAGATCGAAGAAGTTATCGTCGATCCCGATTTCTTCCAGCTTCAAAACTGCCGACCATATTCCGATCAGCACGTCATGCAGGACTTCGGGTGACATGCCGACCAGTTCGCCGGAGACCGGATCCGCCGGCCCGCCCGCTATACTCCGGGTCGAATCTTGCGCGCGCCACTCCGCCAATATCTGCAGCCGGCCGGAGAGGAAAGCATCGCGCACCGAATGGCGCTGGATCTTCCCACTGGTCGTCTTGGACAAGCTGCCTTGCGCGACCAGCACGACCGCGACGGCGGCAAGCCCATGGTGATCCGCAATCGCTTGCCTGATTTGCTCAAGAATTTCCGAAACGTCCTCGGCACGCCAGTCCCGCTTCAATTCATAAATGATGGCGAGTTCTTCCTTGCCGTCGATTTCCACGCCGAATGCCGCGCCGCAGCCGGCTCGCAACGCGGCTTGGCTCCCGGTCACCGACAGCTCGATATCGTCCGGGAAGTAACTCACACCGCGGATAATGATCAGGTCCTTGATCCGACCGACGACAAACAAGCCTCCGTTGTGAAGAAAGCCCAAATCTCCCGTTCTCAGGAAGTCACCGTTGCCATCGCAGCGGCCGCGGAAGGTTTCCTGAGTCGCCTGCGCCAGGTTTCGGTAGCCGGCGGCGATGGATCTTCCGCTTACCCAGATCTCGCCCACGACGCCTTCGCCGCATTGACGGCGGCGATCGGGATCCACGATCACGACCGCCTGATCGCCGATTGGCCGCCCCGAGGAAACCAAGCGTATCGTCTGCCGCCGATTGTCCGAGGCGATCGCCCGCCTGTCCTGTTCCAGCGCCGGCCGGCTCACATCGAGGACCACCGGTTCAATGCCTTTGGGACCGCCAGAGACAATCAAGGTTGCCTCGGCCAGTCCGTAACAGGGAAAGAACGTGCGGCGACGAAAGCCGCACCTCGAAAACCGATCGACAAAGCGATCGAGGGTATCCGCGCGGACCGGCTCTGCACCGGAATAGGCGACTTCCCACGTCCTCAGATCCAAATGATCGATGTGCCGGTCGTCGATCATCTCCGTGCAATAGGAATACCCGAAATCAGGGGCGCCGCTTACGGTCGCGCGATATTTGGTAATCGCCTGCAGCCACAGCACCGGGCGCGCCAGGAACGCCGTAGGCGACAGCAGCGTGATCGGAAAGCCGGCAAACAGCGGCTGGATCACGCCGCCCATCAGGCCCATGTCGTGGAACAGCGGAAGCCAGTTGATGCCTATGCTGTCCGCCGTCAGGCCCGACGCGTGCGCCATCAAGCTCGCATTGTGCAAAAAATTGTAGTGGGAAAGTTCGACCCCCTTCGGCGTATTGGTCGATCCGGATGTGTATTGGATCACGGCGTGCTTGAAAGGATCGATCGGCCGATAGCTGCCGCGTTCTCCTCCGCAAAGCTTCTCGGTGTAGGCAAACCTTTGCCGCTCGACCCAGCCAGCCTTCGATTGAAGAATCCGGGCGTGAATGGCCTCGCTCGTAAGTATCGCCGCGGCGTCGACGTCGGAGATAATCGCGTCCAACCGCTCCATTGCATTGGCGCTCGATGGCGTATTCAGCGGGACCGCAATGCTTCCGGCGTAGAGCGTGCCGAAAAACGCCGCCAGGAAGTCGACGCCGGTCTGATGAAGAACGACGATGCGCTTATCCTCGAGGCCGAACGCCCGCAGACCGGCGGCGACCGCAAGCGCCCGTTCGTGCAAATCCAGATAGCTGAAGGCGTCTTCCCGAAGCTGGGAATCCCTGATGATGCGATAAGCAATCCGCCGGGGCTGATGAACGGCTCTGAAGTGCAGTAGATCCGGCAGGCTGAGTTCGGCTGCCGGCGGCCGATACTCCGCGGGATTTGCCGATATTGCGCCCGACACGACGGTCATTGCCAGTCAGCTCCAGCGTTGCTCGACCAATTCCTCGATGCACCCCAGGTTCGAAACGATCTTGTGCATCGGATCTTCCCATTCACCGTCCGATCCTCAGTAAGTCACGACACTGCGGTCACGGACTCGAATGGAGTAGCGGTAGATCTTGCGGACGGCACTCTCCACGTCGTCGAAATATCGATCGATGACGGGCTCATGCGCGAGATTGATGATCTGATGAATACCGGGCGGTTCAGCCAGTTTGCTCATATACCAGCCACGCGCGCTGAGCTCGTTCGCCACGGCGAAGATGTCGACCTCATCGACGGCGGAGGTAAACGACAGAACGGCCAGATGCGGCGTGCCGACGATATCCAGCTCTGGAATTTGCCGGACCCGGGCTGCATAGCCCTTCCACACATTCATCACGCGAGCCGATAGCCGCAGATAACCCTCCTCGCCGAGGTAATTCATCACCGCCCATGCGGCGGCGGTCGTCCCGCCCGGCCGTGTGCCGAGCATCGTCGGCGTAAAATACCTGCCCTTGGGCCAGTCGGAGAACTCCGTTCCCTGATATTTCGAATAGGCGCGGTGAGAGAACAGCACCAATGAGGCGCCCTTCGCGGCATAGCCAAATTTGTGCAGATCGGCGGAGAGTGAGCGGACACCAGGAACGCCGAAGTCGAAGTCGGGAATGCCGTATCCAAGTTTTCGTGCAAACGGCGCCAGGAACCCGCCGACGCAGGCATCTACATGCAGCCAGAGGCCGCGCTCCAGTGCTCGCTTGCCGATGTCGCGGATCGGATCGACGGTGCCGTAGGGAAAGTTCGGCGCCGATGCGACCATCATGATGCTGCGCGGACTCACGGCGTCGAACAGACGGCTGACATCGACCTGATGGCTGAGCGTCGTCGGGACCCTGGTCGTGGTCATCCCGAGATAGTGGGCTGCCTTGTCGAAGGCGGGATGGGCCGTCCGCGGCATGAGGACGTCGAATGGCTCCTCTACATCCGGCCTTGAGGCGCGGGTCCAATCCCGTGCAGTCTTCATGGCGAGAAAGATACTTTCGGTGCCGCCGGACGTCAGGCTGCCGGAAGCCTCCGAAGATCCGTTGAAAAGCCCGATCGCCGCTCCGACCAGCTCCCGCTCCATCGCCGCGAGAGATGGAAAGGCCAGCGGAGCCAGCGCACTTTCCATCATGAACATCCCGTAAGCCTCGCGTGCCACGTTCAGAACGTCGTCACCCGCGTAATAGACGTGCAGCGCGGTTCGGCCGTCCCTCCAGCCCGCGTCGCGACGGCGCAGCTCGCTCATTCTCGCCTTGAGCTCCTCCCATCCTGTTCCAAGCTTCGGAAACTGCGGTTGCATCGCTGTTGCCCCTTAACGCGAATACGCGGCGAAACGCTCATCTTCAGCGGTTGCGCGCGCCGACGCCGGAACAGCCTCGAACACGCTCAATCGCGCATCGGGGCACGACGCCGCCAGCGTCGCCGCATAGTGTTTGCCCTCGTGGATGCGATGAAGAAACCACCTGCTTCCCCCGCAGCCGAAGGGGCGGAGAAGGCGAGGGGGCTTGTCGGGATCGACGCACACATCGAAATCCGCCAGCGGGATCGCCAATCCAGCGCCGACGCCCTTGATATAGGCTTCCTTCGAAGTCCAGCACTTGAAAAAAGCCTCGACCCGCTTTCCGGCGCCGAGGTCGGCCAGAGCAAGCTGCTCGGCTTGGGAAAATTCACCGCTGACACCTTCGCAGGCCCGCCCGGCCGTAACCTTCTCGATGTCCACGCCGACGTCGGATCCTGCGGCAACGGCGATCAAGAGCCGATCGCAGGAATGCGAGACGTTGAACGAAACCGGGGCGGGGTCGATGGCCAGAGCCGGTTTGCCATGGTCTCCATAGACGAACTGCAACCGGGTCGGAGCTTCTCCCAGATAACGCGCAAGCACCATGCGCAGGAGACCACGAGCCATGACGAAGTTCTGTCGGTGCCTGTCAAAGACGAAACGATTCGCCCGCTTCAATTCGTCTGCGGCGAGATATGACTCCAACTGCGGGACCATGCGTTGCGAGCACGAAAATTCGGCGCGCCAGACGTGGATGTCGCCACGATCCAGCTTGTCGGGATATTGCGAGGCCGCGACGCCGGCGTCGGCCGGACGTCTCGACAGAACCGGCGTTTCCCCGACATTCATGCGCATGGCTCGACACTCGGAATTCGAGCGAGCCGCTGGATCGGCGGCTTGCCTCTTTCGAAAACCAGGGTTTTGTCGGCGAGCCGGAAATACCGCTCGTCATGCGAGATGACGATAACCAGCTTTCCGCGGGCTCGCAGCTCGCGCAAAACCTCGTGGTAAAAGGTGTCCCTGAATTCCGGATCCTGGTCGGCAGCCCATTCGTCGAAGATAGCGATGGGCTTGTCGTCGAGATAGGCGAGCATCAAGGCGAGGCGCTTCCTCTCGCCGGCCGAAAGCGCCGACGGATTCACGATCCGGTTCTCCTCGATCTGGATTCTTCCGGCGATCTTGAAGCGACGGAGCAAATCGTCCGGCCACGCGTCGCACCGCAGAAGACTATCGAATACGAAAAAATCGTGAAAGACGGCCGAGAACAGCTGGGAATACCATTGGGTGTCCTCAGTCGTCACGACGCGGCCGTTCACGCGAATGGACCCCGCCGCCGGCGCGTAGAGTCCGGCCAACAACTTTGCGAACGTCGTCTTTCCGCTGCCGTTGCCTCCGATCACAAAGAGGATTTCGCCCCTTGCCAGGGTCAAATCCACAGGGCCAAGGACAAACTCCAAATCGCCTTCCGCGGCGGTGGCGCCATAGCAATGGGTAACGCCGGACAGCTCCAGTTGCTGAAACTCGTCGAACGGACGCTCGACCGCAATTGAAGCGCTGACGCTCTCCGGGAGCGTCCTCATCTGCTTCATCCGTGCATTCTCAAGGGCAATTCCCAGTGCCGCGACGCGATCGAACGCTATTTCAGCCGCGACCAGGCCCTGGACGATCTCGATCGAGGTCTGCAAAGGCGCCATCAAATAAACGATCGCTATTCCGTAGCTTGCGACCAGCTGCCGGTCGGCCATGGCACCGGTATGATCGAACATTACAAGGCCCAACGCGACGTAGAACAGCGCCTGGGCGGCGGTTGCCGAACCGCCAAACAACAGGATTTGCCGCTGAACGGAGATTTGCAGCTCGGTCGCGCGCTTCGCAAACTCGGTTGATGCCTGCTGGCGCCGTTCCGAACTTAGTTTGAGCTCCTTTATGCTATCCAGCAGCGCGCGAAACAGCTCGAGGAGGTCACTGCGTTTTTGTCGTGAAACACGTACCTGTTTCGTCGCTTGCCGGCGCAGAGCCAGATGACAGGCTATTCCGGTCACGACGATCGCCAGGGTGATGACGAACTGTCCCACCGACAGCCAGCACAAATACGCGAGGCAAGTCAGGATAAGCGTGACATTGGTGGCGAGAACAACGATGCCGGGCACGACGGAAGCGATGCTTCCGATGTCGTCGGTCAGCGCCATCATCAGCTTCGATCGGCCGATCCGCTCGATATCGACCAAGGGGGCGGCGACGATCCTTCGGTAAAGCTCGATGCGCAGGAACAGGATGGCATCCCTGCCGATCGATCCGATCAGCCTGCGCGCCAACAACCGGCTGCCGACGGCTCCTGCGCTCAGGGCAACGAACAGCTCGAGCCGCACCTCTTCGCTTTCACCGATCAGGCGAAATAGCAGGATCAGAACGCCGATGGTGAGGACACCGCCGGCAATGCTGGCCACGGCCGCGAGCGCGAATCTCAGGAATGATTCATTCAGGAGCCATCTGATGACGCGCACGACTGCTCACCGGAAAAATGCTGTAGATGTATATAGAGGTCTAACATAATCTAAGGTTGTCGGTCCATCAATTCGCTCACTTCAAGCGAACGATGCTGCGAGCGGCTCCTTGGCCAGACGACCTATGACGATCGATCTCCCGGCTCAGTCATCCATGCCCACGCGGTCATTTCGTATCTCACGACCAGACGCGCCATCGCTGGCCTTGCACGAGGCTGGCAGCGGCGAAGCAACGTTTCTTCTGATCCACGGGTTTGGCGAGGGCGGCTTCGTGTGGAACCAGTTCTTGCCGCACCTTGCGCCTTACGGTCGCGCCATCGCGCTCGATCTTCGCGGTCATGGCGATTCCGATTGGGACGTTGATGCGCGCTACGGCACCGCGGCTCACCTCGATGACGCCATGTTCGCCGTCAGGACGCTGCAGCCAGAGAAGATAATTCTGATCGGTCATTCGCTGGGCGGTGAAGTCGCGATTCGATTGACGGCCCGGCACGCCGAGCTGGTAGCCGGATTAATCGTGGTCGACTTCGGACCTGAACTCAATCTCGAGGCGACGGCCCGTATTCGCCAGGACTTTGCGGCAGAGAATCACGCTTACGCCGACTGCGCCGAATACGCCGCGCGGCTGGAACAAAAGCAGCCGATGATCAGTCCCGCACTTCGACAGTCCCTCGCGCGAGACGCGCTGCGAGCAGGCAGTGGTGGCGGTTACCGGCTGAAGCGCGATCCGGCGATGGGCACCAATGGTCCGCTCGACTCCAGCCCGCTTCCGCCGCTGTGGCCGATCCTGCAGGAAATTCAGTGCCCCGTCCTCGTGGTTCGCGGGGCAGGCTCGTCGGTTCTATCGCTTGCGGCCGCCCAACGCATGGTCGGCGTGCTTGGCAAGGGATACTTCACCTCCATCAGGCTTGCCGGTCATGGAGTGATGACTGACAATCCGACGGAGTTCGCGGCAGCGACGCTTTCCTTTGTCAGGCATACGCTGAAGGTCGTGGCCGGTCCTGCCGCTCCGCCGACGGAAATCCGTGACCGCACGGGTCCATAGCGCGAGCGGATTAAAAAAACCGAGCGCCGTAAATGCCGGACATCTACGAACCCAGCCGCACTTCGCCAAAAGTCCGGTGAACCGACGCATATCGAACGGCGATCAGGCCTGCGCAAAGCAGGCTGATGGCCATCAAGCCGTAGGGATATCCAAATATCATATCGAAGGTAAACAGCAGCGCGACCGAACCTGCCATCAGGAGGCCGCTGCCGTCGATAACGCCCGACCACAGCCGTGCACCCCATGTTCGTTCGTCCGATGACGCGGCGCCTGCTCCGGAGAGCCCCGCCGCGGAATAATGCCGAATGTTTTGGCCGTCGTCGCGCGCAGGCCCGGCGCGATGCAGCGCTTCGACCCGCGCGTTCATCACGTAAAACCAGAGCGGCGGCACGAAGGCCAGCAGGAACATCGCCGGAAATCCCGCCGGCAGTTCCGGCTCGCTCTCAAAGCTGCGCAACGTTTGAAAGCTGCGATTTGCCGCATAATGGTGGTCGGAATGACGGCCCAGATTGAGCCAGTAGCCGTTGGAAAACCAGCAGGCTGAATTCCATGAATGTGCCACATCGGTTTTCTCATACAGGCCCGGCGATATCTGCCTGCGCAACAGGCCGTAGTGCTGAACGTAATTGATGACTTCCAGGGTCACGACGGCCATGACGCTCTGCACTACGAAGGCCATCAGGCCCAGTTCACCGAACAAATAAAACACGGCCGCCAGCAACGCAAAGACCTCGGCCCCGTAACGCAACATCTGATTGCGGTAGTTGAACCAGCGGTAGCCCCGGCGCTGCAGGCGGTCGACCTCGAATTTCCAGGCGTGATGCATCCCGCCAAAGATCGATCGCGGGAGAAACGCATAGAGCGTTTCTCCGAACCGTGAAGTCGCGGGGTCTTTCTCGGTCGCGGCGTATCTGTGATGGCCGTACAGGTGCTCGATGCAAAAATGCGGATACATGACCGTTACCATCATGATTTCCGCGAGTGCTTTATCGACCCTCGACTTGCGGTGAAGCAACTCGTGCGCAACGAAAATTCCATAACTGGAAACCGACTGCCCGGTAAGATAGGCGATTCCCAAACAGTCGAGCACATCGAAACGGCCTGTCGAAAGGATCGACAGCATCAGGAACTTCAGCGCCAGGACCTTGGCAAACAGCACCCTGGGCAGAAGGATGTACTCGAGCGCCGTCGTGGTCCAGCTTTGATGGCCGGGATGATGGTTGGCCCGGTTGCTCCCGCCGATGAGGTCCAGAATCGGCGGCAGCGCATAGGCGTAGAGAATTGCCACCAGAACCCAGCGCGGGTGGGCGAAATGCACCATCGGCACCTTTCGCACGAACACCAGCGGCAACAAGAAGGGCGAGAACAGCAATATCCTCGCCGCCCAGCGCTTGCCCTCGTTCTCCAACGCCTGCTCCCGAGCCTTAGAGGGTTGCAAACAGCCGGATCCGCTTCGGCTGCCCCTCAAATGCAATCATCGCCTACGGGGTGGTCTTGCCGGCGGCCTCATCCATCTTCTTGCGCAGACTAAGCGGCCTCATATCGACCCACACTTGAGCAATATAGTCGAGGCATTCCGCCTTGGGCCCTTCCTTTCCGACGGCATGCCAGCCGTCAGGTATTCGCCTTCCCTGCGGCCAGATCGAGTATTGCTCTTCGCCGTTGATCACGACGGCGTACTGCATCGTGTCTTCTTGCTCATCGGAAACCATGACGCTGTGTCCTCGGAGGGTCTTGGAGGGGAATATGGGCGCGTTCCATGTAGTAGGTTTGCTCCAGCGATGTCAGTCATTTTTTGAGTAAACGGGCATTCACTTCAGAGCCTGGATGTATTCGGCTATCGCTTTTTCCACCTTATCGGCCAGGACTTCGTTCGATGCGCCCGCCTTGCCATCATCCGACACATCGAGGAAGGTGCCGCGGCCGCCCTGATAGGTGAAAGCCCTGTAGTTGGCGCGAGCATA
>C688J35102_120990084_pt1 | contig 26728 bp, 17 predicted proteins | sample HopSoiMetagenom2_FD_35102 | JGI IMG/M metagenome (IMG submission 35102)
CCGGTGGAAGATCCGATCAGGCCGCGCAGGCTGCTGGAGCGCTGGCCACCGCTACCGCGCAGCGCGATCGCCTACAACGCAATCACGATATCCTGATGCGACTCATCGCCCAACAAGCCGCCACAAAGGACGAACTCGCCGCCAACGACCTCGACTTGGCCAAAGCTCAGGCGGATGTCACGCGTCTCTCCGCCGCCAAGCAGGAATTCGAACGTGGCGTGAAGCTCGATGCCGGCCGCTCCAGTTTCGCCGTGCAGCAAGCGCAAAGCGAAGTCGCCGCCCTCGAAGACAAAGTTCGCAGTGGTCGCATTACGGCGCCAGCCGATGGCACGCTTTATTCCCTCCCGGTGAGGATCGGTGATTTCGTGAAGACCGGCGACCTGCTAGCCGAAATGGCCGATCTGCACAAAGTGCGCGTTCGCGCTTTCATCGACGAACCTGAGCTGGGCGTGTTGGAGCCAGGCCAGCAGGTTCGTATCACCTGGGATGCGCTGCCCAATCGGACCTGGACCGGCAAAACCGAAGTGATTCCCAAGCAAGTCGTCGCTCGTGGCGCTCGCAGCGTCGGCGAACTGCTCTGCACCGTCAACAACGACAAGCTCGAACTCTTGCCGAACATAAACGTGAATGTGCGCATTAACTCTCAGGAGCGTTCGAACGTGCTCACCGTGCCGCGCGGCTCGGTGGCTTCCGATGGCGACCAAAGATTTGTCTACGTTGTGAAACGCAACGAACTGAGCGTCAACAAATCCCGCTTGGAGCGGCGCGAGATTCACGTGGGCATCGCCGACAGCACCAATTACGAAGTCACCAGCGGTCTCCGCGAAAACGAAATGATCGCGCTGCCCGGCGATATCGAGCTGAAAGACGGCATGGTCGTTCGCGTGATGAACACCGACGCCAGCCGCGTTCGGGGCCGCTCCGATGCCAACTAGCATCGCGCGCCGGATTCTGTTGCTCGCGGCGATATCAGGCTCGGCGCTGTCGGCAGCCGCGGTCACCACCGTCCAAGGCTCCAGCGTAGACACCGATCAAGCCTTGGAAGCCGGACGTCACGCCTACGAAGCTAGCGATTATGGCCGCGCTGCGCAGTTACTTCAGGAAGCCGCCGCACGAAATCCGCAAAACGCCGAGATTCAGCTCCTGCTCGCGAAAACTTATTACGAGACGCAGCAGCGCGATGCCGCCATCGTGAGCGCCGAAAAGGCCGTGGCGCTCGAGCCACAAAATTCCACATTTCACGAATGGCTGGGCCGAGCCTACGGCGAAAAGGCCGAACACGCGGGAATGTTTTCCGGCATGTCGCTCGCGAAGAAGACCCGCAAGGAGTTCGACACCGCCGTCCAGCTCGACGAGCGCAATTTTTCCGCGCGTCAGGCACTGATCGAATTCGACTGCAGCGCGCCCGGCATCGTCGGCGGCGGCGAAGACAAAGCGCGCCCCAACATCGCTAAACTAGCGGAAATGGACGTCGCCGAAGGCCACTATGCCGCCGGAAATTGCCGGCGCCAAAAGAAAGATTTCGCCGAGGCGGACGCCGAATTCGCCAAAGCGATCGAAAGCCATCCAAAATCGATCAATCTGATCTACGACATCGGCGACTATGCAGTAAAACACAATGAACCCGACCGCCTCGTGGCCGTCGCCAACGCAGGCGAGCAGCTAGCGCCCTCCGATCCGCGCGGAAAATATTATCGAGGCGTCGCTTTGGTCATGACCAAAACGCAACCGGGCGAAGCCGAGCGCCTGTTGCGCGAATATCTGAAGCGCGCGCCCATCCGAAATACCTTTCCGCATCCGCGCGACGCCCACGAGTGGCTTGGCCGCCTATATGAAAATCAGGGCCGCACGCAAGCGGCCATTGACGAATACGAAGCCGCTCTGCGGGCGGACCCGAAAAGCAAAAACGCGCGCGAATCGCTTAGGCGTCTAAAGAAATAGCGCGTGCCGTGTAAGCTCGACGCCGCGACACGCAACCCGGACTTCAGTCTGTATTGGAAACGCTTCAAAATATGGCACCAGAAATGAAACTCACGCCATGATGGACATCCGCGAAACTCTCTCCGTCGCCATCGACGCCCTGCGCTCCAACAAGCTCCGCGCCATTCTCACTTCCCTCGGCGTGATCATCGGCAGCGCTTCCATTGTTCTCGTCGTCACCGTGGCGCTCACTGCGCAGAAATTCGTCATTGGCCAGATTGAAGCCATCGGCTCCAATCTCGTTTGGGTCGAGCTCATCAATGCTGGCAGCAAAGGGCAGCCCCTCAGTCACGAACTCACCATTGATGACATGAACGCCGTGAAAGCCACTGTGCCCGGCGTCACGCAAGTTGCTGGCACGCGCGAACTTCCGATGACCGTCGTCGTCGCCGCGCGCGAACGGCCGGTCAATCTCATCGGCGTCACCGACGGTTATCAAGCCATCCGCCGCCTGGTCATTCTTCGCGGCCGCTACTTCGATCCCTCCGATATGGAGACGCGCAGCAAAGTTTGCCTCATCACCAAGCAGCTCGCCGATCGCGTGTTCGGGCTCGACAATCCCATCGGCGGCACCATCCGCATGGGTGAGCTCACCTTCACGGTGATTGGCGTTTTCCGCGAGCGCGTCGCCACATTCGGTCTCGCCGAAATCAAAGACGAGTCCGTGATTATTCCTTTCACGCTGATGCGCTACTACACTGGCGTCGACGTTCTGCGCGTGCTCTACGCACAAGCCGAAAGCGCGGACGTGGTCGCCTCCGTGCAGCGCCAGATCGGCGTAGTGCTCAATAGCCGCCATCCGCCCGCCGCCGAATACGACGTTCAAACGCTCACCGCGATCCTCAGTGCTGCGAAGAATATTTCGCTCGCGCTGACCATTGTGCTTCTCGTGATCGCCTTTATCGCGCTGCTCATCAGCGGCATCGGGATCATGAACATCATGCTGGTGACCGTAAAAGAGCGCACCCGCGAAATCGGCGTGCGCAAAGCCATTGGCGCGCAACGTCGCCAGATCCTGCAGCAATTCTTGATTGAAGCGCTGTTGATCAGCGGCGGCGGCGCGATCATTGGCATTCTCATTGGCGTAGGCATTCCGGTAGCCGTCCAGCCGCTGCTGCCTGGAAATCTGCGCGTGCCCATCTCTGGTCTCAGCGTGCTGATCGCCTTCGCAATTTCGTGCTCCACGGGGCTCTTCTTCGGCTACCTGCCCGCCAGTCAGGCCGCCGCTCTCCAGCCAATCGAATCCCTCCGCTACGAATGACGATGCGCTCACTAAACAGCGACCATTTCGACCGTCGAATTTTATTTGTTATCCCGACCGAAACTACGGGGCACTCGTGTTCTCGCGTGCCGCATAGCGAAGTGGAGGGACCGCGGCAAAAACTGAAGCATCATCGCATCGGTGAGACTTCAGCGCAGCTACATCGATAACTGTCTCGACGCAAACGCTTTCGCTGTGGCTGAGACCATCGCAAGCTTGAACGGACAACCCCATGCATACGCCAGAAAAAGAGGCCAACATGAATAAGCTCCAGCGCATCCTTATCAGTGCGAGCCTAGCGGCCGCTCTCCTGTCACCACTCCGCGCACAAGAACCAACGCAAACTCCCATTCAAACAGCTCCCGCTTCTCCCGTCGCGCTTACCCTCAAACGCGCCATTGAACTCGCCCTGCAAAACAGCAAAGACATCCAAGCCGCGAAACTTCAGGCGCGCCTCGCCGATCACTCCGCGCAGATCACCAAAGCGCAATTCCTCCCGAATGTTTCCGCTGGCTCCGGCGCGGGCTATACCTATGGCATTCCAGAAACTCCTGGAGGCCGCGCCCCGGCGCTCTTCAACGTTACTTACACGGAGCAAATCTTGAACGAGCCTCTGCGGGGTCAGGCCAAGGAGCTGCAAGAGCAGGCGAAATCGCAACGCATTCTGCTCGAAGACGCGCGCAATACGGTAATCTCGCGCACCGCAGCCGCCTACCTGGAACTCGGCATGATCCGCCACTCGCTCGACCTGCTTCGCAAAGAACAAAGCAGCGCCGAGAAAATCGCCGAGGTCACGCAAGAGCGTCAGAAGGAAAATCTCGAACTCCCAGTGGAGGTAACGCGCTCGCAGCTGACAAAAGCGCGCGTCGTGCAGCGCATTCTGCAACTGGAGTCTCGCGAAGACGAGCTCGAAGTTTTCCTGCGTAGCCAAACTGGCTTGATGGACAACACTCCGATCGAGGTTTCTCCCGAAGAACTTCCCGGCGAAGCCGAGCAGGAAGGCGCGAACCTGGTCGCCCTCGCGATGGAAAACAACGCCTCATTGCGTCTCAGCGAAGCTGATGTTCGCGCCAAAGAATTTCGCCTTATCGGTGAGAAGCGCGGCTACTATCCGACCCTCGAGCTCGTCAGCGTCTACAGCCTGCTCGCGAAATTTAACAATTACGACCAGTTCTTCCGCACCTTCCAGCGCAACAATTACAATGCCGGAGTGCAGGTGCAAGTCCCGCTGTTCAGCGCGCAAACCAAAGCCAACATCGGCCTCGCCGCCGTCAATCTGGACGTCGCCAAGGCAAATCTCGCCAACAAAAAGACCGAGATCACCGCGTCAGTTCGCCAGAAAACGCGTCATCTTCGCGAACGCGACGCCGCCAAGGAAGTTGCGCGCCTCGAGCTGCAACTCGCGCAGCAGGATGTCGCCGTTCTGCAATCGCAATTCGAAGAAGGCAAAATCAATCTTCGCGAAGTCGAGCGCGCGCGCCTGACCGAAAGCGAAAAATGGATGGTCTATCTCGACACCAATTTCCAACGCCAGCAAGCCCAACTCGACCTGCTGCAAACTGCCGGCCAGCTAGACAAAGTCTGGCAATGAGCTTCGCTCCCGTCACATGCCGCGCACACTTGTCATCCTGAGGACAGCCAACGAGGATGTCCGAAGGATCTCAACCACTGCGTCTTGCCCCTATGGGTCAGCGACATCAATCACAGCTGTACATTCAAACGATTGCTCCGTCCTCTAAAACAAGTCACTATTCTCGATCCGGATCGCCGCGGCACAACGAATGCAACTCGACCAAAAATCTCTCGCCCTCTTCCTCGATGCCGCCAAAAAACTCGATTCCGGCTTTTCCAATCTGCCTGCGTTCGATCCAAAAACTCCCGGCGCCGATCGCCTCGCGGAAATTCTGAACGCCACCGCTGAACGCCTGCACGACAACTACCCCTATTTCCATCCGCTCTACGCCGGACAAATGCTGAAACCTCCGCACCCGGTCGCGCGCCTCGCCTACGCGCTGGCTGTGTTCATCAATCCCAACAATCACGCGCTGGACGGCGGCCGAGCCACCAGCGCCATGGAAAAAGAAGCCGTAGCTGAAATCGCCGCCATGTTTGGCTGGCGCGAATTCCTCGGTCACCTCTGCGGCGGCGGCACCATGGCCAACCTCGAAGCTCTCTGGATCGCGGGCCAGCTTCAGCCCGGAAAAAAAATTCTCGCCAGCGAGCAAGCCCACTACACGCATCAGCGCATCAGCAGTGTTCTCACGCTCGATTTTGAATCCATTCCGACTGACTCACTCGGCCGCATGGACGTCGGTGCCCTCGCAAAACGCGCAGCTCGCGGCGACGTCGGCACTGTCGTTGCGACCATGGGCACCACTGCGACCGGATCGGTCGATCCGCTGCCGCAAATTCTCGCCCTCCGCGAAAAGCACGGCTTCCGCGTCCACGCAGATGCCGCCTATGGAGGCTACTTCACCCTGGCGTCAAATCTTGCCGCACACGCCGCCAGCGCCTGCGCGAAAATCAGTGAAGTCGACTCCATCGTCATCGATCCCCACAAGCACGGCCTGCAACCTTACGGCTGCGGCTGCGTTCTCTTTCGCGATCCGAATGTCGGGCGCCTCTACAAACACGATTCGCCCTACACCTATTTCAGCTCTGCCGAATTGCACCTTGGCGAAATCAGTCTTGAATGTTCCCGGCCCGGCGCCGCTGCAGCCGCGCTCTGGGCTACGCAGCGATTGCTTCCACTCCAACGTGGTGGCGAGTTCGCACAAGGCCTCGAACGCGGCAGGGAAGCAGCGCTCGCCCTCTACTCCAAACTTAAATTGAACGATAACTTTGTCACCGCTTTTGAACCCGAACTCGACATCGTGATCTTCGCTCCTCGCGCCGCGACCATCACTCAAATGTCGACCCGCTCGCGAAAGATCTTCGCCGCCGCGGCCGACCAGAATCTGCATCTAGCCGTCGCCGACCTTCCCGTCGCGCTCTTCCCAAATCTCGACCCCGCCATCAGCAGGGATTACGCCAAACTTACCGCCCTCCGCTCCGTCCTCATGAAGCCGGAGCACCTCAACTGGATCGACCGCATCTGGCACATTCTGACCTCCACCCTGGAGCTCAGGCCTTCGGGCCCCTGAGGGTTTAGATCCCACGCTACCTCTCCCAAGCCGACGAGTCCCAAGCCCACGAGTCCCAAGCCCACGGGCAACAAACCGAAATGAGCCAACTGCGCCGTAAAGATCCGATCCATGCCGCTGGCCGATAATAGGCGCACTCTCTGCGACGCCGCATCATCTCACGCTCGCAACTCCCACTTAATGCAGCATTTAACCTTTCACTTTGCGATACACCCCATTCGCAGAAACCCTTGGAGCGATGCAACCAACTCCGGTAAACTATTCTCTACTTAAGGTCTCGGGATCATTTCGCAACGCGGCCCTGTCGGGCCGCCATAGTGAATGCAGTTGGGTGCAAACGGTAGAGTTTTGCACAGTTTATTTGCAAGGACGAGGGAGAGTACATGCCGGACGTTTTAAGAACTTTGCTTCTAAATCCGCCGAGCTTCGAGAATTTCGACGGCGGCGCAAGCTCCCGCTGGCCCGCGACCCGCGAAATCGAGTCCTATTGGTACCCTGTTTGGCTTACCTATCCCGCCGGAATGATTCCCGGCAGCCGATTGCTCGACGCCTCTCCTGCGAAAATCAACTGGCAACAGACGATTGAGATCTCCAAAGACTACGAGTTTCTCGTCCTGTTCACTTCTACGGTTGGCTTCGATAGTGACGTGAAGCTCATTCGCAAGATCAAGGAAGCTCATCCCAGCCTGAAGATCGCTTTCGTCGGCCCTCACGGCCACATCAAACCCGATGAGACTCTGAACGCCAGCCAGGACATTGAGTTCGTCACCCGCGGCGAGTTCGATCACTCCGTGGTCGAATACGCGCACGGCAAGCCGTTGAGCGAAATCGTCGGCATCAGCTATCGCCAAGACGGCAAGATCGTTCACAACAGCGAGCGACCTCAGCTTCACACTGCTGAACTCGACGCGCTGCCCTACGCCACCGACATCTACAAGCGCGACCTGAAGATCGAAAACTACAACGTGCCCTTTCTGCTGCATCCGTTCGTTTCTTTCTACACCACCCGCGGATGCCCTGCGATGTGCACCTTCTGTATGTGGCCGCAGACCATTTCCGGCCATGCCTGGCGCACTCGTTCAGTCGACAATGTCGTGCAGGAAGTGAAGAATACGCTCCAATATTTCCCGCAGCTCAAGGAAATTTTCTTCGACGACGATACCTTCAACATCCGCAAGGATCGCGCCATCGAGCTGAGCCAAAAATTCAAGCCGCTGAAATTCCAGTGGTCCTGCACTGCTCGCTGCCACAGCAAGTACGAAGAGCTGAAAGCCATGGCTGATGGCGGCGCTCGCCTCTTTATCGTCGGGTTCGAGTCTGGCGATCCGCAGATCCTCAAGAACATCAAAAAGGGCGCTACTGTCGAGATGGCCCGCGAGTTCATGAAAAATTGCAAGAAAGTCGGGATCAAGGTTCACGGCGACTTCATCATCGGCTTGCCCGGCGAAACCCGTGAAACCATCGAGAACACCATCAATTTCGCGAAGGAACTCGACTGCGAAACCATCCAGGTCTCGCTCGCTCACGCCATGCCCGGCACCGAGCTGCACCAGACCATGTCGCAGCAAGGCTTTCTCAAGGTCGAAGCCCTCGCCGATTCCGGCGGGCACCAGCTTCCTCACATCGAATATCCGCACCTCAAAAAACCGGAAATGATGGCGGCGGTCAATCGCTTCTACGACGAATATTATTTCCGTCCCCGCGTTGTCTGGCGCATCGTAAAAGAGGCCCTCTGGGACGCTCACGAGCGCAAGCGCCTCTACCACGAGGCCACCGAATTCATGAAACTCCGCTCCGAGCGCTGGAAGTGGGTCAAACAAGGCGGCGATATCCCAAAGCCCATGATCGCCGTCCCCGGCTCGACCGCCTCCGGCAACGACTGACGCCGCTTGGCGGCACGTCGCTGGCCCTCGACCAAAATGTAGCGGCCGCCTTCCGAGGCGGGCGCATGTTCTTCGCCTTGTCCGCAGGATGCCGCACCCTGCGAACTTCAGGGTGCGGGTTTAGATCAAATTCGATACACAGCGGTCCACATAAGCAACACCGATTCGCAAAGGCGCTCCCACTCGCACGATCAACGGCTTTTAACTGTCGACCCTCCACCACCAATGCGATAATTTAAATTCCAAAGAAATGCCCACCGAACACCGCCTCCGCCTGAAAACGCTCCTCATGATCCTAATCATGGTCATCTGCGCCAACGCGGGCGATCTCATGCTGAAACGCGGCATGACCCAGATTGGCGCCGTGCCATTCACGGCCGTAGGTCTCAAACACGCCTTCCTGTTGACCATCATCAACGAAACCATCTGGATGGCCATCGTGTTCCTCATCGGCTTCACCGTCAGCTACATGCTGCTGATGAGCTGGGCCGATTACAGCTACGTTATGCCCGCCGGCGCGTTTGGCTACGCCCTCGTAACCTTTCTCGCCGTCATGTTTCTGCATGAACAAGTCACTTCGCGCCGCTGGGTTGGCGTCCTATTGATCTGCCTCGGCGTATTGCTAGTGGGCCAGACCAAGCCGCGTACCACACAAGTCGTCGCTCAAGCGGTCGCGCCGACATGATCCGCTCCATCCTCGTTTTCGGCCTATTCCTCGTCTGCAGCACCGGCGGCGAGATCGCCATCACGCACGGTATGAAGCAGACCGGCGAACCAGCGCGCCTGCGTCCACGCGAGGTCCTGATTTTTCTTGGTCGTGCCGTGCGCAACGTGTGGTTCTGGGTCGGCCTTCCGATGCTGGCTCTATCCTTCTATTCGCTGCTTCTCCTGCTGTCCTGGGAACCGATCAGTTTGGTCATTCCCGCCTCGGCTCTGAATCCGTACGTTTTCGGCACCGTCGCGGCCAAATACATCCTGAACGAACAGATCAGCCCGGCAAGGTGGGCGGGCGTTACCCTCGTGTGCGCAGGCGTAGCCCTTGTCGCCATCAGCTAGCGGCTAGAATACCCACCACGACTCACTTGACATAATATTAGGGATAAGTATAGTAATATATAAGTATATCTAAGCTATAAGCCGACATTGCAACGTGTTTTTGGCAAAAGGGATGCACATGCATTCGGAGGAGACCGTGCGGTGGAAACGCGTGCGCGCATAAACGTGAATGTGGCCATGCTTACAACGGCTGAACAGGAGTCCGGCAGCTCAGGCAACGAAGGTCATGCGCGGAACCTGGAGAACCCAGCCGGCGTGCTGTTTCAGGCAAACGTCTGCAGCGGATCCGGCGCAGAAGAGAATCGAGCGGTCGCTCTTCGTTTGTCGCGGAACGGGTTTGTCGTCCAATTGGCGCCTCGCGACCAACTAGAACCCTGCAATGGACTTGCACAATCCGAGCGTAGAGAACTGGAGCGATTGACACGACAGCGTGTCGAGTTGGCGCAGAGCGCACTCTATCAGGTGGGCTCGCCTGACGATTGGAATCTTGATTTTTATGGAGCCTGCCGCATCGGGCGCACGGCGTTTGCAGCGGACCGTCTACCAAATGGATGGGCCACGCGGTGCAACGAGATGGACGAGGTTTGGGTGCCGAACCGGTTTTGCGAGGAGACCTTCGCGGCCTCGGGCGTAAGTGAAGAAAAGCTGCGCGTGGTGCATACGGGAGTGGACACGCAAAGATTTCGCCCGGGATTGCCACCCTTGAATCTTTCTTGCGATCGCAAATTTCGTTTCCTTTCGATTACGGACCTCCATCCGCGACGAGGTACCGATGTGTTGCTGCGTGCGTACCTCGAAGAATTCAACGCGAAGGAAGATGTTGCGCTGATCTTGTTGGTTTTCGCGAGGCCTGATGCGCAAGTCTGTCCTGAGGCCGAGCTGGCCTTTTTCATCGAACGGGAGCTTGGTTTCAAACTGGAGGACAGCGTAGAGGTGATAGTGCTTGATGGACCGATTACTCCTGCGGAATTCCCGCGGCTCTACGCATCCGCTGACGCACTGGTGACGGTTTCGCGAGCTGCAGCATGTGGCCGCAGTGCGCTACAGGCTCTGGCGTCTGAATTGCCGGTAATTGCCACGAACTGGGGTGGGCCGCTGGAATTTCTTAACGCTAGCAATAGTCTTCTCGTGGACAGCGAAGGTCTGGTGACCACCTCGGCAGAGCAAGAGCTTTACGCTGGTCTGCAATGGGCCGCGCCCAGCGTGGACCATTTGCGACAGCTGCTCCGGCAAGTAGTGAGCAACCAAGAATCAACCCGCCTTCGCGCCCATCAGGGACGACGCGATGTGGTATCGCAATGGGATTGGGATGTGGTGTTGCGTGAATGGGGTGGTGCCTTCCGATACTTAGTGCAATCCGAACAACATCTGCAGCGCCGGGAAGGAGAAAGCGTATGAATAAGGTTTTGCTGGGGCAGCCTGTGGAAGAAACCTTCGCGGGAATCGAAAATAATCAGGAGGAGACCGCCCAGGAGCTTACCCTCGAGCAGTTGAGCCGAGCTGTCGGCGAGAATGCGCTGCTGCAAACGGAAGTGAGCCGGCAGATGGCGCTCAAGCTGGTTGAGTTGCGCGACGAGATTCGCATCGCACGAACGGAAATCGGACGATTGCAAGGACAGATTGAACATTTCGTTGGCGGCGTTTGCAGCGCCTTGGAAATAAGCGCCATCGAAACATCCCATCGCGCAGAACACGTATGCGTCACGCGGCCACCGATCGTGCCACGACTACTGAATACGCAGAAGTTACTGAGAATGGGCGCGGAGATCCGATTGAACGTGGGCTGCGGCTCCAAACCTACGCCTGAATACTTGAACGTCGATGAACGCGAACTGAACGGCGTTGACCTGATTGCTGATGCGCGCGCCCTGCCGTTCAAAGCTGGAGACCTGACGGAAATTTACGCGGCACACGTCATCGAGCACTTCACCGACGCGGAATTGAAAGAGACGCTTTTGCCCTCCTGGCATGGCCTGTTGAAAACCGGCGGCGTGCTGCGCCTAACGGTGCCTGATGCGGAAGCGATGATCGACGCGTTTCAACGCGGCGACTTACCGTTCGAACATTTGCGGTCAGTGACTTACGGCGGGCAAGACTATCTGGGAAACTTTCACTACACAATGTTTTCGCGCGAAAGCCTTCGAGCGATTCTCCGTGAAACAGGTTTCAATGTAGCAGAGTATACGGACGTCGGCCGGGCGAACGGACTTTGCCTGGAAATGGAAATCCGGGTCACAAAAATCTAGTTCGAACACCTACTCGATACCTCCTTCTCACCGATCTGTGCAACCACAAAGAAACAAGTAAATGCCCATCACTATCCTAGATTCGCGCGGCGGATTTGTGACGGCGCGGATGAAGCAAAGCCCGCTTGTATTGTTGGAAAGTGATGCGGACACCGTCGAAGACATACCGGAAGCGGTACGATCAACGGCGGACTGCTTGAACACGCGAAGCTTGAGCGGCTTGCGATACCGTACATTGCCACGCGGCGCCGACGGCATTGTGACCTGGTTGGCCGGTGACTCGATTCTATCGGGCTCTGTGGCGACGATTCGCCATGAGCTGCGTATGTCAGGCCAATGCACATATGTGCCGGTCCACATACCGTTTCTGGAGGAACTTCCGTTCGTGGTCATACAGCCGCGATGGTTCGGGTCGGCTCACAAAGAAAACTATTGGAATCTGAGTTTTCGCATCCAAAGCACGGGCACCGCCTCGCCATTATTAATGGAGGCGTTGGCTGAAAATCGCGAGCCATGGGCGCAACTCTCCCTGGGAGTGTTGGCGGAGCGAGCGCGAGCCGGATCCGGTGTAGAAACGCTGGTCAATCTCTGGGAACGCGCAAAACAACTGCCACACGCCTTCGCCGCCTTGGTGCTGCGAAATCTTGCGGTTCTCATGCTGCGGCATGGCGAAACCGCGAAAGCCGAGCGATTCCTCGAAGCCGGAATGCAGATGTATCCCGGCTATGCAGAGATTTTCTATCTCGCGGCGTTGCATGCGATAACACAGCAGCGAGCGGCACAGGCATTTCCGCTTCTAGAACAATCACGATCTCACACCGGTGGCGGATTCCTCGGCTCTGGAGGCGAAAGTTCTTACCGCGCCGATTGGCTGACGGGCCGTCTGGCCGTACGCGTCGGCGATCAACGAACGGCATTTGAAAGCTTTTTTCGCGGAATCAAGAGCGATCCTGTTTTTCTTCCCGCCCTAGAGGAATTGTTGAAGCTCCGTGTATCCAGGAGATTGATTGAGGCACGCCGATGGGAGTTTCTGCGCGCGGCGCGCATGGAACCTAAATTCACCGAACGGATTTTCGACTATCTATTGCTACATCGTGCCGTTGAAGCTGCGCAGCATCTTGCGCAAAACATTCCGATGAATGAAGCGATTCGAGCTCGGCTTGAGGAACGCCTGGTTGGCACTTCTTCCGTTCGCACAAATCCCGTGACGGTGAGCACAAAAGCAGTCGTGAACATTGTCGGACCGTTCTTCGAACACACGAGTCTAGCGAGAATCAATCGCACCATTGCGGAAGCATTGCTCAAGCGTGATGACCTGGACACTGTCCTCGAGCCGAGTACTCCATGCGCAGTGCTACCGCGAATGTTTGGCGGTGGAGATCAGCTCCATTCCGCCTTCTTTGCCGCTTCGCAGCAACCACTCCTGACTATTCGACATCAGTGGCCTCCGGATTTTCGACCGGCCGCAGGAGGCAAACTCGCAGCGATCGTTCCCTGGGAATATGGAGCGGTGCCGCAGGTCTGGGTGGCGCAAATTCAAAAGCACGTCCACGAACTCTGGGTGCCATCACGATTTGTACGAAACGTCTTTGTACGAGGCAGCGTCGCTTCCGAACGCATTCACGTAATCCCCAACGGGGTTGATACTGAGGTGTTTTCCGCGGAAGGGCCCACGTTTCGGCCGACAGGTTCTCGCGACTTTATTTTTCTATTCGTCGGCGGGGCAATTCGCCGCAAAGGCGTGGACCTGTTACTCGAAGCCTTCAAAGCTGCATTTGACGTGCGTGATGATGTCAGCTTCCTGCTGGCAGTCTCGGGAGCTGGCGGGGCCTATCAACACAACTCGTTCGCGGCACAAATTCAACTCGCTGCGAACGACGCGCGTGGTCCTCACGTGCAGATCATAACCAACACCATGGACGACGCCACTCTCGCAAGTCTCTATCGCGGATGCGATGTGTTTGTGCTGCCCTATCGTGGCGAAGGATTTGGAATGCCGCTAGTCGAGGCCATGGCCTGCGGGAAACCGGTAATCACCACGGCTTGCGGTCCGTCACAAGATTTTGCTTCAGAGCAGATTGCTTATCTGGTGAGCGCCCGCGAAGAAGCGGTTACCGAGGAACCACCCCCGTTGGGAAAACTCACCGGACCGTTTACCTGGTTCCAACCGGATTTTTCCGAACTCGTGCGAACCCTACGCTATGTGTACGAACATCGCGAAGAGGCGGCACAGCGCGGACGCTTGGCAGCGAAGCATGTGCGGGAGCATTTCTCGTGGCCACATATCACACGGATGTATTTGGAGCGCGTCAACTTCTTGACTTCTTGACGAAGCATTAGTCCGTGAATGCCCTTCTCTCATGGCGACCAGCGTGAAAAAGTGATAGAAGATGGCCTGAAGATTGTCGCAACCTTCGCGAAGAACAGATTGATAGTCGGCATGGGCATAGTCCTCGCGACGGCACAGTAGGCGCTCAAACGAAACTAAACGTTATAAATCACAACAGCGAGCGGAAGGTTGCGCCAGGACGTATCCGTTACGCAAGTCTAGCCGGGAGTTCGCCGAATGCTGAATGAAGAGAGACGCCGCGCGATCCTGAAGCTGCTGAACCGCGAAGGACGAGTGCTGGTCACCACCCTCGCCCGGCAATTCAAGACCTCGCAGGTGACTATTCGAAAGGATCTGGACATTCTTCAGTCCCAAGGTCTGGCTCACAGGTCCCACGGTGGTGCGCTAATGACCGAAGGAGTGCTGGAAGATCCCACGCTCCGCGAAAAGGAAAAGCTGCATCACAAGGAAAAGCTACGGATCGCTTCTGCGGCCGCCGGGATGGTAAAAGAAGGGCAGGTAGTAATCCTTGATTCGGGAACAACCACGACGGCAATCGCCCGGGCCCTCCGCACGGTGCGGAAATTGACCATCATTACCAATGCCGTGAATATAGCGGCAGATCTAGCGGGCACGGACATCGAAGTTATCTTGAGCGGCGGTACCTTGCGCAAGAATTCTTTTTCGCTCGTCGGTCCGATCGCAGAGGAAATGTTGCGCTTTCTTCACGCGGATATCTTGTTTCTTGGCGTTGATGGATTTGACGCGCACTACGGCCTAAGCACACCGAATCTGCTCGAAGCCAAGGTGAACCGCATCATGGTGGAGATGGCCAAGCACACTGTAGCCGTGTGTGATTCCAGCAAATTCGGGCGCCGCAGCCTTTCGCATATCGTGCCACCTTCGGCCGTTCACGAAGTGATCACCGATAGCGGAATACCGAAGAATGATCTTCGGCTGCTGAGGGATGCCGGTATCGAAGTGCAACTCGTCTGAGTCCTGCTCGAACGAATCCGCTCACAATATACCTCTCTCCTCAGCGACTTATCTCTGCCCCACTTTACCCCTTGACAGCCGTAGCATAACGAAAGTAAAAGTAAGCTAACGAAATTAGGTGCGAAACCGAATCGAAGAGCTTGAGCTTGTCTCACCTCACAAGTTGGAGCTGGTTAGCCGTATCCCTGGCTTGTTCTTTCGAAATCGAACGCCTGCGCGAATTCTGGAGGTACTCATGAAATCTCTTCGCACTTCGCTTTATCGCTCTCTTTTATTTATTGCCACTCTCCCGATTTTGTGCGGCGTCACCCGTGCGCAAAAGGATACCGGTAGCATTGCCGGTACGGTAAAAGACAGCTCCGGAGCTATGGTAGTGGGAGCGAAGGTCACCGTCGCAGACGTCGACCGCGGCTTGGCATTCACTACCACCACCAGCGACGTTGGAGAATACGTGGCGGGGCCGTTGCGAGTGGGAAATTACACCGTCACTGTGGAGCAAGCCGGGTTCAAGAAAGCAGTGTCTGTTGCGGTAGCGCTCGACGTCCAACAGCGCGTGGTCGTGAATGTGACCATGGAAGTCGGACAGATCAGCGAGCGCGTCGAGGTCAGCAGCGCCGCCCCGCTCCTGGAAACGGAAACTTCGGGATTGGGCCAGGTGATCGACAATAAGCGGGTGGCCAATCTGCCCTTGAATGGACGCAACTTTGCACAGCTCGCGCTGCTTACTGCAGGCACCGCTCCGAGCGAACCGGGCTCACGCGATGAAGGAGGATTTGGATTCAGCGCCAACGGTGCGCGCTCGTTGCAGAACAATTTCTTGCTCGATGGCGTAGACAACAATTCGAATTTGCCAGATCTTTTGAACGAAACAAATTACGTCATTCAGCCGTCCGTTGAAGCTTTGGAAGAATTCAAGGTACAGACGAATGCCTATAGCGCCGAGTTCGGGCGCGGCAACGGTGCAATCATCAATGCCACCATTCGCTCGGGCACGAATGGATTTCACGGAAGCGCCTACGAGTTTCTGCGTAATGAAAAGCTCGACGCCAAGAATTTCTTTGATCCCGCAGACCAGCCGATCGCGCCATATAAACAGAATCAGTTCGGCGTCACTTTTGGCGGACCGATCCTAAAGAATCGCACGTTCTTTTTTGTCGACTACGAGGGACTGAGAATTCGCCAAGCCCAGACAATCACTTCGACGGTGCCGACGCTGGAGCAGCGCAGTGGTGATTTTTCTTCGCAGATCGATTATAGCCAGCCAGTTGGAACCGATTGCCTTGGACATACGACGTACGTTGGGGAACTCTTTAATGCGCGCCTCGCTGGAGCCAACGGCCAATGCGGCCAGGCCTTCCAATACGATGCGACCGGCAAGCCGCTGAATATCATCCCCGCGAACATGCTCGATCCTCTTGCCGTAGCCTTCACCAATTTGTTTCCCCTCCCCAATGTGGATGGGCTCGGATTCAACTTTGTCTCCAACCCCGTGCGATCGGAGAGCCGCAACAACTTCGACGTTCGCATCGATCAGAAGCTCGGCGAGAAGGACTATGGATTCTTCCGACTCAGCTATGAAGATCAGCCCAGCAATATTCCGGGTCCTTTTTTCTCTACAAACGGCGATGGTGGTGGCTTTTTTAGTGGCGTCGAAGACAACGCGTATCGCAGTGTGGCCCTGAGCTGGAGCCACCTTTTTAGCCCCGCGCTCACGAATGAGTTTCGTGTCGGCTACAACCGTGTAAATTCACAGCGGCTGCAACAGAATGCGGACAAGAGCAGCGCCGACTTGCTGGGGATTCCCGGCGGTGTTCCCGGAATTCCTGAGGGCAGCAACAATGGCGGGCTGCCGCAAATCACGTTCAGCGATATTTCACAGATTGGCAGCCCGACATTTCTCCCTTCGCACGAAATCCAGAACACCTTCAACTTTCTGGACAACCTGACCTGGGTGAAAGGCAAGCATTCCTGGAAGTTCGGAACAGAAATCCGCACTGAGGAATTTACGATTTTTCAGCCCGCAGCGCCGCGTGGCACTCTGGACTTCTCCTCCGTATTCACGGACAACCCGGATCCGGCCGCGCTCTTTACCGGAGGCTCGGGTTTTGCTTCATTTCTAGTGGGACTGTCCGACGGCGGCACCATCAACAACCTCCATAACATTGACTATCACCGGCCCACGTATGCTTTCTACGCGCAAGACGATTGGAAGGTGACAAGTAAGCTGACTCTAAATCTAGGCTTGCGCTATGAAGTGTTCGCGACCATCAAAGAGCGTCACAACCAGCAGGCTACTTTTGATCTCAGCACCGCAACTTTGATTGTACCGAAAGGCGTCAAGGCGCAGTTGACTCCGACGATTGCAAGCCTCATCGGGCTCAGTGCAACCGGCACAGAGGGACTGATCAGCCCCGATTTGAATAATTTTGCACCCCGCGTCGGACTCGCTTACCAGCTAACTGACAAATTGGTTGTGCGCAGCGGCTACGGAATTTTTTACGGCGGCAACGAAGCGGGTCCCTGGTCGAATCCCAGCATGGGCTTCAATCCGCCGTTCTTCACTATTGAAAACTTCAACACGCCATGCGGCAACGCAGCGGCTAATCCCGCAACCGTGGACTGCAGCATTCCCGGCTTGTCGAGCTTCGCCAGCGGCTTTCCCGCCGACTCGTTGGTGGATCCCAACACGCCGTTTCTTTTTTCGCTGAATCCGCACCTGGTCACTCCTTACATGCAGCAGTGGCATCTCTCGACGCAGTATCAGCTGCCGTCGAATACTGTTCTGGAGATCGGCTACGCTGGCTCGAAAGGAACCAAACAATACTTGTTCTTCAATGCCAACCAGGCCGCACCAACCGCCGATCCCAATTCTGATTTTGCTTCCCGGCGTCCGCTTCCTCAAATCGATGGCTCCATTGCGGAGATACAGTCAGAAGGCCGATCGCGCTACGACTCACTCCAGGTTCGTGCGGAAAAACGTTTTTCGCACGGGCTTACGTTCCTTGCGGCGTGGACCTGGGCGCACTCCCTGGACCTGGCGTCTAGCGCCGATCTGGGTGCACAAAACGGCGGCGACTTCCGATATCACTTGGAGCCACAGTGGGAACACGCAAACTCTGACTTTGACATTCGCCATCGTTTTGTCTTCAGCTACCTCTATGAGCTTCCGTTCGGACGCGGCAAGCGATTTTTGCCCGATGCCAGTGGTCTGATCGACCAAATCGCTGGCGGATGGCAATTCGGCGGGATCACGACGCTGTCAAAAGGCAACTGGTTCACAATCACAGACGGAAACGCGAGCTTCGCAAATTCCGACGGACAGCAGCGCCCCGATTTGATCGGCAATCCCAACGCCACTCCGTGCCTACCGGGAACATTTTTCAACACCTGCGCGTTTGGTGATCCCGCACTCGGATCCTTCGGCAACCTTGGGCGCAATACGTTGCGTGGGCCCGGCTATCAGGTTTGGGATTTCAGCTTGTTCAAGAATTTTCACATCACTGAAAAGATCAAGCTCGAATTCCGCTCGGAGTTTTTCAACGTGTTCAACCATCCGAACTTGCAATTCGCGAAGTCCGGACCGCAAAATTCGATCAACACCACTACCTTCGGCACGCCGGAGTTTGGTTTTTTGACGGCAGCGCGCGATCCGCGTCAGATTCAGTTTGCGCTGAAGGTTTCTTTCTAAAACCGTGTAAATGGAACGACACAATTCTTTATGAATACTGTGCGACAGAATCTGATCGCTGTTCTCGCAACCAGCTTGCTCGCCTGCGCCGCCTGCAAGCACCAGGAATCCCCGGCTCAGAAGACTGAGACAACTAAAATCACAGTCGATGTTGCAGCGGGCGGAATCAACATTCGAACGCCCACCGCTGCATTTGTTCTGGGTTCCTCCGGCGATCTGCGAGCTGCGCTCCATGCGGCCAGCGGAGATCTCACATTGGATCAGTCCGGCGCCGCGTCAAGACCGGAGGTCTTCGTCAACGGAGCCAAAACCGCGATCAGTGATTTTGGTTTTGACCTCACTCACGCCTCCGTTTCGCCGGTCACTGGCAAACTTGGCCGCACGGGAAAACATATTCAGGTCCATGGTGCAAGTGCATCAGCTGGATTGGATGAAACACTTACCGTAGAGGTCTACGATGATTTCCCGAATATGGCAGTTCTCTCCGCCGCGTTCCGCAATAACTCGGAGAAAGCAGTTGAGCTTCAGAATGTAACGCTGCAGCGTCACGTGCTCGACGCAAAACTCATCGATCCCAAAGCTGTTTCGCACGAAATGTGGTCGTTCGCCGGTTCGAGCCTGAAGTGGGGCAAGGACGACGTGTTTCCCATTCCCGCGAAATTCTCGCAGGAGAATCCCTTCGGCACGCCCGTCGCTACCAAAGATGATCTAGGTCAAGTCGGCGGAGGAATCCCGGTTATTGCGTTCTGGACCCGCAACGTTGGTGAGGCCATCGGTCACATTGAAACGCTGCCGATCGCGGTGTCGATACCCGTCGAAACAAACAAAGACGGACTCGTGCAAGCCGAAGTGAAAGTGCCCGTCAACGAGACGCTCACGCCAGGCGAAACCTTCTCCACGCCGCGGACTTTCGTTGCCGTCTATTCCGGAGATTACTACGAGCCGCTGAGAATGTGGTCGGACGCCGTGGAGCGCGAAGGATTGGCTCGTCCCGAGAACAACGAAGAAAATTACGCGGTCAGCTGGTGTGGATGGGGCTATGAGGCCGACGTAACGCCGGCTCAGATGATCTCCACCATTCCCAAGCTGAAAGAAATGAGCATTCACTGGGCCACGCTGGACGATCGATGGTTCAACAATTATGGCGACTGGCAGCCACGCTCCGATACATTTCCCGCCGACGCCATCAAGAAAATGGTCAACGATTTTCATGCGCAGGGAATCAAGGTACAGATCTGGTGGTTGCCTTTGGGAGTCGAAGATCATCGCAACAGCTTTGGCGCGCGCAACTTCGTCCCTCCCGACGTGCTGAAAGAACATCCCGATTGGCTGGTGCTCGATAAAAACGGCAAACCCGCTCGCATGGCTCGAAATTTGGCGACGCTATGCCCTGCGCTACCCGAGGTCCAGGCGTACCACAAACAACTCACAGAGCGATTCATCCGTGACTGGGGTTTCGACGGGCACAAGCTCGACAATATTTACAGCGTTCCGCCCTGCTACAACCCCAAGCATCACCACAAATCGCCGATGGAATCGACGTACGCCATGGGCGAAGTCTACAAAGTTATTTTTCAGACTACGCGCGCATTGAAACCGAACAGCGTCACGCAAAGCTGCCCCTGCGGAACGCCGCCCAGCTTAGCGTGGCTGCGTTATATGGACCAAGCGGTGACCGCCGATCCGGTCGGTTCCGGGCAAGTTCGGCGCCGCATCAAAATGTACAAGGCGATTTTAGGTCCGCGCGCCGCCGTTTACGGCGACCACGTGGAGTTGACACGCATCACTGGAGCGTTTTCCGGCAAGGAGCAAGACACTGGGCGCGATTTTGCATCAACGCTCGGAACCGGAGGCGTCTTGGGAACAAAATTCACTTGGCCCCCCAGCGATCCAAAATATAAGACCGTCAACCTGACTCCCGAGAAAGACGCGTACTGGAAAAAGTGGATATCGCTCTACAACGATAAGATGTTGTCCAAGGGCACTTTTCTCGACCTTTACAGTATCGGATACGACGTACCCGAAGGCTACGCCATCGAGAAAGATGGCTCGATGTACTACGCGTTCTACGCCCCGGACAAGCCGGCGACCTCTCGCGGGGACACGAGCAGAACGGCGGGTGATTGGAGTGGCACGGTGGAATTGCGTGGACTACAAGCGAAAACCTATCGCGTCACCGACTACGTCAATCACAAGGACTACGGAATCGTGAGCGGCCCGACCGCCAATTTGAAGGTCACTTTTGCCGAGAGTTTGCTACTGCAAGCCACGCCGGACCACAGTCCACAGAGCGCGGGCCGCTGAGCCACTGTGAAGATTCAAATAGCTTCGTCCCAATTTTCGGCAAGAAATCGGCGACGATAAACGTCGTCGCGAAACGCGTCCGTTCCACCTGCGCGGGTCGCGCACAATGCGCCGGCAACATTGGCGAATTTCAAGCAACGTTCAATTCTCTGCCCGCGAACAAATTGATGAATGAATCCGGCATCGAAGCTGTCGCCTGCACCAATTGGATCGACCATCGTGACATCGACTGGCTCAGCGCTGAACGTTTCTCGCCCACGCCGCGCCAAGGCTCCTTGCGCTCCACGCTTCACCACCAGCAACTTCACTCTCTCACCCAGAAAATCCGTAGCTCGCTGCAGATCATCTGTATGAGCCATCAGGCAGGCTTCACGCTCATTGGGAAGCAGTACGTCCACGTATGGCAGCACCTCCAACAAATCGTCCGCCCATTTCCCTTCGGGATCGTCATTCGTGTCTAGCGAGGTGGTGAGGCCTGTCTCTTTTGCTTTCCGAAATAGTGTCGCGATCTTCGGACGCAAGGCACGATGGAGAAAATAAGACGACAGGTGGAGATGCTTCGCGCCCAGTATGTAACTCAAGTCCAGGTCTTCGTAACCCATCTCCGCCATCGTTCCAGGATAGGTGAGGATGTAGCGTTTCGTTCCGTTCGGCAGAATCACAGTGACGCCAGTCTGCTGGTTTTGAAATTTGCGCACACCAGAAAGATTCGCACCGCAACATCCCAACTGCTGCAGGCATATCTCGCCGAACGAGTCGTTTCCAATGGACGAGCTGAAGCCCACGCTGCTCCCCAAGCTTGCCAAGTTGTGCGTGAAAATTGCCGACGAGCTGCCGAGAGTGACAGTGAAGTCGGTAGCTAGGTATTCGCGATCGCGCTCTAGCGCCGCGGGCAGTCCGCCCAGAATCATGTCCAGGTTTAGCTCGCCAACCACGCTGACTTCAAATTCAGCCATCACTCGCTCTCGCTGCACTTAATCGAGCAGAACGACGCGGCTGAGATTTCGGGGATTATCCGGGGTAAGTCCTTTTTTGACGCCGCAGTGAAAACCCATCAACTGCACAGGAACCACAAAGGGCGCGAGCAGCGCCACCTCACTGACGTCGGCGGCTCCCAGTTCGAAAACCAGATCGCAACTTCGTCGCACTTCAGCATCCGCTCGATTGCAAATTGCGATCACCGTGCCACCCAGCTCTTTCATGTCCAGCAGCACTTTTCGCTCCGCCTCATCGCCGCTTTCGCTGAGGAAAAAGCTCAGGCAGATCTCCGGACCGACGATAGCCTTCGGGCCGTGCCGAAACTCCAACGTGTGAAAGGGCTGACCGAACGAGCACGACATCTCCGTAAGCTTAAGAGCGGCCTCGCGCGCGATGCCGTAAAACGGTCCTTGGCCCAGAAACGAGTATGCGGCGAAATCCCGCGTTGCCACGAATTCTTCGAGATCACTTGACCAGCCCTCGATCACCGCAGCGCAGCGATCGGCAACCTTCTCCAGTTCGTTCAACAACTTTGCGTTGCCGGAAGTTCGTGCGGCGAGCATCTGCAAACACATCAGCATCGACGTGAACGACCTGGTCATCACCGGGCTCTTGTCATTTGCGGTGTGCAGACTCAGGCACAAATCTGATCCTGCTTCCAGTGGCGTGTTCGTTCCGCAAGTGATTCCTAGCGTGGGAACTTTGTAACGATTTCGCAGTAATTCCAGCGCCCGCAACGCCTCCGACGTTTCGCCTGATCGCGAGATCACTACTGCCTGAAGATCCGCGGTGCGAAGGAGCGCCGTATCAGGAAACAACATGATTTCAGAGGCCGGAACAGCAAACGCCGCCTGGCCGGTTTGCAAACGCCGCGATGCCGCTGCCGCTTCGGCGAGATAGTAGCTGGTGCCGCATCCAACAAACAGCCACGTCTTCCGCTTGCTCGTTTGCTCGTAAACCTTTTCGAAAAGCGTTCCGCTCGCGCTGAGCTCCTGAAGAACTCTGCGCCATATCTGAGGTTGCGAAAGAATCTCGATGTAAGTGTTCGATCCTCGAGTTACCGTGTTTACGCTATTCATCGCTCAGAGTTCCTCGCTGGGGACGCTTCTACACTGATGTATTTTTCCAATACCCAAATTTATTCGTCGTCGACAGCTCTGCGAATTCTTCGCGCGATTGGCAATCCGGATTCTTCAGGGCTCACGTGATTTGCTCCACCACAGTAGATGTCATCAGTTCCTGCACATCGGATCGCTGGATTCTTCCAGGTGACGCCGCCAAACAGTTCGCCGCTCCGCACGCAGCCGCAACCTTCACTGCCTCCGCCGGCGTAAGTCCCTGAGCAGTTGCTTGCGCAAGTCCCGCGAGCGTCGCGTCACCACTTCCCACCGCCGACCGCGACTCAACTACTCGAGTTCGCGCCCAGTACATCGATTGATTCACCCCGGCGCACCAAAGCAGCCCATCTTTACCCAGGCTCAACGCTACGCTGCGGGCGCCACTCGCAATAATCTGTTCCGCTACGATTCGCGCATCGGTAACGCCTGAGATCACCTTTCCGGCCAGCATTTCCGCCTCTTCTCTATTCGGCTTTGCTACATCCGGCCTGCTCTGCATTGCCGATTGCAACGCCGTGCCGCTGGTGTCGAGAAACGTCTTGCAGCCAGCGGAGCGCGCGGCGCAAATCAGCTGCGAATAAAAATCCTGCGGCGCTCCAGGCGGCAGACTCCCGGAAAAAATCACCTGCGCATCTCGCCCCGCTGCTACAAATTCAGCCTTGCACGTCTCAAAGAAATGTCCGACCTCTGCCTCCGAAACAGCTCCTCCCGGTTCAAGCACTTCCGTTACCACGCCGGCGTCGTCAAGTATGGCGAGATTGACCCGCGTCGGCTCCCATGTTTCCACACACCGCGTCTGAATCCCGTCCGCGTTAAGCCCAGCCACCAGTTCGCGTCCGGTCCCGCCTCCTGCAAAGCCGATCCACAAAGGTGTCTCGCCGAGCGCCGCCAGCGCCAACGCTACATGCGCCGCTTTTCCGCCTGGTTCCGCCACTACTTCGCTAAGCCGATTCACCGCTCCCAACTTTAACTTCGACGCACGCGCTTGCTTATCGATCGCCGGATTCGCGCTGACACACACAAATTTTGGCTTCCGTTCCAATCGCGGCCTTAGCTGGCAATTTCCGCTGCTGCCGTGGCGCCGTAAAAAGCAAACCACGGCTTTGCCGCGCCCAGAAGCACATTAATTGCTTGCACGTTTTGCACGCCGGTAATGCCCAGCCACTCCTCCAGCACGGACATTCCGTGCTTTACGTACACATCAACGCCATCGCTCCAGGTGGCCCGACCGCACAATACTCCGGAAAATCTGGAATCCGCATCGGACGCAAGTGCCAGCGCCTCATGGAAGAGTTCCGTGCTTACACCTTCTGATAAATAGATGAACGGATGTCTAGCGGCCGCGTCGCTCTGCCGGAAATGGTCGAGCGCTTGCTCCCGAGTGTAAGCTTTTGGCGCTTTCGTTTCGCCAATACCTTCCACGAACGCCACGCTCACGGGTACTCCGACCTTAAAAACATCGACAGCGTATTTCCCATGCGAAAATTCTTCAAGGCTGCGCGTCACAATCGCAGGTTTCACACGCGCAAACTCCAAGGTGCCGGTCTCCACCTCGTCGTGATACGCAACCAACTCAAGAAAAAACGGCACGTCGGCATTCACGCACTCATTTCCAACGCGCTCAACCCATTCGTGCTTCTGATCGTTCACATTCGGCGCACTGAACGGCGAATAGTACAACAGCACTTTCACGCAGTCGGCTCCTTCTGCAACCAACCGTTCGACGGAGTAGCCCGAAAGGAGCCGCGGCAAGCGTCCGGGCACATTTTTGTCGTAGCCAGTCTGCTCGTAGGCTAGCAACAATCCCGCGTTCTTCGCCCGTACCCGCGCGGCCGGGAGGCCATATTCCGGGTCCAACAAAATCGCGCTCGTCTCGGAAGTAAGAATCCTGCTCACCGCTTCTTTGAATTGCTCCAGCATTTGTCCGGGTATTTCGCTCGCCGGAACACTCTTCGCTTTCGCAAGCAACTTCCGAAGCGCGTCGCGTTGATCGATCGCCAATGCCGCGATTACTCCCCTATCGTCCGACACCGCTTGCAGCCCCGCCTGCTTGCCTTTGGAAATCTTCATACGATCGGCGCCCGCTCCAATAGTTCGAGCGATTCTAGCACTTTCACTTAATTACGGATACTTTCTTTTGCTTGGGTTTACAAGGCTATTCCTCCAGGCAAGCAGAGTTGTATTTCCAAGCCACAGCAACAGGTGCGGAGCGAGCTACTTCAGAAAACTTTGGATGAAATCCGCTTCTCTCGAGGAATAACGTGCGGTACGAATGCATCGAAAACTATTTTGGCTGGGAGGCCTGGACTCGAACCAGGATAGGCAGAGTCAGAGTCTGCAGTCCTACCAATTAGACGACCTCCCAGCCGAGGAGGAACAAAAACGAATCGCAGCACGCTCCGGGTGTCCCGTCAGCCACGACTCGACTCTTCTAATTTAATAGGTCTCACCAAAAGCGTCAACCAACTGGGTAGCACGGCCAGTCTTAGTTGCGAGCGCAGCCGATGACACAAGGAAAATAGTTTCGAACTTCAATCTGAACGGAAATCGTACCTCGTTGCTCTTTACCGCGAAAGTGGTGCGGTCTTCCTTTCGCCAGTGCGCACCATCTGCCCCTTTTCCATCGTGTACTCTTCACCGCCCCAGGAAATTTTCTTCGACGCAAAACTCGCCAGCCACACAAAAAAATAAATCGCATCGCGGATCGGTATGAGCCACAGCCGTCGCCGCAGCAAATCGTCGCCCACGCCCCACACTCCCACGGTCCATGCCATCACAATGCGCAGCACAACGTACGCGACCAGATACGCCACCGCCAATAGCGTCCAGCGCGCGGTCGCCGCAACAAATGCAGCCAGTAAACACCACGGCAGCCCATGCGTGAAAATCATTCCCAAATACGACCAGGGCCGGCACAGTCGCACGGTTCGGGCCCAACGCAACTGATGCTCCCAGAATCCACGCAATCCCTGAGCCGGATACATCGTCCACACTGCTTCGCGGGACAACAAGACTTCGCCGCCGGCCTTTGCGATCCGATGCCCCACCTCATAATCATCGGAGTGCTGATTTGCGATCGCCGCAAACCCGCCAATTTTTCTCACCCATGACTTCGTTGTCACGATCGACGCCCCGAGCGCGAACGTCATACCTTCTTTCCATTCCGCCACGACGACGCCGGCAAAAAAATCGCTCGATGCGCCAATCGCTTCCATCTCCGCGCCGATGCTGCGTTCGGCGATGCCGCGATAAAACGAAGTCACCGCGCCCACTTTCGCATCCGCAAACGGCGCTACCACTTCTCGCAAGTAATGCGGGCCAACGCGCACGTCTCCGTCGGTCAGCACCAAAATTTCGTGCTGCGCCTCCCTCATCAGCCGGATCTGTTTGTTGACCTTGCGATTCGCTCCCACTTGCTCTGCACCTACCAGCAGGCGGATACGCCGCGCAGCAAACTCGGCTTCAAGCCGCCGGATCAGCGGGACCGCCGGGTCGCTTTCCTCGTTCACCGCAAACAGAATTTCGTAGTCGGGATAATCCTGGTGGCAAAAACTCGAAAAATTCTCATAAGAGCCAAAATCGACTCCGCGTACTGGTTTCAACAGGCTAACCGGCGGTGTGTAATACGGCAGCACACGTCTCCGCTCTCGACCGAAAAAGCGCAACGCCGCCAAAATCGCGGTCGCGTAATACGCCAACGGCGCCGCCGCAACCAACAGCACAGCGACACGCCATCCCCCGTGCAT
>C688J35102_120990083_pt1 | contig 26666 bp, 28 predicted proteins | sample HopSoiMetagenom2_FD_35102 | JGI IMG/M metagenome (IMG submission 35102)
CCAGACCGCGAGCAGGTTGACCAGGCTGCCGCCGCCGACGTAGATCAGGTCCTGGGCGAGCAGGTGGTCGCGCAGCGCCATCGGCCGGCGGCCGAGGCGGAAGAGGGAGAGGTCGGAGGGGTCGCAGGGCTGCTCGTCGAAGGCGGCGTAGAAGCGTCCGATCTGCTCCGAGGTGTCGCCGCTGGCCGTGGGCAGGAGGCAGATGCGCGGCCTCCCCCCCGACCGTTCGGTCGCCAGTCGCAGCATCAGCTCGCTGACCGCGCGGTCGGGCGGGCGCGAGGTGAAGTCGTGGCCACCGAGGGTGAGGATGCGGGTGACCATCAGATCGCCCACTCCAAGGCAGGGCGCCCGGCATGCGGGATCGCGGCTGCGCGCATCTAGGCCGCGATCGCCGTCGCCGGAGTCTCGGGCGGCTGCCTCGGCGAGTCGCCCAGGAAGTCGGTCGCGAGGCCCACCTCGGAGACCTCGCCTCCGTTGGAGTCGACGCGGTAGCCGCGGGCGGCCGGCCGCGAGGCCACGACCCGCTTCAGCTCGGTGCCGACGAAGTGCAGGGCGGCCCCGTCCTGCGCCGCGTAGCCGGACCGCATCCCCTCCCGGATCAGCCCTTGGTAGGCGCGGCCGTGCTCGGACCCCGACTCGTAGTGCACGCTGTTGCTGAAGGGCAGGAAGCCGAGCCCCTCGACCCGGCGCGGCGCTCCGTGGAAGCCGCTGTGGGCCTCGGCGAACCAGCAGAGGGACCCGGCCGAGAGGCCGCAGAGGACGACGCCCGCCTCCCAGGCTTCGCGCAGGATCTCGTCGATTCCGTGAGCCCGCCAGACGCCGAGCAGGCTGACGACGCTGCCGCCGCCGACGTAGATCAGGTCCTGGGAGAGCAGGTGGGCGCGCAGGTCGGCCGGGCCCTGCTCGCGGCGGAAGAGGGAGACGTGGCTGGCCTCGCAGCGCTCGGCCGGGAAGGCGCGGTAGAAGCGGACGACGTAGTGGTCGGCGTCGCCGCTGGCCGAGGGCAGGAAGCAGACACGCGGCCGCTCGCGCCCCGGCAGGCCGAGCACGTACTCGTCGAGCAGGGGGTTACCCGACTCCATCGAGAAGCCGCCGCCGCCGAAGGCCACGATCTGTCGAGTCGCAGTCTCCATTGGCGAATGTTCCCGCCGTGCCTGCGCAGGTTCGTTGTACAGGGGTCCGAAGTTCGCCCCGCCGCCATCGCCCATATGTACAGTGCCCGGCGCCGACAGGCAGGATCGGCAGGGCGATGACGGCCCCGCGGAGAGCGCTCAGCGCCGAATCTTCCGAGCCCTGCTGGGAGCCGGCGGCCTGGCTTCTGTCATCACCCGGCGTAGTTTGTGGCGCAGCCGGTGCAGGCGCACCTTGACGGTGCCGTCCGGCAGGCCCAACCGCCGCGCGATCGCCTGCTGGGTGAGGTCCTCGTTGTAGCGGAGGCGCAACAGCTGCTGGTCGCGCTCGTCGAGCCCCGCGAGTGCGGCGCGGAGGTCGGCCCGCTCGACCGTGGAGACGAGCCGCTCGTCCTCGACCCCTTCCTTCGACTCGATCTCGGCGACAGGGTCCGGTCGCATGCGCGCGTGGAGGCGGAAGGCCTCGTTGCGGACGATCGTCGCCAGCCACTCCTTGCGGCGGCTGCCGTCGCGCAGCGTGGAACGCCGGCGCCAGGCTCGCAGAAGGGCGTCCTGGGCCACGTCCTCAGCCTCGCTGGGGTTGCTCGTGTAACGGTGGGCCATGCGCACGCAGAAGCGATGGGCCTCCTCCCAGTGCCAGCCTTCGTCGTAATTCGAATCTTGAGTGGTTGAAACGTTGATTGATCGACCGTACTACGTCTAAAAGCAAAAGGGGGAATTTTATTGTTTGTAACTTTCTCGATTACGTTTCCGGTCTCTAAATCGTGGGAGTGATGACGTCAACGGAGGCCGGTGGAGACTGGGCGGAGCGCGCCTACGAGGCGATGGCGCCCGTCTACGACGTCTTCACCGCACACCATGACTACAAGGCGTGGCTCACCGACTTCCTCGCACTGCTTGAGCGCAACGGCCTGCAGGGGCGCCGGCTGCTCGACGTCGGCTGCGGTACGGGTAAGAGCTTCCTGCCGCTGCTGACGGCGGGTTGGGACGTCACCGGCTGCGACGTCTCCCCCGCGATGGTGGAGCTCGCCCGTGAAAAGGCGGGGGATTCGGTCCGCCTCGCGGTTGCCGACATGCGCGAGCTGCCGAGGCTCGGCGAGTTCGACCTCGTCTGGGCGCTGGACGACGCGGTCAACTACCTGCTCAGCCCCGAGGAACTGGAGCAGGCGCTGGTGGGGATGCGGGAGAACCTCGCCCCAACCGGCCTGCTGCTCTTCGACCTCAACACGCTGCTCACCTACCGCACTTTCTTCGCCGAGACCGAAGTCGTCGAGCGCAGCGGATGGCGTCTGGTGTGGACCGGCATGGCCACGGCCGACGTCGCACCAGGCTCGATCTGCGAAGCGACCCTTGAGTCTTTCCCGCTCGAGCCCACGGGGGACGACCCCAAGGCGCCGGCACTCCGCCACCGCCAGCGCCACTTCCCGGAAGCCGAGGTCCTGGCGACCATCGAGCGCGCCGGCCTCGAGTGCCTCGACGTCTACGGCCACGGGCTCGACGGCATCCCGCGTCAGCCGCTCGACGAATCGATCCACACCAAGGCGATCTACATCGCCCGGGTTGCCGGCGCCTAGGTTTCGCTAACCCTCTTCGTAGCGACCACCGCCCCGCAGGCCCTTCTGCGCCGAGGAGAGTCGTCCGGAGGCCAGCTCCCATTCGTGCTGGAGCTTCGGTTCGGCCGATTCGGAATCGCAGGACGCGCTCGCGACGCAGTCGCCCCAGGTATTCGCTGCCGTCGCTCCCGTACCCACTGCTGCCGAATGCCGATCGCCGTAGCGGGCAGGATCAGCGCCAAGCCGAGCAGGATCCCGACTGTCGCCGCAGGGCCGAGCCGCATCTGGCTAGTGTAGGAATTCGCCCGATGCCGAGAGCGCGCAAGCTCGCGATCATGGCGGCGGCGGCGGTGCTTGCGCTCGCACCGGCCGCTTCCTCGGCGAGCGCAAGTGGAGGCGGCGGCGCGTTGGTCGTGGGCGACAGCCTCGAGGAGCTGACCTCGCCCTACCTGCAGCGCTACCTGCCCGGCGTGCCGCGGACGTTCAACGCGGTGGGCGGCTCCAACAGCTACCAGATCCTCGAACTGTTCGAAGAAAGCTACGACCCTTCGCAGTCGGTGATCGTCTTCGACGCCGGCACCAACGACAACCCGGCCTATCCGCAGATCCTGGCCGAAAACCTGAGCAAGGTTGCGGCGGCGATCGGCGAAAGATGCATGGTGGTGCCAACCATCCATGGCCTTACCGTTAACGGCATCGACAGCACGGGGAAGAACCGGGTCGTCCACGCCTTCGCCACCTCGCGGCCGGGCACGCAGGTGCCCGATTGGGCCGGAGCCGTGGCGGCGCACCCAGAGCTGATGCAGCCCGACGACCTTCACCCGATTCCCACAGGCGCCGATTACCGGGCCCAGCTGATCGCGCAGGGGATCCAGGGGTGCCTCGCCTCGCCGTCACCGTCGGCCGCGGCGAGCGGGCCGGCGCTGGAGTCCGGGCGGGAGCTCGCCCCGGTCGGGCGGCTCGCGGCGCGGCAGGCCGCGGTAGCACGCGTAATCGCGACCGAGGTGAGCCGCACGGTGGCCGTGCGGGTCGCCGGGGAGACGCCCTTTCTCGCCGCGGGCTGGCCTTGATCTCGATCGGGAGCGGGAGCGATGCCTAAGCCGATCGGGCGCCGAGACCGCTACATGCCGGGGCTCGACGGACTGCGGGCGATCGCGGTGCTCGGGGTCGTCTTCTACCACCTGCGCTTCGGCTGGGCCGAAGGCGGCCTGCTCGGCGTCGGCGTGTTCTTCACCCTCAGCGGCTACCTGATCACGGACATCCTGCTCACCCAGGTCAACCGCGGCGGGATAAAGCTGAAGTCGTTCTGGCTGGCGCGCGCCCGGCGCCTGCTGCCGGCGCTGTTCCTGATGCTGATCGTGGTGATGGCGTGGGTGACGGTGATCGGCCCGCACCAGCCGGCCGACTTCCGCACCGCCGCGCTCTCCGCGGTCGGCTACTTCAACAACTGGTGGTTGATCTTCCACCACGTCTCCTACTTCGCCCGCTTCGCGCCGACCTCGCCGCTGAACCACCTCTGGTCGCTCTCGGTCGAGGAGCAGTTCTACATCTTCTGGCCCTTCCTGCTGATGCTCGGGATCCGCTTCGTCCCCGAGGTAAAGAACACCACGGGGGTGCGGCCGCGACTGGCCGGCGTCGCCCTGATCGGGGCGCTCTGCTCGGGCGGCCTGATGGCGATCCTCTACAGCCCCTCGCTTGATCCCTCGCGGGTGTACTACGGAACCGACACCCGGGCCCTGGAGCTGCTGCTGGGGGCGGCGCTGGCGATGGTCTGGCCTAGCCACCGGCTGCGCGCGAACGTCACCCCGCAGGCGCGCTGGACGATCGACGCAGCGGGCATCGCCGGGTTGGTCGTGATCGGGCTGATGTTCCAGAGCGTCACCGAGTTCTCGCCGTTCCTCTACCGGGGCGGGTTCGCGATGCTCGGGCTGGGCTCCGTCCTCGCCGTTGCGGCCCTCGCCCACCCCGCCTCGCGGCTCGGCCCGATCGTCGGCTGCAAGCCGATGCGCTGGATCGGCGAAAGGTCCTACGGGATCTACCTCTGGACACTGCCGATCATCGTGCTGACCGGCCCCCAGGGCCCTTACGGCCCCGACCCACTGCGCGCGTTGCTGCAGGTCGCGGCGATCATGGGGGTGGCGGAGCTCTCCTGGCGCTACGTCGAGAACCCGATCCGCCATGGCGCGCTGGGGAGGCTCTGGGCGCAGCGGGCCGGTCGCCGGCGACGCGAGCAGCTGCCACGCCACGGCTGGGCGATCGCCGGCGCCGGCGGTCTCGTCATCGCGTTCGCGGTCGCGGGCCTGGCGGGCGTGGGCGTCTCCAGCGAGACGAACGCGGTCGGCTCCGCGAACGTGGCGAAGACGATAACCGCGAAAAACGTGCGGCGGGCGCCGCTGGCGACCTCCTGCGAAGCAGTGGTCCACATCGGTGACTCCACCTCGGAGGGCCTGATCTCCGAAAAATATCTGCCCGACCCCAAGCAGCTGATCAGCGCCCAGTACGCGCGCGTCGGGGCCACCACCCAGCATTTCGAGATCACCGGCGCGCGCTCGATCTATGAGAACTTCGAAGGCGAAGCGAACGCCAAGGAAGTGGCGGAAGCGTGGAAGAACGAGGGCTTCAAAGGGTGCTGGGTGATCGCGATGGGCACCAACGAGGCGGCCAACGTCGCGGCCGGCTCGACCTTCACCTACGACGACCGCATCGCCAGCATGATGTCGACGATCGGCGACGAACCGACGCTGTGGGTGAACGTGAGATCGATCGTTCCCAGCGGGCCCTACTCGGAGGCGAACATGAAGTCATGGGACGAGGCGCTCCTCGACGCCTGCGACAGCTACCCGTACATGCGGATCTACGACTGGGCCTCGGACGTGAAGAAGGACTGGTTCATCCCCGACGACGGGATCCACTTCACCTCGGAAGGCTACGCCGCGCGGGGCAGGCTGATCGCCGACGCCCTGCTCGAAGCGTTCCCCAACACCGAACCGACGAAGATGGCCGACAAGCGCGACTGCATCCTCTCCGGCTGATCCTGTTCCGGTGCGCTTTATGTACCCATAGGGTCCATAAAGCGCACCGGAAGCTAGAAGACCTGGGCGTCGAGGAAGCCGGCGATCAGCACCAGCCAACCGCCGATCTCGGCGACGATCAAGCTGGCCATGAAGGCCTCCGTCCCGCGGACAGGGCGGCGGAACTGGTTGTCGGTGTCGCGCCGCCAGCCGTGGACCGCGTAGCCGGCGACCGCGGCGAAGAAGTAGAAGGCGAGCGCCCCGGCGGCGAGCAGGTTGACCAGCATGCCCCAGCCGCTCAGCTCGACGAAGGTGGCGATCAGAAGCAGGGCGAAGCTGTAGAGCAAGGCCGCCCTGTGGGCCGTGTCGACATAAGGATGCGCCAGCCCGTCCTCGGCCGCGTCCATCTGACGGAACTTCCAGACCCCGAGCAGCAGCGCCCAGAGGAACATCAGGGCCGAGGCCAAGAGCACGGCCTTCGTATCGTCACCAAGAACCATGCCAGTCTGAATACCAGCTAGGAGGAAGCCATGCCCGCTCCCATCGAGATAACCGGAGTCGACTTCGCCACCGTATTCGTCACCGACTACCCAGCCGCGGTCGAGTTCTACGGCCAGACCCTGGGCCTGGAGCAATCAGCCGACTACGGCAAAATCCCCGGCGGCGAGTTCGAGACCGGCAACCTGACCCTGCAGGTCCTCGACTCCGCAGCAATAGGACGCGAGTTCCAGCCAAGCACCCACCCGATCGCCTTCCACGTGGGCGACGTCGAAGCCACCCGCACCGACCTCGAAGCCAAGGACGTCAGCTTCCTGGCCGACACCATGGACAGCGGCGTCTGCCACATGGTCCCCTTCGCCGACCCCGACGGCAACGTCCTGATGCTGCACCACCGCTACGCGCCACGGGATTGAGGCCTCGGGCTCGGTGATATTCTTTACCTATGACTGAGAAGGTAAAGAATCAAACAAAAGTGTCCAGCAAGCACCAGGTGACGATCCCGGCGGCCCCGTTTCGCAAGGCAGGCTTCGAGCCCGGCGACACCTTGAGGGTGGAAGCCGAGGGTGCCGGCCGTGTCGTCCTGACTCGGATCGACGAGCTGATCGGCCGCTACTCCGGCTGTCTCGAGATCGGCGGCGATCTGCGTGAGCACGTGGAAGGGCTGCGTGAGGAGTGGCGGTAGTCCTCGACTCCGCTGTGGTCATGGGCTTTCTCGATCGCAACGACGCTCTCCACGACGCGGCGGATACAGCGATCCGCAATCTCGTCGACAAAGAACGACTGCTCGTCTCGGTTGTGACCTACGCCGAGGTTTTGACCGGCGCACGGCTGGGACACCACGACGAGCACCAAGTCAAAGGGTTCTTCCGCGACCTGATCTCAGAGGTTCTGCCAGTCGATATGGATGTGGCCGACGTAGCAGCCGACCTTCGCTCTCGCCGCAGGTCACTGCGGATGCCCGACGCCATGATCCTGGCAACAGCTGAGATCCAGCCAGAAGTCGGACTGGTCGTCACCGGAGATCTACAAGTGAGCAAGGTTGCCGGACTTAGGTGCACAGTGCAGCTACTGCAATAGCTGGTGGACACCCCACAACGCGCATGGGAGGACCCGGGGATCTAGCCGAGGTTGAGCTTTCTGGCGATTCCCCCAAGCAACTGCCGGAGATACATCTGATCCGCCCGGTCTATGGGTAGGTCCCCGACCCGCAGCAGGAGCTCATCGATCTCCACGAGCCCGGCCTTCAGGGCGTCCCGTGCGAAGTCCCAATCGCGGTCTCGTCCTGCCACGCACTTCGACAAGACGAGGTCGTGAGCCTCAAGGCAGAACGCGATGACGCCGTCCTCTTGCCCGACCCGTGGCGGAATCTCGACTCTTATGAGCCGGTCCGTCCAGCCGGCTGGAGCCTTCGCCGTCTCGGGCCCGACTCCGTGAGCGTAGTAGCCATAGGTGCCGTGAAAAGCGGAGCCGTCCCCCAGGTTGGCGTCGATCGCAGTCACCTTCGCCGGATCGTTCCGCGGATAGACGTCCGCCTCCATGGAGATGAGCAAGCTCGGCGGCGGCTCCTCGACGGTGCCAAGGATGGCCTGGCTGCCGATCACGACGATCTCCCGCTCTTCCGCAACCTGAGCGGCGGCCGCAATCACGTGGTTGAAGTCCTCTCGGCGCATCGACTCGCGGTCAAACCGCCTCGAGGATCTTGCGCCGCTCCGGCTCGCTCAGGAGACCAGCGAGCGGAGAGTTCTGGCGGAGGTCACGGCCACGAGCGTCGTCGGCGCCGATGACCTTTCGAATCTCGGCCATCGGCATCGCAAACACGGAGTCCCAAGCCTCGGCGTAGCGGGGATCGATTCTTCCTTCGCTCCTCCACCGCCCGAGCTTGCGCTGCGCCGCGTCAACCATGGGGCGGCTTAGCTGCGGTGCCAACGCTCGGTGGTAAGCGAGGCTGCGAAGCTCTTGGCGCCGGTGGGGATCGGACCGCCCACCCGGCTCGCCCAATCCAACCCCCGGGCGCATCCGCTCGGCTCGGCGACGGCCCTCGGCCATAACCGGCTCCAGCACATGGAGCCGGCGCCTACCTGAGCTGCGCTCCTCGCCGACCCGTTCGTAGAGGTCGAGCAACGTCGGTAGCGGGACCTCCTTGCGGCCGCGCTCTGTGATGACGACGGGAACGTCGTCCGCAGCAATCCAGTTGTTGAGCGCCGTGTGACTGACCCCCAGCAGGCTGGCCGCCAGGTTGCGAGAAACCGTGCCTCCCAGCTGCGCTTCGAGATCTTCACGGACAGAAGCAACGTCGGCATTACCGGTCTGCCGCTCTGCGTGTCGCAGCCGAGCGATGTTCTCGAAGGTTCTCTTGCGGTCTTTCAAATCCATCTCAGGCTCGCATTCTAACCTCAAACTTACAGAAATGAATTAATTTCAGTAAGTTTACTGCCCAACTATCCAGACTGACCTTCCTGGGCCGCCTGCTCCTTGACGCGGCGGGCAGCCTTGGCGTAGGCGATCATGCGGTCGCGGCGACCGATCGCCAGAACGAGGCTCGTCGCGGGCGCGCCATCGGTGGGCTCGTTGCGGTAGATGAATCGGTAGCGCGGCTTACTGCGCCAGCCGGGCTCGTCAAACTGAACCTTGCGACAACCTTTCAGCACGCGGGGAGGCTTGTCCCCCATCAGCTCTCCGTGGTGCGGATTGCCGTGCAGCTCGACCACGATGCGAGCGACCTCGCGCTTCAGGGCTTTGTCCAGTTGATTGGCGTCGGCTGTGGCCTCCGCCAGAGCCTCGACCCTGTGCTCAGCCTCCGGGGAGCTGCTCAACGAACTCCCCCATCCCGATCTCCGTCAGGAAATCGCCGGCGCTCAGACGCTTGCCGCCACTCTTCTCGAGTCGCTCCTGTAGGAACAGGGCCAAGCCGGCGTTCTCGAGCTCCTCTTCCAGCTCCTCGATCCGGTCCTTGGCGGCAACCAGGTCCACCGTGGGGACCAGCGACGCCGATCCCTCTTGGCCCCGGGTTGTGATCCGGATCGCGTTGCTCTCGGGATCGAGAGACGGCTTGCGCCGTGAAGACGCCCTCTTGACGAGCTGCGGCAGGCTGCGCCGGGCCTCGCTCGTGCCAAGCGCCGTTGGTTTGCCCCGGGCTGCCACGTGGCAAGGGTACCACTAGTTGTACAAGTCAATGCGGGCTCCACTCCTCACCCGCTGATTGGCACAATCCATCAATGAGCAATGCGCCCTGCGTCCTGATCACGATCCCGATCAGTCATTACTGCGAGAAGGCTCGCTGGGCGCTGGACCGGACGGGCGTCAGCTACCAGGAGCGAGCCCATCTTCAGATCTTCCACTGGGTAGCGGTTCGTCGCGCGGGGGGCGGCAAAACCGCGCCGGTGCTCGTCTGGGGCGATCGGGTGCTCGCCGACTCAGCCGACATCGTCGCGGAGGCCGACGCCCAAGCGCCCCCGGATCGGCGACTGTTCCCAGACGACCCGAGCGCCGCGGAGGAAGCTCGTGAGCTGCAGCGCGAATTCGACACAAACCTGGGACCGCACGGGCGGCGGTGGATGTACAACGGCCTGCGAGGGCGTCGCGACCTCGCGATCGCCTATGGATGCACCGGCGTTCCCAGCTGGCAGCGCCGCGCCCTGCCCCTGGTCTACCCGATGGCAGCTCGCACGATCGACCATTTCCTCGACGTCTCCCCGGCTACCGCAGCGAAGTCCGAAGCTGTAGTGCGCACCACGTTCGACCAGGTGGCCCAGCGACTGGAAGACGGACGACCCTACCTCTGCGGAGATCGCTTCACCGCGGCAGACCTAACCTTCGCCGCCCTAGCGGCGCCAATGCTGATGCCACCCGAGTACGGCGTGCCGCTACCGCAACCCGAGGAGCTCCCGGCAGTCATGGCAGCAACGGTCCAAGAGCTTCGCGCCCACCCAGCCGGTATTCACGCGCTAACGATGTTCCGCGAAGAGCGCCGCGTGCACTTCGAGATACGGGAGCGACGGGGCAGGAGTCCTCAAAAGACACCGGATTGAGATTCGGAGCTGACGCTCCGGACCCCCATACAACTGTTCTGTGCGAGTAGCCAACGTCTCTGACAACCGACGTTGCGAAATGGATCGAAGAACGGCCTCGAAGCGGCCTCAGCGGTGTGAGGCAGCCGCCAACCAGGCCGTCCAGTGCTTTTCTACGACTTCCGCGCGTCGCTTCCTAACGCTTCGCAGGCTGCCGGCTCCCGCAATGCCCAGGCCGAGTACGAGACCAAGTGGCCCACCACTCGCTGTCGCTCCCACCCCCACGGCGGCACCCGCCGCGAGCGCGACTGCACCGTCCTTTTCGGTGATGCTCCTCAGGCCGGCGCTGCGCAGCTCGCGCACGAGGGCCCGTCGGTCGGCGCGCAGTTCTTGTTCCCAATGGTCGTGCAAGAGCCCATGCTCACTCACCGGCCTGGTGCGCAACTCATCGAGGTAGCGCTCGAGCTGGGCGCAGAAGCGCTGTCGCTGCTCGTCAAAGCCGCTGTCTTCGCGAAGCCGGCGCAACTGCTCAAGCGCCGCCGGAGTCAGCTCGGTGGGCTCGATCCCGAGTTTCACGATCCGCCTCAGCACTATCGCCACCTCGGCCTCGCTGACCCAATCGCCTTCGCCGATACCACGCAACGCGCCTCGCCGGTCCTGCTCGATGCCCTTGGCTGATTGCAGTTCGCGCAACAGGCCGTTGCAGCTCGCCATGTAGACCTCCCGGTCGTCGGTCACTGTTGGCATCGAGTTCGAGCCGACCTCCGCGGCCAAGGCGCCGAGCACAATCCCGGCTGCGGCCTCTGCGATCCGCACATCCGGGTTGCCCTCCTCGCCGGCTAGCCAGCCGCGCTCACTCAGCATGTTGATCGTCCGCGCGCTGAGCTTGCGCACCGAAAGGACAGCAGCGCTGCCAGGATTCAGCCGCTCAGGCCGACACCAGGCTGGCGCCTCGGTTTCGAACACCTCCGCCAGACGCTCATGGACGGCATCCTTTGCAACCTCGCTCGGCTCGATGCCGCTGACGAAGCGCTCGTGCAGGATTTGCGCCTCGCGCTCGAAGCCAGGCGGCCACTGTGCGCTCGGCGGAAATTCGTCGTAGGGGACGATGCAGGCGAGCCGATCCCAGTAGAGCAGCGACTCGAACATGAAGTGCGGATCGGCGACGCCCCAGCCTGGGTAATAGAGTGCCGCTCGCATCGCCGCACGACCTCAGGCGCCGTCCAGGCTGTCCGGTAGCGCCGCGACCGAGAGCGATTCGGCCTGGCGCCACTTGCGCTCGAAGTAGCGCTGAAAGCCAGCCAGCATCCCTGTCGGAGTGTTCGACCACCTGATGTGCACTGTGTCGAAGGAGGGCTCGGAGAGGAAGTAGCCGGTGATGCCGCTGACCAGCTGGCCGTCGCGCAGCCGCAGGTACATCGGGATGCAGGGCAGATCGGCGTAGCGGCGGATCTGCAGCGAACCAGGCATCTCGGCTAGCTCGGCCGCCTCCTTGGCCAGCACCGCGAGGAAGTCACGGGTGTCCTCGCGAAAGCTCTCGACCTCATAGCCCGCCTCGGTGATCTCTTCCGCGCGTAGCGCCGTGGTCGCCGCTTCGGGGTCGATGACCAGCATTCGCAGCCGCGCCCCCCGCCCAAGCGCCTCGCGCATCGGGCGCACAAAGAGCCGCAAGTCGGGGCTGTAGGTGTCGAGCCAGAGCAGTTCCTCGCCGGCACCAAGTCGATCGAAGACCGAGCGCGGGATCTCCTTGGCAAAGCCGCTGAAGCCGTAGCGCTGGGCACCGGGATAGATCTCATCGACCCGCCGCCCGAGCACCTCGTCGAGCTTTGCCACCGTGCGGTTCTCGGTCTCCTCACCGAGGAAGTACTGATAGGCGTAGCCGACCACCACCGTGCCGAGCAGGAAGCCGCCGACGCTCTGCAGCACAATCCTCGCCGTGCCGCCGCTGACCGCCGCCGCCAGCAGATAGGCGCCGAGTCCCAACAGCACAAAGACCAGGGTCGTAGTGATCCTCAGCATCCGCGCCGTTCGCCCTGCCGTGCCCACGGCGCAGACCGTAACCGACCCATCGCCCGGTGGGCGCGAGAGCACCCCAATTTTGAACGAGGTGCCGCCGCCGCGCCATCACGGTTGAGCTCACCGGACTCGAAGCGCGACGGGGATAAAAGTTCAGCAAGGACTCTCAGATCGAGATGCGCGGGTTGAAAGCAACTCCCGACTACGCCCGGTGACGCAGATCTGCGAGCTTGGCGACCGTGCGATCATCGGGCCGCTCAAGCGTCTTTAGGAAAAGCGAGCAGCCTCTTCCTGGTCAAGCGCAATCGCCGGCTGACCGATGAGCGCCCGCTGGCGCTCGTCGTCACCGCGCCGGGCTTCGGTTCGTTTGGATCTTTGGCGCTCAGACGTTTCCATGAGCCGATGATCGTACGTGGACGAAGTGGCTGGGTATCAGCTTTGAAAGACATGTCGTTTAATGCGTTGTTTAGCCTGCTGTCGCCCGCTATGATGCAGGTGTCATGCATGCAACCCAAGCACCCCCTGCCGCCGGCCTCTACGCCCACCTCGTCGACGATCTGCGAGGCGGCGTCTTGAACAACGCCGAGCTGGCGACGATCACCGGCGTCAAGACCCGGCAGGTCCAGCACTGGGCCGCCGGCACCCACCGACCCCAGGGGCAGGCGAAGGACCGGCTGCTGGAGCTGCACTACATCCTGGAACGGCTGCGCGACGTCTACACCGCCGAGGGCGCCGACATTTGGATTCACGGCCGCAACCGTGACCTCGGCGGCGAGAAGCCGATCGACCTGCTCGCCACGGGCCAGTTCGAGCGAGTACTCGCGGGCGTCGAACGCCTCAGCGCAGGGGCGATGTAGGAGTGGCGCGCGACATCGCCGCCGCGGTGTCGCGCGCAGGCACGGCCACGGTGGCGGGTCGCTTTCAGCGCCACGTCTCGCCGCGGCAGGAACCGCTCCTCGGCAGCCGCGCCGGAGGGCGCTGGGGTCCCGAGGGCGCCTATCCCGTTCTCTATCTCGGCCGGCCCACCGACTCCGTGATCGTCGAGGCCCACCGCCATCTGGTCGAGCCGGTGGAAGGCATGCAACCGCACATGGTCGGACCCCGTCGCCTGGTGACGTGCCGAGTTGAGATCACGAACGTGCTCGACCTGCGCGAGAGCGCAAACCGCGACGCGGTCAGCCTGACGATCACCGACTTGTGCAGCGAGGTCGGCGACTATGGGGCGTGCCACCGCATCGGCGAGGCCGCCCACGATCTCCGTCTGCACGGCATCATCGCTCCGGCTGCCGGTGGGTTCGGCGAAACCCTTGCGGTATTCGAAGATCGGCTGCCCGAGAGCGAGCAGCCGCCGCTAGTCGAAGAGCGGACCTGGGACTCGCTTCCCACCGACCCCCGGGCCAAGAGGCAGTAGAAACCACCAAAGTCGGATCAGCTCGCGGAGACGAACGCGCACCCAGCCTAAATCGTCTTGGGCGCTCGTGGCAGCGCGATGCCAGCTAGCTCGGAGGGCTCGAGCTTCCAGAGGCCATTGCCATAAACCCGGCAGTCGTCGCGCAGTCGTTTCTGAGTGTCGTGATGACAGAGCAGCGCAAAGAGATCGTCGGGGTCTACGCTCGGCAAGGGCTCGATCACGAGCCAAGTGTTCAGGGGCACGGCCTCTGCACTGTTACGGACAAATCGGGCCTCGCCACGATTGAAGTAAGTAAAGAGAATCGGCGCTTTGAGCTCACACCGAATTTGGTACCAGGGCCGGCCCGCCCGCTCGCGTTGCTTGACCAGGTGGCGAGAGCGGACATCAAGCGTGTACTCACCATGAGCGAGATATTCGGCAATCGGCCCGACCCTGGGCACCCGCTTTGGTCTAAACAGCCAGCGGGGAGCCGAAGGAGAAAGATCGTCGAAAACGGTTCGGTCTAGCAAATTTCCAGAGAAGAGTCGCGGCGAGGCGGCGCAGGGCAACATTGAGGAACGGCTCAGTCCTAGAGCTTTACGCTGATCCTCGGAGAGAACAAAGTAGGAATTGAATCCGGTTGCGATTCCACGCTTGACAGCGGCGTAGTCCTTGAGCTTCGCAATTGGGACCGCAGACGTCCCGACCCGACTCCACTTGCGCCCGCTTTTCAAAGTCACCGCGATGCCGCGGTCCGGGTCGGCAAGCTCAGCCTGGAGCTCAGCGGCCGAGGGACCCGCGGTCCGATGCAACCGGGTGGGCTTGCGCGTATCCACGCCCTTGCGAATCAAGGTAATGGCGGCCGTGGTAATCGCGTGCTCGAAAACCGGTTGATCGGTGGGGAAATTGACGATTGCCTCAACATGGGCCGTATCGAGCAACAGTTCCTTGATTTTGGTTGCATATCCCATGTCGAGCCAATGGGCTGGCGTAATGAATGCGAGCCTCGCGTCTGTCGCGCTTATCTCGAGTGCACGTAGGAGGAAGAGCACATGGAGCGAAGCCAAATGGCTGAAGCGAACCCCGAGACGCTTCTCGAAGCCATCGAAGATCGAAGCCTTAGTGGAGGGATCGAGAAGCTGGTGGCGAGTGTAGGGCGGATTGCACAGAACGGCTGCGGGCTGCTCCTCAAGCCGATCGACGAGAAAGTCGGTCTGGCGCAGCTCGAAATCGCCGATCCGGCGGATATCGCAGTTTGCCTGCGCCATCGAGATCGCCATCGGATCGATGTCGAGCCCGACCAGGCGGGTAGCAGAGGAGCGCTCTTGCGAGGCTGCGATCAGCATTGATCCGGAGCCCACCCCGGGCTCGAGCAGCAAGTCGGGATCATCTGTCAGTGTCCATTGGGCCATCACTCGCGCAACGGGCAGCGGAGTAAAGAACTGGCCCCGAGCGCGGCGCTGGCGGCCAGTTAGCAGGCGCTCATAGGCGGCACCGATCACGTCTTTTCCATCAGACCAAGCAGGATCTCCCGCGTCTACTCGCAAGTCGGACAACAGATTCAGCAAGGTCCGACGAAGCGCCAACGGCTCGGTGGACTGCGCTGTATTCTCGACACGATCGACGAGGTAATCGATCGCTTCCGAGGGGGTGTCCATCGCGTAAGAGTATGGGCTGTCCTGGCGGACGGCATTCGAGAAAGCTGGTCCGCCTGATAAAAACGGGAAGCATGGCGCAGATCACGAGAACCCAGCGCATCGAACGCATCAAGGAGTTGCTTGATGAACTGAACAAGATGCCGCCCGAGCGCCACGAGGTTGCGCGGCTGCCGGGGTCCGGTCAAGACCCACTGCTCTGCCAGGTGATCCAGCTCGGGGTCGACGAAGTGCTGCTCAATCATCGCTCCCACCGGATTCGTTCCCAGCTCGAAGACGATCTAGAGTGGCAGAAACTGAAATCCGACCCGCAGACCGAGGCGGCACAGAAAGTGATCGCTAAGCATGTCAAGGCGGCCCGTGATGTCGACCAGTTCAACTCCCTTAAGGAGTCGTTGCTCTCCGAGGGACAGACCGACCCAGGCGTAATCAGCCACGATGGGGTTCTGATCAACGCCAACACGCGAGTAGCGGCGATCAGGGAATTCGAGGACCCGAGCCGACGCTACATCCGGGTCGCCGTGCTGCCGCCCTCGACCCAGCCCGAGCAGCTTTCGCTACTTGAGCTGCGACTCCAGATGCGCAAGGAGCTGAAGGAGGACTACTCGCTAACGAATGAACTGCTCTTCGTCGAGGAGCTCTCATCCGATCGCGGGCTGACTGACGCCCAAATCGCCAAGGAGATGCGAATCGACCCCGAGAACGAGAAACGAGGAGCCAAAGAGGTAAACCTCCGCCTGCGCTTCCTCGATCTTCTGCGCAAGCTGAAGAGGATTCCCTCCGAAGAGTTGGCGCTGAGCTATTTCGATGGGCGAATTCGCTATGAGCAGCTACGCGAGGTCTACCGGATCCACGGTTCGTTGCTGGAAAACGACCCTGGCGAGGCGCAACGCTATCTGGAGAGCTTTCTTCTCTCGGTTGGTGTCGGGGTTACCTCTGTGCACCAGATCAGGCACGTCGATACCAACTTTGTGCGTCGCTACATGCTGCCCCAGCTCGAGGAAGACGAGGTCGTCGGCAACTTCGCCGACGCGTTGGCTGGAGGGGAGGGGATGGCAAAGAACGACAAGAGCGGCCTGATGGTCGATGAGGATGATGAAGAGGGCGCCATCGACCTCAAAGGCTTGATCGACATAACGACCCGCCGCGATAAGCGCGTCGAGGTGCCGGGGGAGAATTTCGTCCTCAAACAGGACGAGGTCAGCGAAGCGATCAGATCGGCCATGCTGACCGGAATCAAAGAGAAGCGCCGCGACGAGAAGGACGCAGACAAGCTTGAGGCGCCGATCTCTGCGGTCAGAACCGCCACCCGTGAGCTGAGCAAGGCGTCCGAAGCAATCAAAGCGCTCGCCGGGGATGATCAGTTCGACGAGAGGCGAAAGAAATCGCTGGAGGTCGCCTTCAACAAGCTAAAGCGTGGCGTACGCGGGCTTGAGCAGCGGCTCACCAAGGAAGAGATCATCAAGGCCTGAAATCTTCCTGTGGCTGAACTCTGGATTGGAGCAGCGGCCGGCTTAGCGGGTGTAAGCCTCCGGCGGGGCGATGCGATTCCCCCCGAGCTATGGAACTCACTCGGCCGCAATATTGCTCCGGGGTCAGCGGTGATCGTTGACTCGGACCAGATCGTCGTCCCGGTGGAGCGCTTCCTGGCAAGACGTAACTGGCTGGGAGCGACGCTGAATAGCTACGACTGCACGCCAGAGGTCGACCCGGCGATCCGGCACCTTCTCGATCGCGCCGATCACGAGCGCGAGCAGGTTAAGGAAGCGCTCAATGGGGAACGGTCGGCCCTGGACAGCGATCAGATGCGTAAGCGACTCGACGGGACCCGCTTCATCCGTGATCTGAAGTCGTTTCAGATCCGCGATGCAGGTCGGATTCTTTCGCTCTCTCACGGGGCGAACTTCTCCGTTCCCGGAGCCGGCAAGACGACCGTTGCCTACGCCGTCTACGAGGCGGAACATGCGGCAGGAAACGTGGCAAGGATGCTTGTCGTCGCGCCTCTGTCGGCCTTCGATGCCTGGCTGGGAGAGGCGGAGGTGTGCCTTAACCCGGCACCAACGATCGAGCGCTTCGACGGGAAAATTGCCTCGGGGACCGAGATCGTCTTGGTCAATTACCAACGCTTGGCCGGTAGCTATGACGTGCTCGCGGAGTGGGTACTCGAATCTGACTGCTTGGTGGTGCTCGATGAGGCCCACCGGATGAAGCGCGGCCGTGACGGAGAGTGGGGATCGCGCTGCCTCGATCTGGCTCACTTGGCCGCCCGACGCGACATCCTTACCGGGACGCCAGCGCCTCAACATCCGAGTGATTTCGGATCGCTAATGGAGTTCGTCTGGCCTCATCAATCGCGACGCATCCTGCCAGCTGAGACTTTCCAAAAGGAACCATCGGCGCAGACTCTGGTCACGATCTCGAATCGTCTGAGGCCACTCTTTTCAAGAACGAGCAAGGACGAGCTCGGTCTGAAGGCGCCTCAGATCCGGGCAGAGGTACTCGAAATGAAGCCGCTGCAGCAGGAGATCTACGAAGCACTGCAGACGAAGATGCGTCGAACCCTCGGCAGCTCCGCGGGAGAACGCTCGCGGATTGGAGACCTCGGCTCGGTCGTGATGTACCTACTCGAGGGAGCAACCAACCCAGGCCTCCTGGCCGAGGCGTTGGGTGGTGAAGCGCCAGAGCTTTCTTGGCCCGCCGAACCAATTCCCGCTGGTTCGGCACTGGCAGAAAAGATCCTGGAGTACGGACGGCTGGAGACGCCAAGAAAGTTCGAGAAGCTCGCTGCTCTTGTCGCCGCGAATGCCGCCCAGGGACGGAAGACGCTGGTCTGGTCCAACTTCATCGGAAACCTGACCGAGCTGGCGGAGCGAGTCCTTCTCCCCTATTACCCAGCGCTGATCTATGGGGCGATTCCCTCTGGAGAGGATCCGAATCGGACCACGCGTGAGAGCGAGTTGCGGCGTTTTCGCGAGGAGGACCACTGCCAGGTTCTACTGGCGAATCCCGCAGCTATGTCGGAGGGCGTCAGCTTGCACATGGTCTGCCATGACGCCGTTTATCTGGAGCGCAGCTTCAACGCCGGCCAGTACTTGCAGTCGATCGATCGCATTCACCGTCTCGGACTTCCCGCGGAGGCGGACACTCGAATCACATTTCTAGTCAGTGCTGGGACGGTCGATGAGACAGTTGACGAACGGGTTGCGATTAAGGCCAAGCGACTTGGCGAGATGCTCTCGGATCACGGCCTAGCGACGATGTCCCTGCCCGATGAGGAAGGCTACGGCGAGTGGATCGATGCTGAGGACGTTTCAGCCTTGTTCAGACACCTCGGGGGCTCGTGAACGACTTCGTCTGGAAGGGGAAGGATGGCCTGCCCTCTGAGCATGTGCTCGAGGCTGCCGCGCATGTTGCGACGCTGCTCGACGACCCTTCCTCAGCGGCAGCTGATGCTCGGGAGTCCTATTGGCGCAGGGCACTGGGCGGAAGCTTTGGACCCCCCGACCTGCGCCTCGGCGAGCGACTACTAGTCGACATTGGGCTAGTGATCGAGGTAGGCGGACACCTCAGCGCAAGCGCCGAACTGCGGACTCTGCTCGAGGGCTCGTTTGAGGGCATGGCCAGCGTCGTCGCGGGCCGCGTGCTGGAACTCACGCCTCTTGCGGTTGAGAGTGACTCATTCGAGGAGGGCCTCTCAAAATTGGTGCCCGATGCCGCGCGCCGTGAGGAGCTGCTCGCAGCCTTGGGACGGCGCTTTGACGACAGCCGGCGCCGGGCTGTCGGCGCGGTTGGGGAGCAGCTCGTGGTCGAGACGGTCCGCGAGGAACTGCGCGCACTCGGGTACCCCGAATTGGCCCGAGAGGTCAGGCAGCTGAGCCTCGAGACCGACCAAGCCGGCTATGACATCTCGGCCCCGCGGATCGGTGGGCCGAAGAGGTTGCTCGAGGTCAAGGCCACCACAGCCAAGGACCCGGACGGGGTATCGATTTACCTGAGCCGAAATGAGGCCGAAACCGGGCAACGCTTTGAATCGCAATGGGCACTTGTGATCTGCCGTGTCCTCGATGTCGAGGAGAAGCAAGGCGAGCTGCTCGGTTGGCTGCCTATGGGCAGCCTTCGCAACTGCTTCCCGGTCGATACAGGCAGAGGTCGGTGGGAGAGCGCTGAGCTGGAGATCGAGGTCGCCGAGTTGCTACCGGGAGTACCTGGCGCGACGAACTAGGAATCCCCGCGCATCTCCGCTAATCGGCTCGCTTTGTCGCGGCCGTCGAGCTAACGTCGCCGATGACCTAGACATAACGGCCCCGGCGGCGCTGGAACGCCCCGGGGCCCGGCACCGAAGAACCTCCTTCGATGCGCGACCGATTCTCCCAGAGCACTTCGTGTGCTCGGGTGAAGCGACAGCCCTGATCTGAGGCGGCTCTTCGGTGCCCTACCGAAAGGGGGCGCCATGCCCAGCATCACCGCCACGATCGACCGCGACCAGCGCAAGGGGCTCTACGAGCTGGTCCGCAACCACCTCGGCGGGATCAGCGACGTCTGGATCGCGCTGGAGGAGAACGAGGACTTCGCCACCGCCGAGCGGCTCGGCATCGAGTTCGGCGAAGACTTCCGGCTGCTGGCCGACATCGGCTGGCAGCCAGAGAACAGCAGCGAGGCATTCGAGCTGACCATGCCGGCTCACGACCTGATGGAAGTGCTGAAACGCCTGCACGGTGAGGCCGAAGTGGTGCTCTCGGAGTCTGGTACCGAGCGCGAGTCCAAAGAGGCTGACGCCGAGACCAATGCCCGCTTCCAGCTCGGCCTCGATGCCTGCGAGGAAGTGCTGGTCAACCTCGACCAGCGAGAGGGTGAGCGAGCGTGAGCGCGGCGAAGGCGAAGCGCCTGGGCCGCGGCGAGCTGAACGGCCTCGTCCTCGCCTACCTGGCCGAGCACAAGAAGGACGGGCCGCTGACCGCCACCGCGATCGGCAAGGACATCGAGCGCTCGGCCGGCGCTGTCGCCAACTGCCTCGGCCGCTTGGCAAAGGACGGGAAGGTGCGTCAAGCCAAGAAGCGCCCGCGCGGCTACGTCCTCAAGGAGGCGAAGCCGAAGTGACCGTGCGAGTCGCACCTGCGGGTTTTCGAGGGCCGAGGCGCAGGCCACAGGGAGGTACGAGGTGCCCGTGGATCGGGCGCCTCGACACCTGCCTCGGCCCTCGAGAAACCGCAGGTGCGGGATGGAGGCGATCGCAATGAGGCAACGCGCACCGACCTCCGCTCGGCCCCCCGGGGAGATGAAGCTACGCTTCGGCCGGAACCTCGCCCGCTGCCGAGAGGGCGCCGACATCTCCCAGGAAGAGCTGGCCTTCCGTGCCTCGATCCACCGCACGGAGGTGAGCCTGCTGGAGTGTGGCGAACGCATGCCGCGTGTCGACACCGCGCTGCGGCTCGCCGGCAGCCTCGGTGTGCCCCTTGGTGATCTCGTCGTCGGCCTGGAGTGGCGACCCGGCTACGAGATCATCGTGCCTGGATCGTGGGAGGCAGTCGAGCGGGAGGGCCGAGCGCTAGGGGAGTCCGACGAGGCTCCGGTCAACACAGCCTCCGTCGAGGCCGCCAACGGCTCCCGATGACGGCGGGCTCGGGCTCCAAGATGCCCTTTCCGTTCAAGGCGCTGGCCCGCTTCGCGGACAACCTCTACCGCGCCCGTGAGCTGGCCGGCCTCGACCAGAAGGAGGCCGCCAAGCGAGCCGCGCTCACCCGCTCCAAGCTCGACGAGATCGAGGGCGGCGAATACGTCCCGAGCCTCGATGTCCTGATCCGGCTCGCGGGCGCCTACTCGACCTCCGTGAGCGATCTCGTCAGCGGCGTCACCTGGCGGCCGGGCTGGGTCGAGCACTCCGGCCCGGCGGCGTATCTCGTCTCTGAGGACAAGCCGGCCGCCCCCTTGTAGCGCCCGTCCAGGCTCCAACACACGGCCCCTCGGAAATCCGTGGCGCAAAGCGCCTCCTCCTACGACAAGGAGGTGTGGGAGCAAGGAAAACGAGTAGGCGACCACTGCCGAAGCGTCGGATTCGTCACACAAGGGGTCCACTTTCGCTGCTCGCCGCTCCGTAGTTATATGAGAGCCGAATCTAAAACTTGCCGTGAATCACTGTCCACTTTCGCTGCTGCCTGCTCTGTAGTAGCGGTGGAGAACGCAGCGAACAGAGCGAGCAGCGGCAACCGGCCGGCGGTCGAGCGCCAGGTCGGGCGTGAGGTCGGCCCTGCGGTCGGTCCTCGGGTCGGGGCGACATGCGCGCAGATGCGCGCCTTCCCGCATCACAGCGGCGATCGCGGCCCCGGCGTTTTGCCGACATACCTACGTCACCCAAGGGTCGGTGCATGATGGGTGGCGATCGCTCCGATCCGAGGCCGATGCTCGCGATCTTCGCCCTGCTCGTGGTCGCCGCCCTCGTGCATGCCGTATCGAGCATCCATCCCGCTCACCTGATGGCCTCCGCGCCCTCGCTCGCGCCTCTCGCTCTCGGCGCCATCGCTATCGCCTCCGCGCTGGCTCCACAGCGCTTCCGCGCCACGCGCCGCACGCTGGCGACGCGAACCGCCGTGGCCGTGGTGCCGGCCGACGAGTTCGACCCGAAAGCCGAGGCGGTGCAGCGCTTCGCCGCCGAGCTGGCGCGCAGCGACCGCAGCGTTCGTGGCTGGTTCGATCGTCCCGCTTGCGCCCTGCGGGTGCGGCTGACCAACGACCGGAAGGGCCGCCTCGTCTACCTGCTCGAAGTCCCCGCCCGCTCGCGCGAGCTGCTGCGGGCGGCGCTGCGCGACTACGAGGGCGTCGAGCCACGCGAGGTCGCCGAGGTGCTGCCGGTGCAGCCAAGGCAAGCCGTGAGGCTGCGGACCGAGCTGGTGCTCGCCCGCCCGAGCGTGGAACCGCTGGCCCAGCTCGCCCTCGACCCCGACCCGCTGCAGCCATTCGCCGCAGCGATGGCCTCCCTGCGGGCCGAGTACGGCGAGCGGGTCAGCATCTGCGTCGACCTGCTGCCAACCGCCGGACTGCGCCACGCTCGCCTGCGGGCAAAGCTGAAGCGACAGGCCAAGCGTCTGCACGGCGAGAAGCGCAGCCTGACGGAGATTCTCAACAACGAACGGCCGCGGCGAAGCAAGAGCGACCCGACCGAGCTGCTGGAACGCCGCATGGTCGGCCAGGCGCTCGACGCGAAGCTGCGGGGATCGGAGCCGCTGTATGAGGCGCAGATCCTGCTCTGCGCCGAAGCGGCGGAGAAGCCGCGCGCGAAGCTCGCGATGCAGCTCGTGCTCGCCGCCTTCGCGCCGCTGCGCTCCCACAACTGGCTACGCCCCTCGGGCATCGGGACGGGCGACGTCGCCTTCTTCGGCTCGGACTTCCCGACGCGGCGGCGCGGCTTCGACCGCCGCCTCGCCACCGGCCTTCACCGCCCGGCGAAGCGCTCGATCCTCACCGCCCGCGAGGTCGCGGGGTTCCTGAAGCCGCCGACCGCCCACTGCGTCTCGACCAACGTCGTGCGCTCGGGCACGCTGCTGCCGGGGGCGCCTGCGCTGCCGGTCTTCGAAGAAGGCCGGGCCGACCTGATCCCGCTCGGGAAGGTCAGCGGCGAGCACGGCAAGCGGGTCATCGGAGTCCGCACTGCCGACACGTTCTTCACCTACATCGCCGGGCGCAGCCGCTACGGCAAGACCGAGACCGCGATCGCCCAGTTCGTCCACCTGGTCCGCTCGGGCAGCGGCGGGCTCTTCCTCGATCCCCACGGCGACGCGCTTGCGCGGATCAGGCCCTACCTGACCGAGCCCGGGATGGCGGGGCGGGTGGTCGAGATCGATGTCAGCGAAAGCGGCGCCTGGGAGCTGCCGGGCTGGAACCTCTTCGAGCTTCGCGGCAAGAACGACGCCGAAGTCGAGTCGCGGGTGGCGGCGATCGTCGGCGCCTTCGCCTCCACCCTGCAGTGGGGCGATCAGTCGACCCGGGCGATCAACCTGACCACGCAGGCGACGCGGGCGCTGGCTCACATAGCCCGCGTCCTGCCGCCCGAGCTCTGCCCGACGATCTTCCAGCTGCTCCCGCTGCTCTCCAACGAGCGCTGGCGCGAGGCCGCCCTGCCCTTCCTGCCCTCCTCAGCCCAGGCGTTTTGGACCGACCGCTTCCCGCGTCTCTCCGAGGAGGCGATCACGCCGATCACCAATCTGGTCGACCGCCTCTCCGGCTCGACTCCGATCACCGCCCTGCTCGGCCAGAGCCAGAGCACCTACCGGGCGCGCGAGGCGATGGACGAGGGCCTGATCGTCCTCGCCCATCCCGGATCGAGCGACATCCACGAGCGGCTGGTCGCCAACCTGCTGCTCTTCGACCTGCTGCACGCAGCGAAGGGGCGTGGGCCGGAGCGAAAGCCCTTCTGGGTCTTCCTCGACGAGGTGCAGACCTACGACAGCGTCGCCTCGGGCAACCTCGCGGCGCTTCTGGAGCAGAGCGCCAAGTTCGGCCTTCGCGCCATTGTGCTGAACCAGAACCCCGAGCGACTGAACCCGCAGACGCTGACCGCGCTCGCCACCAACCGCTCGCATCTGCTCGCCACGACGATGAACGCCCGCGCGGCGGCGCTCGTGACCAAGGAGTGGGCGGGCAAGCCCAACCCCGCCGCGCTGACTCGCCTGGAACGCTTCCACTTCATCGCCCAAGTCACCGATCGCGGCGAGCTGAGCGAGCCCTTCGCGCTGGAGGGGATCAGGGTCGAGGACGTGGCTCAGCTTCCTGCTTCCCGGAGCGGGGACCAGCTGGTTGGGGCCGTGACCCGAACCGAGGCGGCCGATGTAACACGGCACCTGGAGACGCTCGACGAGCGCATCCTGGCCGCTCTGACAAAGCGGCGCCGGAAAGCCGCTGTCGAAGGGCCGGCATCCGAGCCTGCGGCGTCGATGGACTCCGCCGAGCAGAGCGCGTCGACCGAGCAACCGACGCTCTGGGTGCCCGGCAGCACGAGGCCGAAACAATGAGCAAGCCCACGACCGTCCAGTCCGCGGTCACCGAGGCGGGGATCGAGATAACCGCTTCGCTTGCCCAGCACCGCGTGCTCTCCACTAACCAGGTTCGCGCGATGCACCTTCCGGGTCGCGGCGAGCGCTGGGTGCAAAGGCTTCTGGCGCGGCTGAAAGAGGCGGGCCTCGCCGGCTACGTACGGTCGCCTCGCTCCCATCAACGCCTCTGGCACGTGACCGAGCTGGGAGCGAGGCTGGCGCGAGAGGCCGGTGTGCTGGACGGCGAGCCGCGCCTGATCGGCGCCGAGGAGGCGGCCGGCCCGCTTCAGGCCCACACCCTCGCCGTCAACGACACGGCGATCTGCTTCATGGAAGCGGCTCGCGAGCGCGGCGACGATTTCGGTCCCTTCGCCTGGCGCCACGAGGTCTCCCACCGGCTCTCGCGTGGGCGGGGACGGCGTCGCCGCAGGCTGGTCGCCGACGCGATCTTCACCTACCTGCGGATCGAGGAGGACGGGGTCGCGATCGAGCAGCGCTTCTTGGAGATCGACCGCGCCACGCTCACCGTCGACCGGCTCGCGGCCGAGCTGGCGCGCTACGCGGAGCTGTTCGGGCTCGGTGGCTCGGACGGCGAACCGCTGTGGCGCTCGCTTTACCCGTTCTTCCCGCCCGTCCACTGCGTGCTGACGGGCGGGCACAGGGCGGCGCTCGAGCGGCGCCGCTCCACCGTGATCGCCTTGCTGCGCAGCGACCCGCGGTTCTCCCGCACGCCCGAGGTCGGGATCTCGATCTGCCTGCTCGATGACCTGAAGGGCGAAGGCCCCTTCGCGCCGATCTTCTTCAACGCCCGCGACCCGAGCCGTGCGGTCGACTGGCTCGGCGGCGAGGGCAAGGGGAGGCGGCGGTGACCGGCGCTCCCCGCCCGTCCCGGCAGGCCGATCGGGCAACCCTGTTGAGATCTCGGCCACGCGGAGCTAAACGTGTCCAAACGACTGAGCCGGGCTCGCCGGCCGCAGTCGGCCGACGCCCCGAGCGGATCAGGAAGCGAGGAGACGACCATGCCAGAAACCCCCCACTCCACCCAGAGATCGAGGCGTTCGCGCGCTGGTTCTGCGACTGGTGGCTGCGACGCGGCGGGCAAGGTGGCGACGAAGAACCCTGAGACGCGGATGCCTCGCGCGGTCGCCTACATCCGCGAGTCGACCGAGGAGCAGGGACAGGGCTTCTCGCCCGACGCCCAGCGCGAGCAGATCCGCAAGTTCGCCGCCGAGAACGGCCTCGACCTCGGCGAGGAGTACTCCGACTTCCACTCCGGCTGGCGCAAGGCCGACGCCCGGCCGCAGTTCCAGAGGCTGATGTCCGACGCCGCCGAGCAGCGCTTCGACGTCGTCCTCGTCTACCACACCTCCCGCTTCGCCCGAAACCAGGTCGAGGCCCGCCACTACAAGCAACTGCTGCGCGAGCGGCTCGGCATCCGCGTCGTCTCGGTCACCCAGCCGATGGGCGAGGACCCGACCGACCCCTCGGCCTTCCTCGCCGAGTCGATCCACGAGATGTTCGACGAGTACTACTCGGTCTCGCTCTCCTTCTGGACACGCACCGGGCTGCGCGAGAAGGCGCGCCAGGGCCACCTCCTCGGCCAGCTTCCCTGGGGCTACGTGCGAGACCCCGACTCCGGTATCGCCGTCCCCGATCCCGAGCGGGCGCCGCTGGTGCGCGAGCTGTTCGAGCTCTACTCGACCGGGCAGGAGTCCGACCGCACGATGGCCGCCTGGCTCAACGCCAAGGGCGCGAGGACGAGCCGCGAACGATCCTTCGGCAAGGACACCGTGCGCGACATGCTCTTGAACGCCGCCTACTGCGGCTACGTCACCGGCATGCGCAGCAAGGACCGCTCGATCAAGGGACTTCACGAACCGCTCGTCTCCGAGGAGCTGTTCGACCGGGTGGGGCAGATGCGGACCTGGCGGACGCGGGTCGTCAAACCGGGGCGGCCCTCGGAGGAGTACCTGCTGCGCAAGCTCCTCTACTGCGAGCGCTGCGACGCCCGCATGCACGGCCAGAAGGGCTCGACCCCGCAGGTCCGCCGCTACATGTGCTCGACCCGCCGCTACGGCGGCGATTGCGAGCAACCGATCACCAAGGCCGAACCGCTGGAGGCGCAGATAGTCGAGTGGTTGCGCGGCTTCCAGCCCGATGAAGATCTGCGGGCCGTGGTGCTCGCCTCGCTTCGCCAGGCCGCCAAGCGCGAGGGCGGCGACGCCGGGCGTCGCAAAGAGCTCAGCGGCCAGCTGGAACGACTGCGCGAGCTCTACGTGACGGGTGACCTGACCAAAGACGAATACGAGATCCGCTGCCAGGCGATCGCAGAGGAGCTGGAGCGGATCGGCCCGCCGCTCGATCCCCAGATCGAGCGCGC
>C688J35102_120990082_pt1 | contig 26117 bp, 25 predicted proteins | sample HopSoiMetagenom2_FD_35102 | JGI IMG/M metagenome (IMG submission 35102)
CGCGCCCGGCTCCGTGGCGCTGGCCGGGATCACCGCCACCGGCGAGCGGCAGGCCGTCGCCATCGCCCCCGACCGCAACAGCTACCAGACGCGCACCGTGGCGCCCGCGGCCACCAACGCCAGCGAGGTGCTCGAGGCGGTGCCCTCCGTGGAGGTGGACCCGGACGGCGTCGTGAGCCTGCGCGGCAACGAGAACGTGGTGATCCAGATCAACGGCCGCCCGTCGCCCATGCGCGGCGCGCAGCTGGCCGGGTACCTCAAGCAGCTCCCCGCGAACGTGCTCGACCACGTGGAGGTGATCCCCAACCCCTCCGCCAGGCAGGACCCGGAGGGGATGGCGGGGATCATCAACATCGTGCTCAAGCAGAACGTGGACCTGGGCCTCAGCGGCGGCCTCACGCTGGGCGCCTCCACCGCAGACCGCTACACCGGCACCGGCAACCTCGGCTGGCAGCAGGGGCCGGTGACGGGGTTCGCCAGCTACGGCTACTACAGCGACGACCGCGCGGTGCGGGGGATCAACGACCGCACCCGGCTGGGCGCGCTGCTGGCGCCGCTCTCCTTCACCAACCAGGACATCGACGGCACCAACGGCAACAGCGGCCACAACTTCAACGGCACCCTGGACTACCGGCTGAGCCCCAAGAACGTGCTCTCCACCGGGCTGCTGCTGAACGTCCGCGGCGCCACCGACCGGTCGCTGAGCCTCTACAACGAGCTCGACGCCACCGAGGCGCTGCTCGACGCCTACCGGCGCGTCCGCGACAGCGACTCCGACGGCAGCATGGTGGACTACACGGTCGGCTTCAAGCGGACGCTGGTGCCGCAGCGCCACGAGCTCTCCAGCGAGCTGCGCCTGAACCGGGTGCACGACCTGGACGTGACCGACCTGTGGCGCCAGACGCTCGCCGGCGCCCGCAGCGACGCCGAGATCGACCGCACCGACGCGGTCACCTGGCAGCTCACGGGGCAGACCGACTACACGCGGCCGATGGGCCCGCGCGGCAAGCTGGAGACCGGGTACAAGGGATACGCGCGCTGGCTGGACCGCGACTACTCGGTGCGGGTGGACCCGCTGGCCACCGGGAGCTGGGTGGGGAGCGACCAGAGCAACGCGCTGCAGCTGGACGAGACGGTGAACGCCGTCTACGGGGTGTTGAGCCGGGGCGTGGGCCGCTTCGAGCTGCAGGGCGGGCTGCGCGCCGAGTATGCCACGCGCGACTTCACCCTGGCCAGCTCGGGCGAGCACTTCCCGCACGACTACTTCAGCCTCTTCCCCAGCGGGCTGGCGAGCTACAAGCTGGGCGAGAAGGACCAGGTGAAGCTCAGCTACTCGCGCCGCGTGCGCCGCCCAGGGACGCAGGAGCTGAACCCCTTCCCGGTGTTCTTCGACCTGCAGAACGTCTTCCTGGGCAACCCGGAGCTCGACCCCGAGTACACCGACGCCGTCGAGCTCGGCTGGCAGCACTCGGGGCGGACCAGCTCGCTGCAGGTGACGCCCTTCTATCGGCGCACCAGCAACGTCATCCGCTTCATCATCAACACCGCGGACTCGATCGCGGGGCGCGAGGTGACCTCGGTGAGCTTCCAGAACCTGGACCACGGCACCTCGTGGGGCACCGACGTGAACGGGTCGGCGCGCTTCGGCACCTGGTTCAACGGCTTCGCGGGGTTCAACCTGTTCAAGCTGGTGACGGAGGGCGGGGGCGGCGAGGCGAGCCTGTCGTCGAACGCGGTGAGCTGGTCGGCGCGGGTGAACGGCACCTTCAACCTGTCGCCGCGCACGGCGTTCACGGCGCAGTACTTCTACCGCGGGGCCACCCCCATCGAGCGGGGGCGCTTCGCGGCGATGGGGATCGCCAACCTCTCGGTGCGGCAGAAGGTGCTCGGCGAGAAGGCGAGCCTCACGCTGCGCGTGTCGGACCCGTTCGACGGCACCCGCTTCCGGGTCGAGGCGGGCGACGACAACGTGATCCAGCTCACCGAGCGCACCTTCAACTCGCGCGCGCTGCACGTGGTCTTCCAGTACAACTTCGGCCGCCCGCCGCGCGTGCGGCAGCCGCAGCCGGACCAGCAGCCGCAGTCGAGCACGCCCTTCCCGGGCTGAGTCCTCGGCGCGACTCCAGGCACGACGAGCGACGCCCCGGCTGCATCTCGCGGCCGGGGCGTTTCACGTCCGCAGGCTCCGCTAACTGCCGTTTCACGCAGAGACGCAGAGGAACAGAGAGAGACAACGGACGAAGACCAGCCGAGCCCCAACCACGAGCCACCCAATCACGAAAATCCCAGGACGCGCAAACCCAATCACGAAACCCAAAGACGAGCAACCCACGAGACGTCATCCTGAGGGCGGCGGCGCGGCATTCTCAGCCGCGCAGGTGCCCGCAGCCCGAAGGATCTATCGCCGGCGCTCGGAGCCAAGCCGCCGAAGCGCACCCAGAATCCTCACTCTGGGTCGCCCTCCCGCCGAACTCCTGCGGCCGAGCTCCTCGCGCAGCACGCGCCGGAACGTCTCCTCGATCGTTTCCCGTTGTCGGATGTGCTCGCGGAGGATCTCATTGATCAATACCTGGTAGTTGCCACCGCCGGCGCGTCCACCTTGTCCCGGAACCAGTCCATCACCTCGTCGTCCATCACGAGGGTCATTCGTGTGTGGCCCGGCGGCATCGGGAACACCGGTCCGCGAACCGCGCCCGTCAAATCGTACTCATCCTTCATTGGACCTGCGGCCGTATGCCGCGGGAGAAAGGCGAACTACGGGAAGATCTCGGGATCGGCGTCTTCGCGGACGCCCTCCAGGTGAAACGCGATCGCTTCCGAGATCAACTTGCGGACCTCGTTCTCCGTCTCCGCGACGGCCACGCAGCCCGGCAGATCAGGCACGTACGCGCCGAACCCGTTACCGCTCGTCTCAAACAGACTGTGTATTCGGCGTCCATGCTAGGAACGTAGCCGATTCGGCAAAAGTGGTCAACGAGGACAGCCGGCCGCGGTCAACGCAGCCGGCTGAACTACATCTGGAACGTGCGACTCAGGCGATGCCGGCGCTGGCCGGCGACCGGCTACAGGTCGTCGAGGTCGTCGTCCTCGTCGTCGAGGTCCTCGTCGTCCTCGTCGTCGAAGTCGTCGTCATCCTCGTCGTCGTCATCGTCGAAGAGGTCGTCGAGGTCGTCGTCGTCCTCGTCTTCGTCGCCGGCGGGCCAGCCGTCCTCGAGGTCGTCCTCGTCCACGTCTTCGTCGCGGGCCAGCGGGGGAGGCAGCGTCTGCATCGGTCGGGTCTCTCCGTTGTGGTCGCCCAAGGGTTTGCCGGCGTCACGCACCGAGCGTGCCTCCGCGCTGACAGCGGCGATGCGGGGAGATTGTAGGAATGACGCCATATGCGCAAGACGCAGAGCCAAAATTCGCCATCCGACACGCGTCGTGCGTCGGCTGCAATCAACGTCGCGCTGGATTCGCCGCGCGCCCGGCAGCAACCTTCGCCGTGCGTGTCTTCGGCCGGAGGGTGCGCTGCCGCGCCGGCTTTTCGGCAGCACCGTTCGCGAGCTCTTCCCGCAGCACTCGCCGGAGCGTGTCTTCCAGCGGCTCGTCTTCGCGCGCGATGTGCTCCCTGAGCGCCGCGTTCATCAGCGTCTGGTAGTTGCCGCCGCCCATCGCGTGGACCTTCGCCCGGAACCAGTCGATCACCTCGTCGTCCAGGCGGATGGTAATTCGCGTCTTGCCTGGCGGAGTGGGAATCACAGGCCCGCGAACCGCGTTCGTGAGGTCGTATTCGTCTTTCATTGGTTTGCAGCGGCGTAAGACCGCGCCTCCGTGCGAGTGGCTTGGCGTGCGGAGATGATGCGCATGACATCACCGCGCCAGGTGTAGACAACCGCGATTACCCTGCCGAGCGCATCCATCCCGAACGACACGTAGCGCTCCTCGCTAGAGCCCTTATCCGCCACCGTCAGGGCGCGCTCATCCAGGAGTGCCTCCACCGCGTGCGCGAAGTCGATGCCGTGCTTGGCGAGGTTCGCATCTGCCTTCCTCTGATCCCACTCGTAGCCCTCCTCGAATGTATGCACGTTCGTACACAGGTTCAAGGGTTGAATCCAGATTTCACCACAAATGGACGCCGTCAAAACGAGACCGGCCCCGCTCAGTGCGGGGCCGGTCTCGTTAGCCAGCCGGGAGAAGCAGTGCGGTTTTCACGCCCGCGCCTTTTCGAATAGGCACGCCTTCTTCACCTTCTCGATCACCCTTGGTGATCTTGATCCATCTGCGTCGCGGGCCAGCGGGGTAGGCAGCGTCTGTATCGGTCGGGTCTCTCCATTGTGGTCGCCCAAGGGGTGTGCCGGCGTCACGCACCGACCGTGCCTCCGCGCTGACAGTGGCGAGTAGATGGAGCGGCTACACCCGCGCCATTCCGTACGGATGGCCTTCTCCACCACGTTGGTCGCCGTGCGGACATTCGCCACGTGATGCGAAAGGGAGATTGACAGGGCGGCGCGACGTTCGCAAGACGGGTGAAGACGGGTAGCAAAATTCGGCAACGCGCCGAGCGCTTACCGCAATGTGCTCCAGCAGAACCCAAAGGAGGGTTGCGGAACCTGTAAGTATATGCTTTTATCGTGGCAACTCGCATCCACGACGGAGATTCCCCTCTCGCCGGAGCACAATGCAGATAACACCGCAAGAGATCGCCGACAGAGCTGCGGCTAGTTTCAACGTGCTCTGCGAAACTTATATGACAACGGGCGTATCGGTTGATTTCGATTTCCGACTGCACTGCGCACCTTGGGCTCGTCGGTCCGACAGTTATACGCATCGGCTCCATCGGTATCCTGGTCGCCTCACCCCGTACCTGCCACTGTTTTTCTTGTCTGTTCCACAACTGGCGCGGCGCACGGGGGTTCTGGTTGATCCGTTTGCGGGCTGTGGGACAGTCTTAGTTGAAGCACCCATACACCCCGTTCACCCAATGAACGCGCTTGGCCTAGAGATCAATCCACTCGCACGAGTGATTGCAAAGACGAAAACGACTGCTGTTTCGCCGCGCTCTGTTCGAGCTGGGTGGGGCCATTTCAGAAAGCGCTATGAAGCTGATCAAACTTCAGTCGGACTCTCAAACTTTCCGAATAAGCACATCTGGTTTTCCCCTCAGGTCGAGAAGAATCTCGGGCGCATTGTACGTGCCTTAGAGGGTGTGCAAGATCCAGACCTCTTTGACTTCTTCTTGACTGCCGTATCTTCGGTTGTTCGGCGCGTCGCTCTTGCAGATCCGGGGGTGAGCGTCCCCGTTCGGTTGAACCCGGATCGATTCACGGCTGAGCCGCAACGGCTCCGTGTCGCTGCAGACCTAACAGCCAGATCCAACGCAGATGTTTACAACCTGCTCCGCGAGGCGGTTGAGCGAAATCTTGCTCGAGTTCAACAATGGTCTGATGCACGTGCAACTACCATGTGCACAGCGGAAATTGCAGGGAACGACGCTCGCACATTTGCGCTGAGATCGTACATGCGCGGGGGTGGCACCGCCGACGCAGTACGTGGACAGGTTGAGAATGCCGACCTAATCCTAACGTCTCCACCGTATGTCAATGCACAAAGATACACAAGATCCTTGCGGCTTGAACTATTTACCCTAGGGATTACATCTGTCGCAACCGACGAAGCTGCACTTGATCGGCTGCAGGTTGGTACCGAACGGGTGCCCGCCACTGAGTGGTTAATTGAAGGTGTTCCAAGCACATCTCCTACAGCCGATCAAACGATTGCCGTCATCCGCAGCGTGGACCCATACCGCGCTGCAATCTTGGCAAGGTATGTTCACGACATGAAGCGAGTAATGGACAATTCATGGGCCTCATTAAAGCCAGGGGGACACGCAGTATTTGTAGTTGGCAATAACACCGTTCGGGGAACAACGGTTCAAAACGACCAAATTATCGCAGAGCTTGCTTCAGCAGTCGGTTTTGCAGAGGTCGTTCGAGTCCGGAACCGAATTCCTTCACGCGGCTTGATGACCAAACGACATCCCACCGCGGGCGTGATCACCCACGAGCAAATTGTAGTTCTTGCCAAGCCTGCATAGCTAAACCCTAGACCCCGATCAGACTATGTTCAGTGTTGCGGCATTTTTCGCAGGAACGCGATCGCGGGAATGGTTCCGACCCCTACTGGTTCGCCCGAACCTTCGAGGGTTCGCCGACGACAGTGTGCTTGTGCTCGGCGCAGGTGACCCCCAACCCTTTGTGTCTATAACAGCACTGGCGGCACGAAGGTGCCCGACCGGCAGAGATTTGTATTTCGAAAAGAGGATATCCCCTCCATCCTGGTCCCGATTCGTCCTCGGAAAGGTGGTGGACGCTCTGTTCGTCGAACTCTACCTTGCCGGCACCCGGATTTTAGACGATCGCTTAGAAGTCGATCCTACCGGAGCGACCCTAGATCTTCCTGCTCTTCGCGAAGCTATCACAGAAAACGGTCGACAGATTGCGACGGAGATAATGCGTAAGCACGTCGTCGAAGATCGGAATTACAGAAATCTGCCACTTGACGATTACGCTGTCGTTTGCTCCAGCCCCGAGGGCGCTGCGACTTTGATTGAGAGAACCTTTCAGGTTTTGTTTGACATTATAGACCACGAGGTGAGTGCCCTCCTCCGCCTAATAGAAGACGAGCGTGCGGCCTCTGATGACTGGGTACCGGAACTCCGCTCGGCTATCCTGCAGGTACAAACCGGGATAAAGCTCGACTCAAAGTCCAAAAAAGCATCCCGGTTTGGGCTTAATGAAGGCGTGAGGCCGGATTTCGTCTACGGCGTGACATTGGTTGGTGACCTGAAGACCGATTCCTATCATAGTTTCTATAATACTGTAGCTGCTGGGTACAGCATCTTTTGCGAATACGTTTTGCAACGACGGATCAACTATGCCGCGTTGCTGATGGTGAGTATAGATATTGGGGAATCTCGCGTGAATTCGATCGACGTTCACATGATACCCGTGGACGACAGCATCCGCACGATTTGGGTAACTCAACGTGACTCCGCGAGAGAGATCCTGCGACTTCCCGCAGAACCTCAGCTGCCGGCTGATTTAAGCGCTTGTCCCGCCTGTCCTTACAATACACACTGTTGGCCAGCGGGGATCGGAATCCCGACGAGCCCTCCAGTTGAGGTCCAGCATGAGTGATCGTGCACCGCCCCGGCAGGCACTGCCTCCGGTGCTGAAAATGCCTCCTGATCTCTTGATCCCGACGCTGGTGGCGCTTAGCCATGTCGCAGGAAGAAGTGTGGATGATAAACGACGCGCGCTCTCAGCCCTGCGCCCAAGAATTCCTCCACGAACGCTAATTAACGCCTATGTTCTCCCGTCGCTGAAGGAATTGGGGTTGTTCTCTGGTACCCTAAAGGACGGCGGTTTGTCACGTTTTGCAAAAGAAATTGCTAGACAGCAGGAGGGCGGGAGAGAAGATGGCGCACATCAACTTGTCGCTCGGCAACTACTAGCAATGGACTCGACTCGGGTAGGTCTCGTCGAGCTACTTTTGCTTGAAGCTTCTTCAGCCCCGTTTCTTCGCCAACATCTGGCTGAGCGATTTGTGGAGAAACTGAAGCTTGCTTCGCGCTCAGGCGATGTCGATAAAACAGTAGCGATGGATAGGCTAGGCAAGTGGGTCAACTACCTACTATACTTTGGAGTACTTCGCACCAACGTCGAGGCTGGGGCGAGCACAAACACTATCGGGGTTGAGAGCCGTCAGATTGAGGCGCTCCACCTAGATCAGACGACGCAGCCGACGCCGGAGGTAATCAGAACAGCCCTACTTGAAGCATATGCAGGGGGTAGTCGTGCGTACGGTACGCGATTGTATATCCCAGTAGGCTACCTACGCGATGAACTCGGAAGGCGGCTGCGCGCACACAACTTTGTGCTGACTGATACGGAGATCGATCGAATCCTTCGGTCGGCACCAACACTCCTGGAGGAGTTCGTGATAACGTTCTCACCCTTCAGCGGGCCTGCGACTGGTGGATTATCCGTGGCAGGCATGTATGCCGGGTATGTGTCGATACGCCCACGCCGCAGCGACAACTTCGCCGTTCACGCCGATACCCCAACGAATGCAGATCCCCTCCGCACGGGCAAATCCCATGGCTGAAAATTTCTTAGCGGAGGTGTATCATCTCTCCAGGCTTCCGTTCGAGCTCGGCGCTTACAATGTGCCGCGCGTGGGCCGGGAGTATGAGTGGAGTCGGCTCGTTGAGCTCATAGATGATACGCGGCGCCAGAAGGGTCCCAAAAATGTGGTACTGTTGGGCACCTATGGGTCAGGTAAATCGTTCCTCCTATGGCAACTGTTTCTTCACTTTCGCGACGAACCTCACGAGGTATTCGCGACTCGTCCAATCCGCATCCTGGATCCAGAGCAAGGTCGAGACATTGTGCGGAATCTCATTCTGCGTCTCTTCAAACGTGGAGTTGACTTCGACAACGAGCTGATCCCACTAGTCATTCGGGCTGTGGATAATCGGAGTGCTACTCCCAGCTATCTAACGCCGTACATCGACCTTCTTATTGCTATTGCTGACGAGAATACTCGTTCGATCGCGCGACGAATTCTCCACGGTGGAAGGGTGCTAAAAGGTGAAGCGATTCGTATGGGAGTGCCGGATTTGCAGCAAATAAAGACCAGCGAAGAAGCGATTGATTTGCTTTTGGCCCTACAAACGGTGGCCGCATGGGCGGGAATTGAAGCATTCGTCATTCAAATTGACGAACTTGAATACATCGATCAACTCGCAAAAGCACAGCAGGGAAGAATCTTCGACGCACTAAAGGAGTTGTGGGATCGACAGGTTGCTTTCTTCTCGGACATCGCGCCGGAGGCCGCAGCACCTCTGGTATTGATACTAGCTGCAACCCCAAATTTTTGGCAAGAAAAGGTAGGTTTACTACAGCGCGGCTCAAGGCTTGGAACAATGGTCGGGCTAAACCCGTTTTTCGATAGAATTCCAAAGGCGAACGTCGTCGAGTTGCCGGAAGGCCTTGAACCTCAGGAGGCACGGCAACTGGTCATCAGTAGGATGTCCGCTGCACGAGTTCGCGGAAAGGGTAAGGACACGATTATTCCATTTACTACCGACTATGTAGAATATGTGTTCGAACTCTCTCACGGCCGGCCTCGGCGCATCATAGAAATTTGCGAGACTGTTGTTGCCGAAGCCGTTCGGCGCGAGTTGCGTCAAATCGACAAGACCGCTGCGCAAAATATCCTTCGCGATCTCTTGATCACGTATGAACCCGTTGCTGAACCGGGCTACGAGGCTTGGGCGCGAGACAGAGTGGACACGCACGCAGACTAACCCTTTCTGCCATTGGAACCGATGTAAAACACCACACCGGCCCCGCTCGTCGCGGGGCCGGTCCGGTAAACCAGCCAGAAGAAGCAGCGTTGGGCTCACCCCCGCGCCGTTCCGTAGAGGATCGCCTTCTTCACCTCGCCGATGGCCCTGGTGATCTTGATCTCGCGGGGGCAGGCCTCGGTGCAGTTGAAGATGGTGCGGCAGCGCCAGACGCCCTCGCGGTCGTTGAGCCGCTCCAGCCGCTCCGCCGCCGCCTCGTCGCGGCTGTCGAAGATGAAGCGGTGCGCGTTCACGATCGCGGCCGGGCCCACGAACTCGTCGTTCGCCCAGAAGCTGGGGCAGCTGGTGGTGCACGCCGCGCACAGGATGCACTTGGTGGTGTCGTCGAAGCGCTCGCGCTCCTCCACGCTCTGGATGCGCTCGCGCTCCGGCGGGCGGCTGTCGTTCACGAAGAAGGGGAGCACGGAGCGGTACTGCGCGAAGAAGGGCTCCATGTCCACCACCAGGTCCTTGATCACGCGGAAGCCCATCAGCGGCTCCACCGTCACCCGGTCGCCGACGTCGCGCACCAGCACCTTGCAGGCGAGCCGGTTCACGCCGTTGATGCGCATCGCGTCGCTGCCGCAGATGCCGTGGGCGCAGCTGCGGCGGTAGGTCACCGCGCCGTCCTGGTACCACTTCACCGCGTTCAGCACGTCGAGCACGCGGTCGGTGGGCTCCACCTCCACCGCGTACTCCTTGTAGTACGGGACCTCGTCGGTCTCGGGGTTGTAGCGCAGGATGCGCAGCGTCAGCGTGCTCATCGTCAGTACACCCGTTCCTTCGGCTGGAACTGCTCGATGGTCACGGGCTTGTACGTGATCGAGAGCGCCCCGTCCCCGCCGCGCGTCACCAGCGTGTGCTTCAGCCACTCCACGTCGTCGCGCTTGTCGTGGTCCTCGCGCATGTGCGCGCCGCGGCTCTCGGTGCGATTCAGCGCGGAGAGCGCCGTCACCTCGGCCAGGTCCAGCAGGTTCCCCAGCTCCCACGCCTCCAGCAGGTCGGTGTTGAAGGCGCGCCCGCGGTCCATCACCCCCACGCGCTGGTAGCGTTCCTTCAGCTCGCGCACCTTCGCCAGCGCCTCGGCCATCCCCGCGCCGTTGCGGCTGATGCCGACGTCGTCCTGCATCACGTCCTGCATCTCCTCGCGCAGCTTCGCGGCGGGCTCGCCGCCGTGGTTGGCCAGGATGCGCCCGAACTGCTCCTCCACCCGCGCCGTGGGGTCCGCCGGGAGCTCGGGGAGCTCCGCCGTCCGGCAGAAGCGCTCCATCTCGATCCCCCCGCGCCGCCCGAACACCACCAGGTCCAGCAGCGAGTTCGTCCCCAGCCGGTTGGCGCCGTGCACCGAGACGCAGGCGCACTCGCCCGCCGCGTAGAGCCCGGGGAGCACGGTGTTCTCGGAGTCGACCACCGCGCGGCACCAGACGTCGGTGGGGATGCCGCCCATGGCGTAGTGCGCGGTGGGCTGGATCGGCATCGGCTCCTTCACCGGGTCCACGCCCAGGTAGGTGCGGCAGAAGTCGGCGATGTCCGGCAGCTTGTTCTCGATCACGTCGGCGCCCAGGTGCGTGGCGTCGAGGTAGACGTACTTCTTCCCCCCGATCCCCCGCCCCTCGCGGATCTCCTTGTGGATCGCGCGGGCCACCACGTCGCGGCTCGCCAGGTCCTTCATGGTCGGCGCGTAGCGCTCCATGAAGCGCTCGCCGTGGTCGTTGCGCAGCACCCCGCCCTCGCCGCGCACCCCCTCGGTGATCAGGATGCCGAGGCGGTAGATGCCGGTGGGGTGGAACTGGTAGAACTCCATATCCTCCAGCGGCACCCCGGCGCGGAGCGCGACCGCCACCCCGTCGCCGGTGTTGGCGTGCGCGTTGGAGGTGATGGACCACACGCGCCCGAATCCCCCCGTGGCGAACTCCACCGCCTTGGCGCGGAAGACGTGCAGGTCGCCCGTCTGCACGTGCCAGGCGACGACTCCGCAGCAGCGGCCGTCGTGGATCAGCACGTCGACCACCTGGAACTCGTCGTAGAAGTCGACCCCGTTCTTCACGCAGTTCTGGTAGAGCGTCTGCAGGATCATGTGCCCGGTGCGGTCGGCCGCGTAGCAGCTGCGGCGCACCGGCCCCTGCCCGAAGTGGTGCGTGTGCCCGCCGAAGGGGCGCTGGGCGATCTTCCCGTCGGCCGTGCGGCTGAAGGGGAGCCCCAGGTGCTCCAGCTCGACGATCACGGGGATCGCCTCTTCGCACATCGTCTGGATGGCGTCCTGGTCGCCCAGGTAGTCGCTCCCCTTGACGGTGTCGAAGGCGTGCCACTCGGGGTGGTCTTCCTCGAGGTTGGCGAGGGCGGCGCCGATGCCGCCCTGCGCCGCGCCGGTGTGCGAGCGGGTGGGGTAGAGCTTGGAGATGACCGCCGTGCGCAGGGTGGGGTTGCGCGACAGGTAGATGGCCGTCATCAGCCCCGCCCCGCCGCCGCCCACCACCAGCGCGTCGTAGCTGTGCGTGTGGATCATGCCGCCCGGCCGGGGACCGCGGGGTTGAAGGTCAGGAGCGCGAAGATCCCCCAGGCCAGCGACAGCAGGACGAGGGCGTACGCCACCGTCTTCACCGCCAGCCGCGGGCCCGGGCGCCGCACGTAGTCCTCGATGGAGTAGCGCAGGCCGTTCAGCCCGTGCAGCATGGCGAAGCTCACCAGCCCCACGTTGAACAGCCGCCAGAAGGGGTTCGCCCAGCGCTCGCGCACCAGGTCGGCGTCCAGGTGGTCCACGCCGACCACCAGGTTCCACCAGGTCAGGTGGTAGAGCGCCATGAAGATCAGGGCCAGGCCGCTGATCCGCATGAAGAACCAGGCGTACAGCTCGAAGTTGCTCCGCTGGTCCCGCGCGGGGCGGTCGTAGCCGCCGCGGCGGTTGCGCACGAGCGAGCTCATGGGCGCGCCTCCGTGGCCGGCGCGACGGGCGCCTGTGCCGCCGGGGCGGGCCCGCGGTAGTCGGAGATGGAGGGGTGCCGCGCGTTCACCCGCGCCTGGTGTCGCGCCGTCCCCGGCTCGTCGCGCAGCCCGAAGAGCGGCGCCAGCATGATCCAGGCGACGGGGAGGATGAGCAGCACCGCCGCCCCCAGGGCCCCCAGCGCGAGCCGCCGCTGGTGGCGCATGGAGGCGGGCCAGAAGTCCTGCACGATGATGCGCAGCCCGTTCAGACCGTGGAAGAGCACCGAGAAGAAGATCAGCAGCTCGGCGAAGCGGAAGACCGGGTTGCGGTAGAGGTCGAGCGCGTGGTCGTAGAGCGCGGGCCAGTAGATCACGATGGCCGTGTCGACCACGTGGATCACCAGGAAGAGGAGGATGCCGATCCCCGTGGCCCGGTGCAGGAGCCAGGTCCACATCCCCTCGCGGCCGCGGTACCGCAGCGCGGTCCACACCCCGCGGACCCTGTGCACGGTCGCCATATGCGTCAGTCCATCTCCCATCGTGTCTTGAAAATTCGCCGCCCGGCTTCAAGACACGCGCCGCGCCTCCCGGTTCCGGGGGCGCGGCGCGGTCCCGCCGTCGGCGCCCGGCCTACTTCACCAGCGCCATCGGCTCCAGCACGGCGTCGGCGCTGGCCTTCAGCGCGGCCTTCTCCTCGTCCGTGAGCTCCACCTCGATCACCCGCTCCATCCCCCTGGCCCCCAGCAGGCAGGGGACGCCCAGGAAGAGGTCGTTGAAGCCGTACTCCCCCTGCAGCCACGCGGCGCAGGGAAGGATGCGCTTCTTGTCCTTCACGATCGCCGCGGCCATCTGCACGGCGCCGGCGCTGGGCGCGTAGTAGGCCGAGCCGGTCTTGAGGAAGGAGACGATCTCGGCGCCCCCGCCGCGGGTGCGCTTGACGATGGCGTCGAGCTTGTCGCGGTCGATCAGTTGGGTGACGGGGATGCCGGAGACGCTGGTGTAGCTGATCAGCGGCACCATGGTGTCGCCGTGTCCGCCCAGCACCATCGCCTGGATGTCCTCCACGCTGACGCCGATCTCGGTGGCCAGGAAGGCGCGGTAGCGCGCGGTGTCGAGCACCCCCGCCATGCCGATCACCCGCTCGCGCGGGAAGCCGCTGGCCTTCATCGCCACGTAGCACATCACGTCCAGCGGGTTGCTCACCATGATGATGATGGCGTTCGGCGAGACGCGGGCGATGTTCTCGCTCACCTGGCGGACGATGCCGGCGTTGGTGTTGAGCAGGTCGTCGCGGCTCATCCCCGGCTTGCGCGCGATGCCGGCGGTCACGATGTAGATCCCCGACCCGGCGCTCTCCTCGTAGCCGTTCGTGCCGGTGATGCGGCTGTCGAAGCCCTCGATGGGCGCCGACTGCCACTGGTCGAGCCCCTTCCCCTGCGGAATGCCCTCGACCACGTCGATCAGCACCACCTGTCGCGCCAGCTCCTTCTCGGCGACGCGCTGGGCGGCGGTGGCTCCCACGTTCCCCGCACCCACGACCGTGATCTTATCCATGACCTGTTCTTCAGGTTCGATTTCAGCTCCAGCCCAGTCCCGCGCGCGCGAAGGGCGCCTCGGGCCGGGAACATAGAGAGGTCGTTATGGCGTGTCAAACGCTGGGGCGCGTGCATTCTACGTCTGGATTTCGTCTCACGCAGAGACGCAGAGACGCGGCGAGAGCGCGCCACGCCCCTCCGCGTCTCCGTCCGAGATCTGCTGTTCTTCAGTGTTCCTCGAGCGCGATCCCGAGGTGCGCGATCATCGCAAGCTCAACCTTCTCTTGCGAGGCCTCGTCGTCCAGATGGCCTGCGCGGGCCAGCAGGCGCTCAGGCGAGATGGTGCGGATCTGGAAGGTCTGCACCAGGGGGGTGTACTCGTTGCCGACGGTGGCGGGAGGATCACCTCGGAAGGGTAGATCCTTCTTGTCTTTCCTTCCAGCTTCGTGAGCGTGACCACCGTCAGCGCCGGGAACCGCCGGTTGAACTCGTCGTTGGATACAACGAGAACAGGCCGGCGCTTGCCAGCCTGTTCGCTGCCCCGGTGCGGCTCGAGGTCCGCCCAGAACACATCCCATCGACGGTAGAGACCGGCGTACGCCATCAGGAAGCCGCGGGCTCGGGCTCCAGGCCGTCGGCGACGGTCCCGTCCCAATCGCGCATCGTCTCGCCGAACTCGGCCATGAACTCGGGATCGGCGGCCGCATCGTCGTACGAAGCCAGGATCAATCGGCGCTGGCTCTCGATCCGCCGCCTCTTCGCCGAGAGGTGTGCCACCAAGTAGGCGGCGAAGCCGCCGAGGGTCATCCCGGTCAGCCGGCGCAGGAGTACGTGAGACATGGAACCCCGGTGATTGAGGGGCGACCTCGGGCCCGCGGTTCAATAGTGCCGTCGCGTATCTCACAATTCAAGGGGAGCGGACAAACTTGCCACACTTGGTCAAACCTCTGGCCAATCGACGTTGGTGTCACGTCGCGGCGCCGGCGCGGGGGACCTCCACGAACACGTCCCAGCGGCAGCTGGCGCACGTCACCTTGTGCGGGTTCCCCATCCTCCCCAGCTCCTTGTACTCCTGGTCGGTGCCGCACTTGGGGCAGGGGCCGCGCAGCGAGAGCAGGGTGCGGTGCTCGCGCGAGTGGTTGAAGGCCCGCATCCCCGCCACGCCGATCACGATCAACGGCCAGGGGATGTGCGGGGGGATGAAGACGACCACGGGGATCAGCAGCAGCAGCGCCAGATCCTTCATCACCTGCGAGCGCCGCCACGCCTTGCTCCGCTCCACCACGCGCGCGCGCCCCTCAGTCGCCTTGCCGCCCATGAACACCAGGCGCGCCGGGACCTCGGGGACCGACGATACCGCCACCTCCGCCATGCCTCTATCCTCCCTCCAGGTGCGACTACTTCGCCTGCGCCACGATGGCGGTCGCGAACGCCACCCCGCCCGCGTCCCACACCAGGTCGAGCACCGACGCCGTCTCGCGCGGGTTGCGGGCGTCGTGCAGCTCCTTCAGCACCCCCACGGTGGCGCCCGTGCCGGCGCCGACCAGCAGGCTGCCACCGTGGCTCGCGCCCGCCATCCGCGCGCCGCTCGCCGCCAGGCTCGTGGCCAGGAACGAGGTGAAGAAGTGCTGGAACTTGTCCTCGCCGAAGAAGCGGTCGGCCGGCTTCGGCGCGTGCGCCGGGCCGCGGCCGCCGAGCGAAAGGCAGAGGCAGAGAAGCAGCCTGTCCATCGTCATCCTCCCCGTGCCCAGGTGCTCGCCGCGCCGACCGCGCGCCGCCAGCCGGCGAGCGCATCCGCGCGCGCCGCGTCGTCCACCCCGGGCGTGAACACCGTCTCGTCGGGGCGCGCCGCCGCGAACTCCTCGGGGGTGGCCCAGAACCCCGTGGCCAGCCCGGCGAGCCCCGCCGCGCCGCGCGCCGTCATTTCCACCAGCGCCGGGCGGCGGACGGGGACGCCCAGCACGTCGGCCTGGAACTGCATCAGCCAGTCGTTGGCCGCCGCGCCCCCGTCCACCCGCAGCTCGGGGAGGCGCACCCCGGCGTCGCCCTCCATGGCCTCGGCCACGTCGTGGGTGGAGAAGGCCATCGCCTCGAGCGCGGCCCGCGCCAGGTGCGCGCGGGTGGTGCCGCGGGTGAGGCCGAAGAGCGTTCCCCGCGCCCGCGGCTCCCAGTGCGGCGCGCCCAGCCCGGTGAAGGCGGGGACGAAGTAGACGCCGTCGTTGCTCTCGATGGAGCGCGCCAGCGCCTCGGTCTCCGCCGCGTCGCCGATGATCCCCAGCCCGTCACGCAGCCACTGTACCGCGGCCCCGGCGATGAACACCGAGCCCTCCAGCGCGTACGCCCGTCCGCCGCGCGGCCCGCACGCGGCGGTGGTGAGCATCCCGTGGCGGCTCGGCACCCGCGCCTCGCCGGTGTGCACCAGCAAAAAGGCGCCCGTCCCGTAGGTGTTCTTCCCCTCTCCCGGGCTCCAGCAGGCGTGGCCGAAGAGCGCCGCCTGCTGGTCGCCCGCGATCCCCGCCACCGGCGCCTCGCCCTCGAACGCCGCGCCGTCGGTGGCGCCGTAGACCTCGCTCGAGGAACGGATCTCCGGGAGCACGGCGGCGGGGATGCCGAAGAGATCCAGGAGCGCCGGGTCCCACGCGTCGCCGTCGAGCGAGTAGAGCAGCGTGCGGCTGGCGTTGGTGCGGTCGGTGAGATGCAGTCGCCCCCCCGTCATCTTCCACACCAGCCAGCTGTCGATGGTCCCCGCCGCCAGCTCCCCCGCTTCCGCCCGCTTGCGCGCGCCGGGCACGTGGTCCAGCAGCCACGCCAGCTTGGTCGCGCTGAAGTAGGGGTCGATCACCAGCCCCGTGCGCGCGCGGACGTCGTCCTCGCGCCCCTCCTCCTTCAGCCGCCGGCAGAGCTCCGCGGTGCGCCCGTCCTGCCAGACCAGTGCGTGGTGCACCGGCTCCCCCGTCGCGCGGTCCCAGAGGACGATGGTCTCGCGCTGGTTGGTGATGCCGACCCCCGCGAGCGCGTCGACCGTGGTGTGCGCGTGCGCCGCGGCGACCCTGGCCACGCGGCGGGTGACCTCCCAGATCTCGTTCGCGTCGTGCTCCACCCAGCCGGGGCGGGGGAAGTGCTGCGTGAACTCGCTGTACGCGCGCCCACGCACCTGCCCGTCGCGGTCGATCACTAGGCAGGTGGTGCCCGTCGTCCCCTGGTCGATGGCGAGGATCATTTCGGAACGCACCGGTTCAGGCGAAGTCCAAGCTCGACTCCGAGCGCGGACAAGTCAATGGGTACCCATTAGTTTTCGAATCCCTGGCCATCTAACTGCCGTTTCACGCAGAGACGCAGAGAAACGGAGAGAACGGCTCTCGGTTCCTCTGCGCCTCTGCGTGAAACGGCAGTTAGGAAGGTTGACTTCGAGCATCATCCGGGTGAGCTCGCGTCATGGGCGCCGTAGCCAGAACGAGGGACGCCAGTAGTACAGCGCCACCGGATCGTCGGGCGCGCGCGGACGGTCGGTGGCCCCGAAATCCTCGAAACGGTCGCGGGCGCGGTCGATCGGCCGCCACTCGGGATCGCGGGGCGTGTCACCCGGCGGACGGCAGCGCCCCACCGAACGCTCGTCGCAGGCGCCGAAGCGCTGGAAGTTCGCCTGCGCGTCGGCGAGCGTCATGCCGTTGGCGCCGCCGTCCAGTGTGGTCGCGAACTCCAGTTGCAGGGCATCGTCCTCCCAGTTGCAGACCGGGCAGAGGTCGTACGACCCCGGCGGTTCGGAGAAAACCAGATATCCGCAGCAGGGGCAGGGGTACTCCGCCGGCACGCCGGCCGCCTCCATCACCTCCGCTCCAGCCGGCCGAACCCATAGCGCCAGCCGAAGCGCTCGATGAGGCCGAGCATGCGCACGACGGGGAGGCCCATCACGGCGAAGTAGTCGCCCTGGATGGATTCGACGATGGCGCTGCCGAAGCCCTGGATGCCGTAGGCGCCGGCCTTGTCCATCGGCTCGCCGGTGGCGACGTACTCGTCGCAGGCGTGGCGGTCCAGGGTACGGAAGCGCACGCGCACGCGCTCCAGGCCGCTCTCCACCCGGCCGTCCATCGCCACCGCCACGCCGGTGCAGACCTCGTGGTCGCGGCCGGAGAGGCGCATCAGCATCTCCACCGCCTGCGCGCGGCTCTTCGGCTTGCCCAGCACGTCGCCGTCGATCACCACGATGGTGTCGGAGCCGACCACCAGCGCGTGCGGATGGGTGCGCGCGATCACCTCGGCCTTCTCGCGCGCGAGGCGCTCGGCGTGCTCGGGAGGCGTCTCGCCGGGGCGGTAGCTCTCGTCGATGTCGGCGGGCTGCACGTCGAAGTCGAGGCCCAGCCGCGCGATCAGCTCCGCGCGGCGGGGGGACTGCGAGGCCAGCACAATCGGCGGCGGCGTGTTCGGGTCCGTCATCTACCGTTCCAGGATCAGCGTCACGGGGCCGTCGTTCACCAGCTCCACGTCCATCATCGCGCCGAACTCGCCGGTGGCCACGGGGCGCCCGGTGGCGCGCAGCAGCGCCACGAAGCGCTCGTACAGCGGGATCGCCGCCTCCGGCCGCGCCGCGTCGATGAAGCTCGGCCGGTTCCCCTTCCGCGCGTCGCCGTAGAGCGTGAACTGCGAGACGACGAGGATGCCCCCGTCCGCCTCCTCGACCGAGCGGTTCATCTTCCCCTCGCCATCGGGGAAGATGCGCAGCTGCACCACCTTCTTCGCCATCCACGCGAGCGCATCGTCCGAGTCACCGTTGGTGAACCCGACGAGCAGCAGCAGCCCGCCCCCGATCTCGCCGGTGACGCGGCCGCCGACGCTCACGCGGGCGCGGGAGACGCGCTGCAGCACGATTCGCATGGCGGGGAAGAATAGGGAGGCGCGGGGGGGATGCAAGCGACTGAAAAGATCAGCGCCTCACGCCGAATCGGCAAAACGGCGGTGTCATCCTGAGGCACGGCCGCACCGGATCAGGCGCATCCCCGCTGTCCGCAGTGCCGAAGGATCTAGCCGGAGCGCCGCGGGACCCGCTGCGGAAGCCGCCCCTCGTAGCGGCTGCAGCTCGGTCGCGAGCCGGCACCGGTATCGCTGCCGCGCCCAGGCCTCGTGACCACGGCGGCCAGATCCTTCGGGCCTGCCGTCGACCGCGTCGGGGCGAGCCCGCGTGACCGGCCCTCAGGATGACACCACGATCCGCAAACGGTGTTGCAGCCTCGGTCATAGATCCTTCGGTCGCCGCCGGACATCGCTGAATGCAGGTCCAGCGCAGCGGCGACGCTCAGGATGACGCCTTCGCGGGATGGGATGACCGGTCAGCCGGCTTCAGCCGACCTCGACCACGAAGGCGGGATCGAAGGGGCCGGTGTCTTCGCCCGGGTAGCCGCGCTGGTTGGAGACCACGCGCGTGCCGCCGACCGTGTAGTCGCAGCAGAAGTGCGTGTGGCCGTGGATCCAGAGCGCGGCGCGGCCGTCCAGCAGCCACTCCAGGTCGCTGGCGAACGCCGCCGTCACCGGGTCGGCGCGGTGCTTCGGGGCTACGGAGCGGAGGCCGGGCGCGGCGTGCGTGACGATCACCGTCGGCCCGGCGAAGGGCGCGTCGAGCCGCTCCGTGAGCCAGCGGAGGCTGTGATGGTGCGTCGCCATCACGTCGCCCGGCGACAGGCGGCGGTATCCCGGCTCCGCCCGGATCTGCCGGAAGTCGTTCATCACCGCCTGCGCCGCCTCGGCCGACGCGGCGCGCTCGCCGAACAGCTCGAAGTCGGTCCACAGCGTGCACCCCAGGAAGCGCACCCCGCCGAGCACCACCTCGCGGTTCTCCAGGAAGCGCACCGTCGAGCCGGCCGTGGCCTCGTCCATCCTGTGCAGGTGCCGGGGGATGGCCTCGCCGTAGAACTCGTGGTTCCCGGCCACGTAGAGCACCGGCCGCCCGCGCGACCACGCCTTCGCCCGCTCGATCCCGCGCAGCCCCACGTCCACGTCGCCGGCCAGCACCAGCACGTCCGCGCCGGTCTCCGGCGGCTCGAACGCGCCGAAGCCCGCGTGCAGGTCGCTCACCACGTGCAGCTTCATCCGCGCCTCACCGCTTCACGCTCTTCGTCACGCGATTCCTTCGATTCGGACGCTCGTGCCGACGTCTGTGCCGTGATGTCCACGCAGGCGACAGCGTGCCGTTGTAGCCGCGACGCCGCGAGTGCAGGTCGGATATCCTCACACTCCGCCCGCGGACCGGCATGATACGAGAAGCCCCGGCCGCCGGAAACACCGGCGGCCGGGGCGGAGCTCGTCGAGGGGCAATTCCGGGGCAGGCTGTTCCCTGTCCCCTATCCCCTGTCCCCTGCGGTTACTGCCTGCACTGCCCGTGCGGGTCCGGCTTCGGCTGGTCGACCACCAGCCGGTCCGGCCGGTTCGCCACGTTGAGCGCGATGTCGGCCACCAGGCTGGAGACGTCGGCCAGCTTCTGGTAGTCGATGTACTCCGGCTCGTCGCTCACCTGGTGGTAGTCCTCGTGCAGCCCGGTGGTGAAGAAGGTGATCGGGATCCCCCACCGCGCGTAGTTGTAGTGGTCGCTGCGGCAGTAGATGTTGCCCGGGTGGCCGTTGGCGTCGAGCGCGTAGTCGAACACGAAGCCGTGGTTGCCGGTGCGGTTCACCTGCTCGATCAGGTCGCCCAGCTGCGTGGAGAGCCGGCGCGAGCCCACCAGCTGCAGGTAGTGCGGCCCGCCGTGCAGCGCCGCGTTGTCCTTGCTCTTCCCCGTCTCGTCGGTGGCGGCGCCGCGCCCGATCATGTCCATGTTGAGCTGCGCCACGATCGAGTCGCGGTCGATCCCCGGGGTGGGGTGCTCGGTGAACCAGGCGGAGCCCAGCAGCCCCTTCTCCTCGCCGGTGTGCCAGACGAAGAGGAGGGAGCGCTTCGGCCGGTGCGCCGCCAGGTACTCGGCGATCTCCAGCACCCCGGTGCTCCCCGAGCCGTCGTCGTCGGCGCCGTTGAAGATGGAGTCGAGCCGCACGCCGTGCGCCCGGTGCGCGGCGTCGATCCCCGCGCGCACCTGCGCCAGCTGCGCCGCGGTGGCACTGTCGGGCTCGCCCTCGAGCCCTTCGCGCCGCAGCAGGTGGTTGAACACCCGCACCGAGTCGTGGTCGATGGCCGGGCCGGTGCCCACGTGGTCGTTGTGCGCGCCGATGGCCACGAACTGCCGCCGCAGCACCGGGTCGGTGCCGCGCAGGATGCCCACCACGTTGCGCGCCGGGAACGGCGACGGCGACTCCTCGATGGCGAGCGACGCGGCCAGCGTCTTCCCCGCGGTCCCCGGCGCCATCCCCGCGACCGGGGCGCCCAGCAGCCGCTGGGCCGCCGCGGAGGAGACCAGCAGGCCGGCGGGGCCGGTGGGGGCGGGGCCCTCGCGCCGCATCCCCTCCTGGGGGTTCAGCAGGAACTCCTTCAGCCCCGGCGGCACCAGGTCCATGGCCACGAAGACCAGCGCCGCGGCCTGGCCGTAGCGGTCCAGCCCGCCCGCGGTCCAGAAGCGCCAGGTCTTCTGCCCGTTCGGCCCCACCGGCGCGTCGAACACCACCACCTTCCCGGCGGTCTGCGCCGGGTCGATCATCGTCTGCGTGCCCAGCTGCCCGCCGTACACCACCTGCGCGCCGGTGGCCTGGAAGCGCTCGTTGAAGGTGAAGACGCCGGGAACGGTGGGGATGGGGATGTAGTCGTCGCCCATCCGCAGCGCCGCGCCGTCCACCGAGACCGCGGCCCCGGGGGCGATGGCCTTGCGCACGAAGGGGATGGTCTGGAAGAAGGTGCCGTTCTCGCCGGCCGGCTCCAGCCCGATCCGCCGCGCCTCGCGGGCGATGTAGTCGGTGCCCTTCACGTTCCCGGCGGTCCCCGACTCGCGGCCCATCATCGAGTCGTCGGCCAGGATGTACAGCCGCGTCATCGCGTCGGCCGCGGTGATGGCGGCGGTGGTGGGCGCGGGCGTGTGCTTGAGCGGGAGCGCGGCCTGCGCCTGCGCCAGCGCGGGGGCCGCGGCCAGCGCGAGCACGGCGAGCGCGCCGGTGGAGCGTAGCGTCGTCACGGATGGGGATGGGGCTCGGGTGATGGAACGGGGAGCGGCGTGGCCGCTCCCCTCTGGAAACCGGTGGACGATCGGGTCCGCGTACGCACCGCCCGCCGGCGAAGTTTCGCGGGCGGGCGGTTCGCGAGCTCAACCCTGCGGCCGCACGGCCATGGCGGGCGGGGGCACGGCGCGCGCCATGGTGGCCGCGCGCGCCAGCGCCTCGGCCTGGGTGTGCGCCCCCCGGAGCACGGACAGCGCGGTCTGCAGCGGCTGGTCGCGCGGGGCGTTGCGCCGGAACGAGGCCGAGTCGCCGAAGGCCAACGACGACACCCGCTGCTCCAGCATGCGGTCCAGGAGCGAGGCGCCGGCGTCGAAGGTGGCGCGGTCCACCCGCACGCCGTCCTTCTGCAGGCGGCGGAACACCTCGTCGCGCCAGGCGGCGTTCACCGAGAAGTTGCGCTGCACCCCGCGCCCCAGCTCCAGGGTGTACTCCGAGAGCACCTGGTTGGTGGCGGTGGGGCGGGTGGAGAGCGCGCGCAGCAGGGTGCGCTCGGCGGCGGTGAGGGTGTCGTCCCGCACCAGCACGTCGGGCGAGATGCCGCCCCCGCCGAACACCGGCCGCCCCGCGTCGGAGTGGAACACCGGCCGGGCGCGCAGCGCGCTGTCGGTGGGCGGCAGCGTGTCTTCGGGGGCGAAGGTGCCGTCGGGGTTCACCTTGCGCGGGCGCTGGATGGAGCGGCCGCTGGGGGTGAACCAGCGCCCGGTGGTGAGCTTGAGCGCCCACCCGCCCTGGAGCGGAAAGAGGTCCTGCACCAGCCCCTTGCCGAACGAGGGGGCGCCGACCACCACCGCGCGGTCGTGGTCCTGCAGCGACCCCGCCACGATCTCCGAGGCCGAGGCCGTCCCCTCGTCGGTCATCACCACCACCGGCGCGCTGGTCACCAGCGGCTTCTGCGCGGCGCGGTAGACCTCCTGCGGGGCGTTGCGATAGACCACGCGCAGCACCTCCTTCCCCTGCTCCAGGAAGAGGTTGGAGATGCGGATGGACTGGTCCAGCGAGCCGCCGCCGTTGCCGCGCAGGTCCACCACGAAGGCGCGGGCGCCGCGCGACTGCAGCCCCTGCAGCGCGCTGGCCAGCTCCTCGGCCGAGCTCTCGCTGAAGCGGTCGAGGGGCACGTACCCCACGTGGTCGTCGAGCATCAGCGCGTAGGGCACCACGGGCACGTGCACCAGCGCCCGCTGCGCCTCGATGCGCAACGGCTGCGCGGCGCCGTGGCGCACCAGGGTGACGTGCACGGTGGTGCCCTGCGGCCCCAGCAGCCGCGCGGTCACGCGGTCCAGCGGGAGCCCGGTCACCTTCTCGCCGTCCACCTCCACGATGCGGTCGCCCACCTGCACCCCGGCGCCGGCGGCGGGGGTGCCCGAGTAGACCTTCATCGCGGTGGCGGTGTCGCGCACCAGCTCCACCAGCATCCCCATCCCGCCGTAGCCGTTGCGCAGGCTCTCGCGCTGGAAGTCGGCGAGCTGCTGCGGCGAGTAGAGCTCGGCGTAGGGGTCGCCGATGCGGCGCAGCAGCCCGCGCGCGGCCAGCGAGTACAGGCTGTCGGGGGGCACGGCGTCCACGCCGAAGCTGGCCACGCGGGTCAGCACCTCCTCGAACAGGCGCCCGTTCTCGGACACGGCGCTCTGCAGCATGAAGCCGCCGACCACCGCCGGCAGCACCAGCGCCGCGATCGCGGCGCGCTTCAATCCTCGCATGCGCGGCGGCGTTGCGCCCCGCGTGTCGTTCCGCTCGTGCATCCCTGCTCCCGTGCCGGGTTCCCGCTGAAGGTGTGGCCCCGCGCGTACACCGCCGGCGGTGCCGAAGGTCCGGTTCCCGCGCGAAGTGAACGCACCGGACCGAACCGGTCTGACGGCAACTGCAAAAGCGGGTCTCACGCGGAGGCACGGAGACGGCGCGGAGGAGGCGCGGCGGCCTCTCCGTGCCTCCGCGGCCCGGGGCGCAACGTGGTGACAAGCGGACTCCGGAGCGATCTACAATCCGCTCTAGAAGGGTGTTGAAAAAGCCCCGGCACACGGTGTCATCCCGAGGCCCGGCCCCTGAAAGCCTGCAGCGGCGCGGATGTTGGCAGGGCCGAGGGATCTAGCACGGGACGCCGCGAGGCACGGGCGCGGCAGCGTCATGAATGCCGACTCTCTCCACGGTTCCAACTGTAATCAGGCAGCCGCCGCTGCCGTGCGGCTTCCGCGGCGGATCACACGCATCCGCGGTTAGATCCTTCGGCCCTGCGGAGCCCGGCGCGGCCTCATGGAACCGTGAGATCGGGCCTCAGGGTGACACCATTCGGGGACGGACGTTTTTCAACAGACTTCCAATTTAGAGTCCGCGCACCGCGCCGCCGTCCAGGTGGCGGGGAAAGCCGCCGACGTCGTCCATCACCTCGTGGCGGGCGGCGCGGTCCTCGTGCACCACGCTGAACACGCCGTCGGTCTCGATCACCACGGCGTAGACGTCCGCGAGCCTCCCCTGCCCCGCCATGCGGATGGAGGCGCGCACCTCCTCCTCCGTCACCCGGTGCCGCTTCATCGCCGGGCGGATGAACTCGCCGCGGAAGAAGAGGAGCTCGGGCCGGCCGTTCACCCACCGCTCCACCCGCTTCGAGTGCGCCGTCGTCCACGACACCGCGTACTGCACCCCCACCAGCAGGACCAGCCCCGCCAGCCCGCTGGCCAGGTCGACGTCGGGGTCGACGATGATGCTGGCGAGCGTGGAGCCGAGCGCCACCACCACCACGAAGTCGAAGATGTTCATCTTCGCGATGGCGCGCTTGCCGGAGAGACGCAGCAGCAGCACCAGCGCAACGTAGGCGAGGAAGCCGACCAGCAGCGCGCGGCCGATCGGGCCGAAGCCATGGAAGAAGACCGATCCGTCCATGCCACCGTGCACGCGCAAGCCCCGGGCCTGACCTTCGATCCATGCAAGGCGCGGAGCCGGAGGAAGCGCAGCCGGGCCCGACACTGTTGCGCAAGTTGGCCGCGCCACCGACTATCCACGCACCGATCCCTCACCATCCCCCCGGGAGGACGTATGAAGATCCCGTCGTACGCAGTGCTCCTCGCGCTGGCCCTGCCGGCGAGCCTCGCCGCCCAGCCGTCCACCACCACCCCGCCGGCGAACCCGATCACCACGGTGTTCCGCAACCGGACCATGGCCCTGCAGCGGAACCTGGCCCAGGCGTTCGACTCGATTCCCGAGGGCAAGTTCGGCTACAAGCCGACGCCCGCGCAGCTCACCATCGGCTACATCGCCCAGCACCTGGCGACCGACAACACCTTCTTCTGCAACGCCTTCGGCGACATGAAGGCGCCGGTGGCCGCGGAAGACACCGCGACCGCCGACTCGGTGAAGGCCACCTGGCCCAAGGCGCGGCTGATGGAGAACCTGAGGGCGTCGTTCGCGTTCTGCGAGAGCGCGTTCGGGCAGCTCGACGACGCGAAGCTGGCCGACCAGATCACCCTGAACTTCCGCGGCCAGTCGCGGCAGCTGACGCGCGCGAGCATGGTGCTCGGCCACACGCTCGACATGGCCGACCACTACAGCCAGCTCGCGAACTACATGCGCCTGAACAACATCCTGCCGCCGACGGCGCTCCCGCGGCCGCCCGCGCCTCCCGCGCCGGCGCACCCGTAGGCCAGGACTGCAGGACGACGTTCGATCTCACACGGAGACGCAGGGGCGCAGAGACGAAGCCGCGGCTTCCCTCTGCGCCTCTGCGTCTCCGCGTGAGACCTGCTTTTTCTTTTCTAGTGAGACAGCGTGTAGAGATACGCGGCCACGTCGCGCGCCTGCGCCCGGCTGAGGCCCACGTTGGGCATGGCCGTGGCCGAGTCGACCGCCGGCGGGTCCTGGATCCAGGCGATCAGGTTGGTCGGCTGGTTCGGCGTGGCGCCGGCGACGAAGAGCCGCGTGCCGACCTCCCCCAGCGGCGGCCCCACCCGCCCCCGCGCCCCCGGGATCCCGGGAATCTGGTGGCACCCCCCGCAGCCGTACTCCTGCATCCACACCTTCCCCCGCTCCGCGCGCCCGCCGCGGGTGAGCGACGCAGCCTGGTCGGCCGTGACCCCCGCCTGCGTGCAGGCGGCGGAGAGCGCGAGGAGCGGCCACGCGAGACGGCGGAGGCGGGCGCTCATGCGGAGCACGGGCTGA
>C688J35102_120990081_pt1 | contig 26026 bp, 26 predicted proteins | sample HopSoiMetagenom2_FD_35102 | JGI IMG/M metagenome (IMG submission 35102)
AACCACGCGCCGGCCAATATGTGAAGATGGAAAGGCACCGGGTAATAGAGCCGTAGGAAAAACACGGCGGTATTGGCAGCAAGGGCAATCGACATCAACACGAGACAGGTCGGGCTTCTGGAAATGATCACCATTCCGACGATGATCGCAATCAACGGACCGATCGCAAACAGATGAACCGCGGAGACGCCGAGCGCGTGGAACGGAGCGAGGACAAATATCAGCAGTATGAGCACTCCGGTCAACGCCGAGAGCAGCCAGTCAATTCGTTCGTCGCTCAAGCGGCGCAATTCGCTGATAGCTTCAGATTTCATCTCGCTCCGACCAAACTAATTCCGTGGATGTTGTGAATAAAAGTCCGCATGCAATTATGACTTTGTTGATTTAAAACATGAGGCGCATTCGAGTGGATGTCCGCAACCTTCATTAGATCGGGTTGGCGGGCTTGTTCGCGAGGCTTCATTGGCCGCATCGGTTGCCGGCGCCGAAAAGGTGATCGCGTAAGATCAGCCGACCTCCCGGCTTACGGCACCTCCCCGTCACTCATTCAATCGTCTGATCGTTGCAGCAGAGCGGGCAGCTGCGTTGACCTAAATCAACGTCAACCGCGCGGGGCTACATACAGTGGTACAAGCATCACTAAAATGCGCATCGGAATGGATGATATTATCAACTCAAAGGGTCTCTCCGATTTCCGCTGCTGGCCGGGCAAGCCTGAGTCCGAAGAGATCAAGAGCCTTTTACAACCATACTCTCAGGGAACCGGTAGGGAATTAGCCATCGTTTCTCTTAAGCGGACCTTTCTAGCGCATTAAAGGAGCAAAGCATTGAGTGATCTTATCGTGATTGCATTTCCAACAGAGGCGAAAGCGGAGGAAATTCGACAAAAATTGCTGGCCATGCAGAAGGAGTATCTAGTCGAGCTAGGCGATGCCGTGGTTGCCGTGAAGGACAGCGATGGAAACGTGAAACTAAATCAAATGATCAACATGACGGCGGCAGGTGCGGTTTCTGGAGCTTTCTGGGGCTCGCTGATCGGGCTGATTTTTTTGATGCCGCTCGCTGGCGCTGCGCTTGGTGCCGCCTCCGGTACACTCAGCGGATATTTGACGGATATCGGCATCGAGGACAAATGGATGAAGGAGACCGCTGCCGCCATCCAGCCTGGAACCGCGGCTCTCTTCGTGCTGGTCCGTAAAGTCACAGCAGACAAAGTTCTTGACCGGTTGAAAGGCGAAGGCGGCAAGGTGCTTAAAACTTCGCTTGACCATACTAAGGAAGCCGCCTTGCAGGCGGCTCTTGCCGAAGTCGCGGTGATGAACCGATAAGTGTCGCCGAACTTTCCCATCAGTGGGCTCCAACCGGAGCCCTGGGCCAAGGCTACCGGACATAAGCGAGTCGGGCGATAACACTTGCTGCACCTTGCGCGGCCTTGCGGTGTTTGTGTCCAGAAGACAACAGCGAGTCACCTGAGCCCCGGCACGTCGCGGCGAGATGTGCTAAGCAATCGTTTAATCCAGCCCGGTGAAACCAGCGGGCCCTTGCTGTTGCAGAACCAGCAGTTCTCTCCATCGAAGTAACATTGGAGCGGAACTCCGGTCTCACATGGAAGGTGCTTACGTACCCCCTTGCGCTGGGCAGCAGCATCTTACGGGGACAGCGCAAGGCGCCCTCCAGTTGGTCGCGAGTGACATGCGCAACTCCGGTTGGTCGCGATAAGAACATGGCCCAAGAGCGTATCGGCTATTCAAGGACTTGCCCGGACCGATGGAGTCGGGCAGCCTGACCGATAGTAACAGTGCTGGCGGACCGGCAGCGTGAAAGAACAAGCACAAGACTTCCCACTGGTCATCGCCACCCTGCCCGCGACCGAACGGCAACGGGCGATTGCGGCCGGCGTTGTCACCATTTTGATCGTGGCGGCTGCCTTTATGGCACCGTTCGCGAGCATCCAGGTCCGCCGAATTGACGCCTTCATCCCGGTCTTGCAAACCGTGTTGTCCGTCGCCGATCTGATCACCGCAACCCTTCTGTTTGCGCAGTTTTCGATCCAGCCTCAGCGCGCCCTTCTTGCGCTCGCAGGCGCTTACATATTCAGTGGCTCGTTCGCTTTCCTGCAGACGCTAGCGTTTCCGGGCGGGTACGCCCCCGCTGGCCTGATCGGTGATGGACCTAACAGTCCAGCTTGGATCTATGTGCTTTGGCACACTACCTTTACGGGAGCGGTCCTTGTCTATGCGTTCTCGAAAGACACGACTGGCGACGGCAAGCTGCCAGTCAGATCGACAATGGCCGCCATCATAGTCACTATCGCGGGCGTCCTTGCGACCATTGCTGTGCTGACTTGGGTCGTAACCACGAAAACCGAATATCTCCCAAGCTTCTTCACTGACGACATCAGGTTGCAGACGCTATTTGGAAATCAGGTCAACTTTGCGCTCTGGCTATGGGCTGCTATCGCACTAACGGTGCTGCTATTTCGTGGGCGCACGATCCTCGATGTGTGGTTGATGGTGACATTGCTTGCCTATATGCCCAGCTTCTTGGTGGCGATGATTGGCAGCTCGATACGATTTACCGTCGGTTGGTACGCAGCTAGATGCTTTGTTCTGGTCGGCAGTTGCATGTTGCTTAGTGTGTTGCTCATCGAAACGATGCTGCTCTATTCACGCCTAGCCAGCTCGATCATTCTACAACGACGCGAACGCACCAACCGGCGCTTAACGGTGGAAGCAGCGACAGCCGCAATCGCCCATGAAATCAAGCAGCCGCTGGCTGCGATGTCACTAAACTGCGAGGCGGCGCTGGAAGGCCTCAATGGAACGCCCGTTGACGTCGAAGAACTACGCTCCTGTCTATTGGATATAAAGACCAGTAACAGCCGGGCGAATGAAATAGTTGAAGGTGTTCGCTCACTGTTTAAAACGGGCGCTCCTCAAAGAACGATGGTTGATGTCAATCGCCTCACTCGGGAAGTTTTGAGGATGGTTGAGAATGAGCTGCATGCTCACGGTATATCTGTTTCGACGGAATTTCAGGAAGGTATTCCGCAATTAGCAGCTGACCCGATCCAGCTACAGCAAGTCATCCTGAATTTGGTCAAGAACGCGATGGACGCCATCGCAATTGGCGCCACAACGGAAAAGGCTCTTCGACTGATAACCAGCTATGACGGCAAATCGGTCATCTCGATCAATGTCCACGACACCGGGCCCGGCATCATGCCCGGTGACAAAAGCCAAATATTCGACCCCTTTTTTACGACTAAGTCTTCTGGGATGGGACTTGGCCTTTCCATTTCTCAGAGGATCATCGAAGAGCACGGTGGCAAGCTTCAACTCACCCAACCAATCTCAAAAGGCTGCAATTTCGAAATCAGTTTGCCAGCTCATTCCGGCAAGCAGTAGATCGTGACTTGGGTTGGGCAGCGATCACCAGCGGAGACTGTGGATGTCGCTGATGATGACCAAATCCGCGCGCGGTGCTGTTCCTCTCATATCCGCCGTTGGCTCTTTCGAGCGGCTCGATCAGCGAATTCGCCGAGAACGGCGTTCTGGCTGAGACGGCAGCCCACGCCGGCCCGCCCTCGGCAACGTTGATGGCGGGCCGATGATTTCGAGGGAATGCAAGCGCCGCATAACCAGCGCTAGCTCCCACTCAGCCGCTTCCGCCGGATGCCGTGGCATTCGCGCCTGTTCACCTCACGAAACGACGGAACAGCTATGTATGGGCCCGATCAAGCAGGCGAGATCATCGGGCCGGCGCAAATAGTTCGCTCTTGAGGGGAGAGCTGACATAAACATGCGGTCTGAGCTCTGCGTGTGACGCAAGGCGAGCACAACCGGCCGCCACCTGTTTTGGCTGTTCATTGACACATTCAGGAGTTACGGTTGATCTACGTAGCCTAATCCCGGAGTAGGACGCGATGGGTTTCGGGCTGGCTGCCTTGCGACGGTGGTCCTCTTGCGCGTGGACCTTTCCCGCCGCGCTGGTCATCGCATTGTTGCTGCCAATGCCGGCCGCTGCCAAGGCGGCAGAGCGGGCGGTTTTGGTGCTCGATCAATCATCAGCGGGCTTGCCGTTCAATGCGGCGGTGGCAGGCGCAATCAGATCGACCATTAACGCGGGCAGCAAGTCGCCGACTTCATTCTACTCCGAGCATCTCGACGCCAATCGTTTTTTCGGCGCCGAGTACGAAGATGAGTACGTCCGGTTCCTCAAAGCCAAATACCGCGACAGACAAATCGATGTCGTGATCGTGTTCGGCATATCGGCACTTGATTTCGTTGTGCGCCGACGAGAACAACTTTGGCCATCGGTGCCGATTGTTTTCGCTGCCATCGACGAAGCGATCATGTCGCGCAGAACACTGCCAAACAATGTGACGGGCGCGACCATGCAATTGACGTTGCATGACATGATGAAGGTTGCGCGCATTGTGGTACCCGATCTCAAAGCAGTGGCCCTGGTGGGCGATCCGCTGGAACGTCAGACATTTTACCGTCATTTCATCGACGAAATGACGGTCGTTGCGGCACAGTTCGAAATTATTGATCTGACGGACCTTCCGTTGGCCGAACTCGCCAAACGACTTGCAGTCCTTCCGGAGAATTCGGCCGTTCTCTACACCGGAATTTATTTCACTAGCGAGGGCATTTCCTATGTTCCTGCCGAGTTAGTCAGCCAAATTGCTGGTTGGGCTAATCGGCCGGTCGTCGTCAACGTCTCCTCCTACCTTAATAAGGGTGCCGTTGGCGGCTACATCGTTCAATCAAACCCCATTGGACAACAAGCGGGGCACATGGCGTTGCGTATCCTTGCTGGCGAAAGCGCATCGAGTATCCCAGTTGAGAAAGTGCCTTCGCAACTCATCTTTGAATGGCCTGCACTGCAGCGATGGAAGATCAGCGAAGCTCGTCTACCAGCAGGCAGTGAAATCTGGTCTCGGGACTTGGGGCTCTGGCAGCGTTATCCGACGCAAATCGCGCTAATCGTCGTTGTTATTATCGTGCAAGCCGGGCTTATCGCGACTCTCTTAAGAGAGCATCATCGGCGTCAACTAGCCGAAGTGCAGTCCCGGGAGCGACTCACAGAACTGGCCCGTGTGGTCCGCTTCTCCACGGCTGGCGAGCTGAGCGCCTCAATTGCCCATGAGATCAACCAGCCACTCGGCGCAATTCGGACCAACGCCGAAGTCGCAGAGGCCATCCTGCAATCGTCGAATCCTGACGTCACTGAACTCAAGGAAATCGTGAGAGATATACTGCATGATGACTTGCGAGCTGGCGAAATCATCCGCCGCATGAAGAGCCTCCTGACAAAAACGCCGTTCGAACTGAAGAGCCTAGACCTCAGGGACCTGGTTCGAGAAACGGTCGAGCTTCTTACCGCCCTGGCTGTCGATCGAAAGGTCGAACTTGTCAGCGCACCCGCATCAGAAGCACTTCCGATCGTCGGCGACGGCATCCAACTCCAGCAAGTCATTCTGAACCTTGTCGTCAACGGGATCGATGCGATGAGGGACACCCCAAGCGGAAATCGCATCATCAGCATCCAGACCTCGCGCGTTGATAACTTTGCCCAACTAGCCGTGTCTGACCGCGGCTCCGGCATTCCGGATGACAAGCTGAAACAGGTGTTCCAACCGTTTTTCACCAGTAAGACGGACGGAATGGGCATGGGACTGTCGATTGCGCGGACCATTATTGAGGCTCACCGCGGCTTGATATGGGCAAATAATCAAGATCACGGCGGTGCATCGTTCCGGATCAAACTCCCTATATGTACTGAGGGAGTTGCATCATTCTAGTGGCATGGACGCGCAGCCTCTGCGCGATTGCACGACCTACAACCACCCACATTGCGCACTTCTGAATTTGCGAAATCACGTTGGCCGTGGATAGAAAGCACGAGCGCTCGCAAATCACTGACCTATCCCGGAGTGCTGTTCCTCGCAGCATGGAGACGCGCCCGGGGCAGTTCTATTGCCCGATTGGGCAGTTCACCCGGTCATGCGATGCTCTTTCCACAAGCTCGATCAACGATCTCGCGGAGACCGGCTTGAGAAGATAAGCGAGGCATCCGGACTCTAGTGCCGCCTCCCGAACGGCAGGCGTCTCGTTCCCGGTGATGTAGATCACCGGAACGAGCTCCTCATCTTTCACGCAATGCCTTAGCTCAGTGCCCATCCTACCGTTGTTCAGGTGGATGTCGAAGATGACGCAAAGCGCTGACCGGAAGTCCCGGTGACTCTCGAAAGCCTCAGCAGACGGAAAAAGCATGGTCGCATAGCCGTGCTGGCGCATCAGTCGCCCCATCGCACGCAACGTTCCAGGATCATCATCCACGACAAAAACAACGTTTCGCAAATCTGTTATTCCCCTATGAGCGATGCGCGTAGTTAGCTTTCTCCCGCATGCATTTGATATTGTCCCTTGGGACAGATGTGGAAAAGTATGCCGGATCTAAGGGCACCCAAGACTTGGGAAGCAATCGAGGCTTATCAGGCGTGCGACTGGCGCGGCGAATCACGCCTCAAGCTTTTTGCGAGAGTTGGTTCAAGCGAGTGGCCTCCTGGATGAGGTCGGCTTATAAGAACGCCTCGCGTGCTTGTGTCGGACGGGCGGCGGCGCCTTCGACGAATTGCCTCCACGCCGGGATTGCGCTACCGCACCGTTCTCGCCCGGCTATTCAATGCAACTGCAGGATCATAATGCAGAGAACAATCGCGAACGCCTGCCAAGCCGCATTGAAGGTTCGTTTTGCCCGTCCCGAATTTGTCGGCCTTATGAGCGCAACATAATTGTCATTCGCGGGAAGGCCGCCTGCTCGAAGCAGGACGTCGGCGATCTTGGGTGACTGGCACATCGGCACGACAATGTCCTCCGGGGAGCCGCTTGGAGTACGAGCCGTCAAACAACTCTACTGCCACCAAGGGGTGATGATGCAGATCAATAGGTAAGCATCTTTGATTGAATTGCCTTGTCCGTCATCTACCTGGGGTGACGAGAGTTATAGCCATGCGCCTCAGAGCGGCACAATTCAGCTGAGGGGCAGCTTGATCCGAAATGACGCCCCACCGTGCCCACGATTTTGAGCCCATATCATCCCGTCGTGCGCCTCGACGATGGTGCGTGCGATCGACAGCCCCATGCCCATACCTCCCGCCCTGCTGGTGTAAAACGGCTCAAAGACCTCCTTCAACTTGTGTTCGGGGATGCCCGAGCCACGGTCGGAGACGGATAGTTCCGTAAATTTTTCCAGGCGCGAGGTCCGGATGGTAACGATGCGTTTTTCCATAGGCGTGTCTCGCATCGCCTCAATGCCGTTGACGACCAGACTGAGAATGACTTGTTGAAGTTGGACGTGGTCGCCGAGGATCGGGAGCGCATCTGATTTGGTCACGCTTACCAATGGGACGTTTCGAGCTTTAGCCACCGTTGCAAGGAGTTCGATGGTGTCCTGAACGAGGTCGTTGAGGTCGAGGTTCTTCAGCTCGAACCGTGTTTTTTTCAGGAGAGTATTCATCCTACGCATGATTTCACTGGCTCGCAGATCATCTCGCCAAATATCTCGCACGATTTCCTTGAGTTCAGCGATGTCAGGCTTCGACGATTGCAGGATGAGGTCTGCGGTCTCGGCGTTGGTGAGAATAGCGGCGAGCGGCTGGTTGATTTCGTGGGCGATGGAAGCGGTCAGTTCGCCAGCGGTGGAGAAGCGTACGACCCGGGCCAGTTCTGCCAGGCGCTGCCGGGACTGCACTTCGGCAAACTGACGGCGACGATTTGCATTCAGCAGGGCTAAGATGAGGACCACTTGCGCGGCGACGGCGGTGACCAAACCGATTTGCAACGAATTTCGCTGCCACAGACTTGCTTGTCGGAAGTAAATTTCACTTCCCCGTGGCAGCCTGCCTTCGCTGATGTGCCAACGCTGAAGTTGTCGCCAATCGTATTTGGGTGGCGAGAATTCAACCGGAGGAACCTCAATCCCAGCTGCCTTCTCTCCTCTCAACATTCGCGTAGCAACGGCAGCAATCGGTAGGGCACCCTCACCGGCCGAAAACATTGGACCGCCGACGATCTCACCGCTGAAATAGACCTGATCGTGTGAAAACACGGGCGCGTTGGCGGCCTCAGAAATACGCTTGAGTGGCTCCTTGTCTCCAAAGACAGCACCTGTGCCGTCGACCGATAGCCGAAGGAAGAGAACTGCACTGTACAGCGGCAAATTCGCAACCTGCGTCAATATCTCCTCGAATGACCGCTCGTTGGAAAAGATCATTTGAACCTTGTTCGCCCGCAGCAGCGGACCGAGCGTCCGTTGGGCCTCAGCAGCCCAAAATCGCTCGTTCGGTGAGTTTCCGAGTATTACCGAGATGGACTTGGTTTTTGGCAGCAACCGAAGGATATTTCGGACAAGAGAGATTTCATCAAACCGCAACGCAACGACGGCGTCTTGCTTGGTCAACATGGATGGCTCAATCCGGCGGGGTTCGATGGCTGCGAGCAGCATTGGGGTTGTCGGATAAAGGTTTGCTCTATGTTGCTGAACGAATCGAGCCGCGGCCGCATTCGTAGCGACGATCAAATCGGGCGGCCGCCCCGCGTAAAGCGTCTTGAGGTAGTCAGCAAGTTTGGTCTCAGCAGCATCGTCCCGATCTCGAGTCGTCAGGAGGTATTGCTGCTGAATGTTCAACGGCCAAGGTGATTGCCGGTTCAGTTCATTCTGAATCTCCGTCGTCCACGCGGACCCCTGGGGGAAATCGGTGCCGAACGAATGAAGAAGTAGAACTGTCTTCGGCTGAGCGGCCGCGTTGCCGGACCTCTCCTCAGCGGCGGTCTGGCGAATGGAGAGCGCAAGAACGGCAACGACCATGCAAATAAAAACGAGCGTGTTCAGCCATGAGGTTTGCGATGGAGCCATGCGGCCTCCGCTTGGCGCAATTAGTTTGACCAGAATCTCTCCCCGCTCACTCACCTTGAGCAATGCCTCATCGCATCCATGCAGGCGACCATGGAAAAATCATCGCACTCCAGTCTACAGCGTGTCGCCGCCGGTGGTTGGGCGGGAGTGGTGCCGTCGCGGTATTCTGGTTGGAGCCAAACCGCAGCAAGCCAGCCGCATGGGGTCACCTGCCGCCGGAGGAGAAGGGGGCAGCAAAGTAGCCTCGTCGAAGCCGGGTCTGCCGCTCACCGTGCTCGTCAGCAGCGCCGAACGATTGATCTGGGTCAATCCTGCTTAGACCACACAGATGCCGCCAGTCCCGCTGAGATGACGTCGGTCATTTTGGAATGGGGCCGTTATGCGGGCAGCCGGTCAGCGCGGGCTTCAAAGATGTAACGGCCCCGTCCTATCCCACTTCAGGCCGGGGGCTGTAACACTTGGGGGCCGCTAGGCCGTTCTGCAGCTCTATAATCCCGACCGGTGTCCCAACACAATGTCCGTAGGTACAGTGTCCCGATGCCCGTCGTGCGATGGAGTCTTTCAACAGTACATGGACGCAAGGCAAACGAAAGGTCCTTGAAGGGATGCGTGCTCATTGTCGATGACGATGCGCCTTCCTGGCTGTCGAGCGAAGCTTGGTTGAGTTAGGTCAATCGATCGCAGGGGATCCCGAATAGAATAATTGATTGCTTTAGTGGAGAGTCGGATGAATATAGTTGCGGTGGCCTTCGCGCTCGGCTGCATTTTCATGGGCGCTCTTCGGGCTGAGAGGGTGGTGAGATGATCACGATTCCTCAACTGACCGCGCAAGCCCTTGCGTCGTTTCTATCGCAGGAAGCCGAAGGCCGGTTCGGCTCGTCGCAATTTGAACTGACGAAACTGCTGCCCTTTGCCGCCAAACTCGCAATGGAGTGCATCGGCAATAGTGATGCCCTGTATCACAATATCGAACACACGATGCTCGTGACATTGGTCGGGCACGACATCCTGATCGGACGGGCGCTCCAGCGGACCACTACTGCATTGGATTACGGGAATTTCATTATGGCCTGTCTTACCCACGACATAGGATATGTCCGCGGTATAATCCAAGGCGACGAAGACGGCACCTACGTTGCAGACCTTACCGGCCGGAAGATTTCATTGCCCGTGGGATCATCGGACGCCGCTCTCGCGCCCTACCACGTCGATCGCTCAAAACTTTACGTCATCGAACGTCTTGATTCGGTCGAAGAGGTCGAGGCCGCGCGAATTGCTCGAGCCATCGAGTATACGCGTTTCCCCTACGCTGCCCCGACGGCTGAGAACGACGACCTGAACGAAGAGGAAGGATTGCTTTTGCGCGCAGCGGATTTGATCGGGCAACTTGGTGATCCGAATTACATGAGGAAGTCGAATGCCTTGTTCCACGAATTTGAGGAGACCGGACTCAACGAGAAACTAGGTTACGCAACGCCTGCCGACATAATTTACAAGTTCCCGCAGTTCTATTTTACGAACGTCGCGCCACAGATCCAGCTTGCGATTCGCTATCTCAACGTGACCTCCAGGGGTCGCCAATGGATCGCGAACCTACACGGCAACGTTTTTCGAGCTGAACGCGAGGTGAACCTCTCGGGGCCGCAGAGGTAGACGTCGGCCGCGGCTCAAAGGCTGACAATGCACGGTGTTCGGTTGCAGCAAGCCCTAAGCCGGTCTTTCTGGCGCGCTGAACGGGATGCGAGCGTCCCATCTGCAGAACGGCGTGGTCCGAAAACGGAACATGCAGGGAGGCCCGCGAGTGATATAGCATAAGCCTGATGAGTTTCCTGTCGGCAGCCATAAGCGCCATTCGCACAATGCTCGCTCGAATCTCCCCGGTTGGCCGGGACTATGAGGTACGCTCGTTCGAGTCCCCTGAAACCGATCACGATGACGTCGAGCAGGTTGTTGCTCCTGATCCGTTCGAGGGTTGGTTGACTGGCGACCTCAAGCCCGAAGTAAAGCGGCAGCTTGGCAACGGCCACGACTCGGGTCAGTAAATCAGATAAGCGAACAGCGGCAGCTCCAGCAACTGCGACTCTAATTTCTTCCAGCCTGCCGTAAGCAGTGAGACTGTCTGTAAATCAGGAACCCCGATGTGTTCCAAAGGCCCCTGCCCCACATCCCTTCCAAAGCCGTTCTGGAGTGATTAGTAACAACGTTGCTGCTGCGCGTCGGGCGAACTCCGTTCCCCTTCGCGTTTTCGCGGCAAGCTTATGGCAAGCCACCGCGACATGCTCAGCGGAGATGGATCGGTCACCGTACGCAACGATTTCGGCGGCCAACTGCTCTCTTGCATCTTGGCTATGCTAGGTCCGTTCATGTTGAGACTGTCTCGCGGCCGCTTACCCCGGACCTGTTTGGAAGGCATCCGTGTCGCTCCGCGAAGCGGCCTCAGAAGTTCCATTTGCTGGAAATTGCATAGCCGGGCGCAAAAAACTTGAGTACCTCACTCGAAACGACTGTCAGTTTGCTTAACAGTCGGCGCGCGCAATTCCGCTCGGTGCAATTTTCTGTCTCGGCCCTTCTTCGGGCCAAATCAAGCTATGCGTCGCCCCTCGATACTCCCTAGAAGGGGGTCATTATTGCAAGCTGAAAAACAGGCCAGCGATTCGACACAGTTTGAGGAGCCATGAACGAAACTTTGATATCCGCCTGCACGATGTTTCTAATTCCAGCAACGCTCTTGTTCGGCGCTTTAGGCGTCGCGAACTCATCCTTTCTCAAGCTACTGGTCTGCTTACTTGGCATAGCCACCACGGGGATGTGGCTTTACCGGGTATGGTGGTGGACAAGTCTGTCTTTGATCGACCGCAGAACAGGTCTTGGTCTCGCTGGCGTGTATGCTTGCGCGTGGCTAGCGACGTTGTTGGTGCAGTTGAAGAATGTTTTCTCGGCGCGCTAACCAATCTCATGCTTATCAACCAGCGCATTCCAGTGTTCTTCAGAAAATGTCGAGCAGTTCACCCTTGTACGGCCGTATTCTGAAAAAGTTCGCGCAATTGACGGCACGATGTCGCTTCCTGTGAGATCTCGGTGATTTTGTTGGCGGGGCGGCTTCGATCGGCGGGGTGCGGTCGTTCGGCGGGATCCAGGGCAGCTCGTACCCGGTGTCGAGGCCCCGTCCCCAAACGCACCGCGAAAGGTTGAAACCCTAGCTGCTTCAGCCCGTTGAATCCCCGCCTGCATCGCGAATTTTGAGTTGGAGGTACCGAGTGCCTGCTCCCCGCGCCTACTGGAAGGGTTATCTGAAGCTGTCCTTTGTCTCGTGTCCGATCGCGCTTTACCCGGCGACTTCGGCTGCGGAGCGGCTCTCGTTCCGGCAGGTCAATCGGCGCACCGGCCATCGTCTCAAGCACAAGCTCGTCGATTCCGTAACTGGCGAAGCCGTGGATTCCTCAAACAAGGCCCGAGGCTACGAGGTCGGGGAGAACGAGTTTCTGCTGGTCGAGGACCGAGACCTTGAGCAAGCGCGCAGCGAGCGCCCGCCGCTGGGCGCGCTCCCGCTAGTGGAAGCGCCCCGCCGCGAAAGCCCGCCTACGGTGCCCGCGGGTCTGCACGAGCAGGTTGAGGAACAAGTCGCTGACAATGCCAACGATGAAGAAGACGAAGACCAGGAGAACACGGCTCCCCGTCCGCAGAACACGCGCACGATCGAGATCGAGCGCTTCCTGCCTGCGGGACAGATAGACGCGCGATATTTCGAAAAGCCATACTACATCGTCCCGCGAGAGGAGATCGGGCAGGAATCGTTTGCGGTGATCCGCGATGCGATGACCCGCGAGGACGTCATCGGACTTGCGCGCATCGTCCTGTCCTCGCGCGAGCGTCCATTTCTTTTGGAGCCAATGGGCCACGGCCTTCGCGGTGTAACGTTGCGCTTCGCGCACGAGGTACGCAGCGCGAACGATTACTTTGATGACATTCCGGAGATGAAGCTTCCACCCGAGATGATGAAGCTCGCGCAACACATCATATGGACCAAATCGGCGGAATTCGATTCGTCCATGCTGGAGGATCACTATCGAGACGCGCTCGTGCGCATTTTGCGAAAGAAGAAGTCGAAGGGTCGCGCCCATCATGCCGCGCCGGTCAAGCCCTCGCGCGAGAACGTCGTCAACCTCATGGAGGCACTTCGGCGCAGCATTGCCGCCGAGCACCCTGCCAAAGCAGCGCCCCGGCGCGGCCTGTCCAAATCTGCCGGGCCGAAGCGCCCGGCGCGGGCTCGCACCGTGCGTTAGAACGCTGTCGCGAGCCGCTGCTATGCCCGAATCTCAGCCGGCCACCACGAGCTCGATACCAAACATGCTCGGATCTCGCTATGCGGCCGATGCCGGCGGGGGAAGCGTTGCCGCAATGATGGCCGCCTTCGACTCCGGCCATGTCACATTTGGGTTGTGTTTCCGCGTACGCCGCGATCCTATGTACTCGTGAGGCGAGACGGGAAATCAATTTGGCCATCGGCGGTTTCCGAAAGGATCGGCTGCCTTCTCGGCGCGTTATTCGCCTTGACGGCGTGCGATCAAGCGACTGCGGGATCTGGCGGTAAAACTGTCATCAATCTTTCCTACGACTATGCACAAGTTCGGCTCCGGCCAACTTATGATCCGAATATTCGCGGCACACTCAAAACTCAGCTAGTGCTATCTGGTCAAAACCAAATCTCCATCAGGCATAGTAATATGGCAGGGAAGCACCGCGCTTCGTGGTCTTATGAAAGCCGGGCCGGTAGCGGCTGGAAGTTCGCCCGCCCGAACGAGCTTATCCGAATCACAGATTGGCCCCAGAGCACGAGTACGTCGACAGTCACGACCAACGGAACAAACGGCTGCACTTACCGTGTGGCCAATAAGCTCAAACCTGGATTTTCTGAATTCAAAACGCCCATGCTATCAAGACACGTGTTCGGCTATTACAAAGAGACCGCGGTGTCTAACCTGACCTGCAGCATTCACAATGAAGACTGACATCGTTTCGGGATGCTGCTGTGCACCGGGCTCAAGGTGTTCGGCCAAAGAGACTTCGAGGTGAAAGCGTACTTTGCGAACTGATTGGTAAGCCACCGTGACCCTTTTGAAATGTACATCGATCTGGGTCGGCCTGCTCGCGGCGTTAACGCTTGCCCAGACCTCCAAAGCTGACGCGGGTATCATTTTGATTACTGCTGAAGAGGCAAAACTTCCCGGGCCTACGCAGATGACGGCTAACCGAGCTATCACGCGCGGTCCCCGGATTGACGTCTCACATTTCGATAACGGTCAGGTGCATTCGCCACTTCGCTTCAAGCTAACGTTTCGGGCGTTTGGTGGAGCGACAATCGACGTCGACAGCTTGGCCGTGACCTACCTTCGTGCCTCAAACATCGACCTTACGGAACGGGTGAGACCATTCGTTCAGCGGACCGGGATAGACATCCCTGAAGCCGAAGTGCCGCCGGGTCAACACGCCATCCGTGTCGAGTTGAGGGACTCCGATGGCCGGCCGGCTGCTGTGAATCTTATGCTTTCGGTAGCTCCTAACTGAGGCAAGCGTTCTGCCTCATCTTCTACTTCGGGCCTGAATGTCATGGCCTATGATGCCAGGCGCACCAGGTGTTGCTACCAGCCCGAGACCGAGTAGGCACTCAGAAAGATTGTGACCCAAGGCTTGCATTCGGTTATGTTTTAGAAATTGCGCAAGCCGAGGGCCTTTAATGCGGTCCACACTGCTGCTTATTTCAAGCTTTTTGTTCTGCCTTTCCGCTGACCCGGCATTGGCTGAAAAGCGCGTTGCCCTAGTGATCGGCATCTCCAAATACAAGGAGGTTCCGCGGCTGAGTAACCCGGTCCGCGACGCCGAGGCGATGTCTTCGCTGTTCAGGAAGGCCGGCTTCAATGTGGTGGAGAGCCAACGCGACCTCGGCATCTCAGAGCTGCGCCGCGTCCTTCGCGAATTTGCCGACACTTCGCGCAGCGCAGATATTTCAGTCGTTTATTACGCGGGTCACGGCATTGAGGTCGATGGGACGAATTATCTGATTCCTGCTGACGCAAAACTATTGAGCGACTTTGATATCGAAGATGAAACCATTTCGCTCGATCGCGTTCTTAAGGCACTTGAGCCGGTCAAGCGCCTTAAGCTGGTCATATTGGACGCTTGCCGGGACAATCCCTTCGCGAAGACAATGAAGCGAAACATCGTTAGCCGCTCAATCGGACGCGGGCTCGCTCAGATCGAGCCTACGATGTCGGACACCCTGATCGCCTTCGCGGCGAAAGCCGGGGCAGTAGCCAGCGATGGCGACGGACAAAACAGTCCGTTCGCGACAGCGCTGGTCAAATACATCACCGAACCTGGGCTCGATCTCCGCCTTGCTTTCGGTCGGGTACGGGACGACGTACTGAGAAGCACTGCAAACCGACAGGAGCCTTTCGTTTACGGATCACTCGGTGGGCAGACCATGGCGCTTGTTCCACAGACAGCGACGACCGGGGATCCAGAACAGCAGGCGCGCATCGACTATGAACTGGCAGCTCAGGTCGGCACAAGGGAGGCTTGGGATTCGTTCCTCGCAAGTCACGCTACGGGGTTGTACGCGAATCTCGCGCGCGCGCAGAACGGCAAGTTAGCAGCGGCGCAGCAGACCCGCGCAAGGGCGGACGAAGCACGCCGGGACGCGGAGGAGCAAGCGGCTCAGAAGGCCGTCGACCTTCGCAAGCAGCTCGAAGAACAAAGTAATCGTCAGACAGCCGAGGCCAAGCAGAAGCTAACCGAACAATCGAAAAAGGAACTGGAGGAGACCCGGCGTCAACTGGCCGAACAGGCGAAGAAGGAACTGGACGACGCGAGACACCAGGTCGAACTTGCTCAACAGCAAGCGGAGGTCGCACGCAAGCAAGTCGAGGAAGCCAAACGCCTGGCTATTGCCGATGCCCAAATTCAAGTGGAGCAGGCCAAGCGCGCAGCGAAGGAGAATGCCGAGAAGCTTGCATCTGTATCGCCCAACCAGCCGGTTTTCCAACAACCCGTCCCGCCATCTCCGCAGATCGATGGATCCGATATCGCACGATTGCTTCAAGCTCACTTGAGGCGGGTGGGGTGCAATCCGGGCGCGGCGGATGGAAATTGGGATGACGGCTCGAAGAAGGCGCTTGAGCTTTTTAACAGAAACGCCCAAACCAAATTTGATATCAAGCTGGCGAGCCTGGATGCTCTTGATGCTGTCCGCGGCAAGACCGACCGCGTGTGTCCGCTAGTTTGTGCCAAAGGACAACGAGCGGAAGGTGATCGTTGTATTCAAACGGCTTGCGGCTTAGGCTTTTTTCTGAACTCCGGCGGATCATGCGAGAAAAGACCTGAACCCGCGCCAAAAGGACGCGCCGTGACGCAACGCGAACCGACGGCTCAACGCAGGGCGGCTCCGTCACCTAATGGAAAGTGTTTTGCGTTCAATGGAAAGACTTACTGCGAATAAAGCTGCATTCGTCTGAATGGAGAGACGCCAATGATAACGTTGGCTCGCCTCATAGCCCTCCATCTACTGTTGCTGACAACTCAGCAGGCTCATGCAGCGGGCCCGCCAGAGGCTCTCAAAGGAAAAACGATCGTCCTGGCGTGGACGGAAACAAGACAGCAACGGGTGGTGGGAGACCCGAATTTCCATACGATCAATGGTTGGCATGGTCTTAGCGCCTATGTCAGTACGGCCGGCCGGGTGTTTAGCCGCCGAACGATGTCGACGCGTGCAGGGTCGGCAGCCATCGAACACGCACCTCGCGATGGCGGCGGAGCCCATCCAACGCGCTCGGCGATGTTTGGTGGGCAAACCATGACACTCATCGGCGAAACCAAAGGCGGTGCCTACCGAACAGTCATCGAGTTCGATGCTAGCTTCGCAAGCTGCACCGCGCGAGTTGCTCTCGCCTTCCAACCAGGGAAGACGAGCATCTCCTTAAGCCCCATAATCCATAAATACATAGAGATCAAATCAGTGACGGCGAACGGTATGAGCTGTTCTGTCAAAAACGGGAACGTGCTGGGTGGCGCAACATAAACTCATATAGGGCGGAACGGACCAAGGCGGTTCGGCGGCAGCTCCACTCAACTTAGTTGCGGAGTGCTCGGCAAAAACTGTTACAGGGCTGGGCTGTGGTGTATTCAGCCATAAGGCAAACGAAGTTTCACTTAGCCACTGTTGATCGCACGATGCCGCGACGTAGCTGACATGATGTGAACGTAGTCCATCAGGGATCGTTATCATGCGTCCTGAAGAGTTCTTCGGCAACATCGCTGACGGCTCGAACGTCTGCAGCTTTGGGGTGGGACATTCATGTGGCGGCTCATTCGTGAGGGTACATCCCGTTGCATGATTGTCAAAACGGGTTTTACATTGGCCCCCATTGAGGGACGTTGGCCGGCAAACGGTCGCATCTCTTGAATTACCTTTTTACTCCTTTTTTGCAGCGGAACGATGAGCGTAGAGGTCGAATTAAAATTCCGGGCGGCAGCATGTGAGTTGCAGAAACTGATTCAGGGGCAAATACAGCGGGATGGGAAGCACGTAGAACATGAGCTGGTCTCGATCTACTTCGACACTCCGAAGCACAAACTGAGACGGCATGGCCTTTCACTCCGAGTCCGGCACATCGGTGACAAGCGCGTCCAAACGATCAAGAGTACTATCAATGGGCAATTTGGTCGTGGGGAGTGGGAATCTGAAATCGAAGGTGACACGCCCGATCTCGGAAAGGCGAGTGGCTCGCCACTCGAACGCCTGGCGTCAAGGAAATTTAGCAAGAAGCTGCGTCCGGTTTTCGAGACACGAGTCCACCGCACTTCTTTACCTGTTTGTTGCGAGAACAGCGACATTGAGCTGGTGGTTGACCGTGGGAAGATCGTCGCGGGCTCTCGCTCGAGTCCGATCGAAGAATTCGAACTGGAACTGAAGAAGGGCAAGCTCGAAAATTTATTCAGCTATGCAAAAGCGATTGAGAGGGAAACAAGCGCTGAATTGTATCTAAGATCGAAGTCCGAGCGGGGCTATGCGCTTGTGACGGGTGCGGGCGCCGTCCATGCGGAGCCGATTAAGCTGACAAAGGACATGGAGCCTAGCGACGCGTTCAGGACCATAGCCCATTCGACAGTTCGGCACTTTGCCGCGAATGCGGACGCTGTGCACAATTTTGACCCGGAAGGGATTCATCAAATGAGAGTGGGATTGCGCCGGTTGCGAGCGGCGATTTCGCTGTTCTCAGGCCTCGTGCCCGAACGCACCGAGGAGATTAAGAATGAGCTGAAATGGCTGACCAGCGAACTCGCACCGGCGCGAGAGATAGACGTGTTCAAGCAGAAGATCGGTCGCCGGGCACTGAAGGTCGTTCCGCTCGAAGGGACTAAGGCACTGGAAGAGGAGTTTGCTGCAAGAGGTAACGCAGCGATTGAGCACGCTAGGAATGCCGTCAGCTCGGAGCGGTACCGGACGCTCCTCATCACTTTGCTGCAATGGATCGAACTGAGCCAGGATGCTCCTGACCGTGGTGCACGTATCAAAACGGTAAAGTTCGCTCGGAAGGAACTGCACCGCCGCCTTAAGAAGGTGGGCAAGACCGGCCGCGCTCTAAAGAATCTTTCCGGGCGTGAAAGACACAAATTCAGGATCAAGATCAAAAAAGCCCGGTACGCCGTGGAGTTCTTCGAAAGCCTTTTCCCGGGCAAACACGATCGGAAGCAACTCACGCGGCTGTTCGATCATCTGAAAAACGTTCAGGACGCTCTAGGCTCACTCAACGACTTCATCGCGCACCAAAGGATGGCGGCCGATGTTGCGCTGAACGCTCCTGCCCAGAACCGTCGCGCCCGTGCTTTCGCTTCCGGCGTAGTCCTTGGGCGGGAGGATGTGGCCGTCAAACCGCTCGTCAAAACGGCGGCCAAGGAAGTGGCGGCTTTACGGCGCATCAATCTCTTTTGAGAACGGCATGATCACGGACGCACACCTGCAGCGCGTGAAGCGGCACGAACATACATCAAGGATGAGCGTCAGGAAACAGGAGCTCGGGATTGTCTCTCGATCCCAGCAGGCACCTCGCGTTCCAACGTGTGTGCAAGTCCAGCCATAACGTCCTCGGACCGTACTATTCCGTCGGCTTGGCGAAACGATCGTCGAGCGCGTATCCCGCGCCGCGCACGGTACGGATCGGATCAGCTTCGCGCCCAGCATTCAGCATCTTGCGCAAGCGCCCGATATGAACGTCCACGGTCCGCTCGTCGATGTAGACCTCCCTGCCCCACACAGCATCGAGCAACTGCTCGCGGCTGAATACACGGCCCGGATGCTCCAGGAAATATTGCAGCAGACGGTACTCGGTAGGCCCAAGATCGATGGGCTGGCCTGAGCGGACGACGCGGCGTTTCTCCCTGTCGAGTTCGAGCTCCCCATAAGTGAGCACATTGGCGAGCCGCTGGGGGCTGGCGCGGCGCAACAGGCCCTTTACCCGCGCCAGCAGTTCCGGCACCGAGAACGGCTTGACGATGTAATCGTCGGCGCCGGTCGCAAGACCCCTGACCCGCTCGCTTTCCTCACCTCGCGCGGTCAGCATGATGATCGGCAGCAGCTTCGTTTCGGGTCGCGCCCGCAAACGGCGGCAGAGTTCGAGGCCGGATAGTCCCGGCAACATCCAGTCGAGCACGATCAGGTCCGGCAAGCGCTCCTTCAGGCTGGTCTCGGCAACGTCGCCGCGCGCTACCGTTTCGACTTCGTAACCCTCGGCGTCGAGGTTGTAATGTAACAGGGTGGTCAGCGCCTCCTCGTCTTCCACCACCAGAATGCGCGCACTCATCTTCCTAAGCCCTCCGTCGCGTTTCGATGCGGTTTTCATGGCTCACAGGACATTGTCACCGGGTAGTGTGGTCGCAAAGCTCGTCAGGTCACCCTTCGGTCGCTTGTCGAGAATCTGCTGGCCTTCGATCATGTAGAACACGGTTTCCGCGATGTTGGTGGCGTGATCCCCGATCCGTTCGATGTTCTTGGCGCAGAACATCAGATGAATGCAGAAACTGATATGGCGCGGGTCCTCCAGCATATAGGTGAGGAGCTCGCGGAACAGCGAAGTACAGATGGCGTCGACTTCCTCATCACCCTTCCAGACTGCCATCGCGGCGGGTAAGTCGTGCGCCGCATAGGCGTCGAGCACTGATTTGACTTGCGACTGCACAAGGTCGGTCATGTGTTCGAGGCCGCGGATCAGCTTCAAGGGCTGGAAGTCACTCTCAAGCGCCACTACCCGCTTTCCCATGTTCTTCGCGAGGTCGCCGATCCGCTCCAAATCGGTTGCGACCCGCATGGCCGCGATGATTTCGCGCAGGTCCACCGCCATCGGCTGACGCCGGGCAATGGTCAGCACCGCGCGCTCTTCAATCACGCGCTGCAGTGCGTCGATCTCGGAGTCAGAGCCGACCACGCGCTGACCCAATACGACGTCCCGGCGGATCAGCGCATCCACGGACTCGACGATCATGCGCTCGGCAAGTCCGCCCATTTCCGCGACCAGCCTGGTCAACTCGTGCAGATCACCGTCGAACGCCTTAGCGGTATGCTCGGAACCCATGGTCGTTCTCCGTTAACCGAACCGGCCGGTAATGTAGTCCTGGGTGCGTCGATCGACCGGCGAGGTGAAAATCTTGTTGGTCTCGTCGAACTCAATGAGTTCGCCGAGGTACATGAAGGCGGTCCTGTCGGAGACACGCGCTGCCTGCTGCATATTGTGGGTGACGATCGCAATCGTGTAATCCTCCGCCAGCTCCTGGATCAATTCCTCGATCCTGGCCGTCGAGATCGGGTCCAGTGCGGAGCATGGCTCGTCGAACAGGATCACCTCCGGACGCACTGCCACCGTGCGCGCGATGCAAAGCCGCTGCTGCTGGCCGCCGGACAGGCTGAGTCCGCTCGCGTTGAGCTTGTCCTTGACCTCGTTCCAGAGTGCGCCGCCGCGCAGCGCCCGTTCGACCCGGCCATCCATCTCTGACTTCGGAATCTTCTCATAGAGCCGGATGCCGAACGCGATGTTCTCATAGATTGTCATCGGGAACGGCGTCGGCTTCTGGAACACCATGCCTACACGCGCGCGCAGCAGATTCAGATCAAGCTTGGGATCGAGGACATCGGTACGATCCAGCATCACCTCACCGGTGGCGCGCTGGCCCGGATAGAGGTCGTACATACGGTTGAAAATCCGCAACAAAGTCGACTTGCCGCAGCCGGATGGGCCAATGAAAGCCGTAACGCGGTTCACGCCGAGCGTCACGTTTACGTCTTTCAGCGCATGATGCTCGCCATAGTAAAAGTTCAGGCCTCGTGCGGTGACCTTGGCAGGCGGCTCTGGCATTTTGAGGTGGTGTACGGGTCCCCTCGCGCTGCTCAATGATACTGAAAGGTTGTTCATTTTGCGCTCCTCTCGGCGGCAAGAATGCGCGCGCCAATATTCAGGGCAAGCACGGTCAGGGTGATCAGCAGGGCGCCGCTCCATGCCAGTTGCTTCCAATATGCGTAAGGGCTCTGCACGAAATTGTTGATGGTCACCGGCAGGTTGGCCATGGTCTTGGTCAGATCGAGACTCAAGAACTGGTTGCTCAATGCCGTGAACAACAGCGGCGCGGTTTCGCCGGCTACCCTCGCGGTCGCCAGCAACACGCCGGTGATCAGTCCCGAACGCGCGGCGCGATACGCGATGCGCTTGATCACGAGCGAGCGTGGCAGGCCCAGCGACGATGCGGCCTCGCGCAGCGGATTGGGTACCAGCAGCAGCATGTCTTCGGTGGTGCGGACCACGACCGGGATGACGATCACGGCCAGCGCCAGTGCGCCGGCCAGCGCAGAGAATCGGCCCATCGGCACCACCACGGCGCCATAGATGAACAAACCGATGATGATCGATGGCGCGCTCAACAAGATATCGTTGATAAAGCGGATAACCACGGTGAGTCGATCATTCCTGCCGTATTCGGCAAGATATGTTCCGGCAAACAGCCCTAGCGGCGCGCCGATGCCGACGCCGATCGCGGTCATGATGATGGAGCCGATGATCGCATTCTGCAGGCCGCCTTCGGTCGAACCCGGCGGCGGGGTGTTCTGGGTAAAGATCTGCAGGTTGATGCCTGCCAACCCATTGTAAAACAGCGTGAACAGAATCAATGCCAGCCAACTGACGCCGAAGAGCGTCGCACTCAGGCACAGCAACTTGATGATCGCGTCCTTGCGGCGGCGAGCGCGATAAATTGGATTCATCTATTTCCCCGCCTTGTGGTCCAGACGCAACAGCATCAGTCGAGCCGCCCCAAGCACGAAGAAGGTCAGCGCGAACAACAGCAGACCGAGCAGGATCAGACCGGACTGATGCAGCCCGTCGCTTTCGGCGAACTCGCTCGCGATCGCCGCGGAAATGGTGGTGCCGGGCGAGAACACCGAACCGGTGATATGGAACGAATTGCCGATGATGAAAGTCACGGCCATCGTTTCACCGAGCGCGCGGCCCAGCGCCAGCATGATGCCGCCGATCACTCCAACGCGCGTATAGGGGATCACCACATTGCGAACGACCTCCCAGGTGGTGCAGCCAACGCCATAGGCGGCTTCCTTGAGCACCGGTGGCACGGTTTTGAACACGTCGACCGAGATCGCAGTAATGAAAGGGAGCACCATGATCGCCAGGATCAGCGCCGCGTTGAACAGGCTGAGGTAGGATGGGGGGCCGGCGAAGATCGTGCCCAACAACGGAACGCCGTCGAACAGCCTGATGGCCAAAGGCTGAAAGCTGTCCGCCAGAAACGGCCCGAGCACGAAGAAGCCCCACATCCCGTAAATGATGGAAGGAATGCCTGCGAGCAACTCCACCGCCATGCCGATCGGACGGCGCAGCAGCTGCGGGCATAGCTCGGTGAGGAAAATCGCAATGCCAAGACCAACCGGAATTGCAATCATCATCGCGATCACGGAGGTGACCAAGGTGCCATAGATCGGGCCGAGCGCACCGAGCACCGGAGGATCGGCTGAGGGCGCCCAGCGAGAGGTGAACAGGAATGACAACCCGTATTCCCTGATCGCCGGCCATGCTCCGACGATCAGGGAAATGATGATGCCGCCCAAAACAAACAGCACCGAGATCGCACAGGCCCGGGTAGCCCAGTAGAATGTGACGTCACCAAGCTTGAAAGCGTTGAGGGCTCTTGCACGGTCGTAAGGTCCGGCTGCTTCCATTCCCTCGCTCTGCACGGCCATTTCTGCCACGCCAATCCCCACTTGCTTGCCTGCACTCGCCAACTCGACAGAAGTGCCCCGGGGGGGAGACCACAGCCCTGCCCCGGGGCTTGCGCTCAGCTCTTGATATCGGCCGACCACGTCTTCTCGATCAGCTTGACCACGGCGTCAGGCATTGGAATGTAATCCAGTTCCTCGGCAATCCGGTCGCCCTTCTCGAAAGCCCATTTGAAGAACTTGATGGCCTCCGCCGACGCTGCTTTGTCCACCGGCGCCTTGTGCATCAGGATGAAGGTCGCCCCCGTAATCGGCCAGGACGTCTCGCCCGGCTGGTCCGTCAGGATCACGTAGTAGCCCGGCGATTTCGCCCACTCGGCGTTCGCAGCCGCCGCCTGAAAGCTTTGGACCGTCGGCTGAACCGCCTTGCCCGCTTTATTGACAACGCCGGCATAGGTCAGCTTGGTCTGTTTGGCATAGGCGTACTCGACGTAACCGATCGAGTTTCTGGTCTGCCCGACGTTGCCGGCGACGCCTTCGTTACCTTTGGCGCCAACACCCGTCGGCCATTCGACTGCAGTGCCAGCTCCTACTTTGGACTTCCATTCCGCATTCACCTTCGAGAGATAATCTGTCCAGACAAATGTCGTTCCCGAACCATCTGAGCGGCGGACCACCGTGATCGCCTCGCCTGGCAGCTTCAGCTTGGGATTGAGCTTCGTGATCGCCGGATCATCCCACTTTTTGATCTTGCCAAGATAGATGTCGCCCAGGACTTCGCCGGAAAAAATCAGTTCACCTGGCTTGATGCCCTCGAGGTTCACCACGGGCACAAGCGCGCCGATGGCTTGCGGCCATTGCAACAGCCCATCCTTTTCGAGCTGTTCGGCTTTCAGCGGCATGTCCGAGGCGCCGAAAGTGACGGTCTTCGCCTGAATTTGCTTGATGCCGGCGCCGGAGCCGATCGACTGGTAGTTCAGACCGTTTCCGGTTTCCTTCTTGTAGGCGTCGGCCCACTTCGAATAAAGCGGGAACGGGAAAGTCGCGCCCGCCCCGGTTATGTCGACCGCCAGCGCGGATGTCGAAGCCGCGACGATGCCGGCAGCAAGGATAGATTTGATGAACTGCACTGGTCTTCTCCATTGAAAGCGGGATGCTCAAATCGCTGGATAGCCCCCGAGCGGGCCTCTATAGAGGTCCGGCATGCATCTGATATTGCGGTTACATGACAGTCATGTGACGACGACGCCGTCAGCTCTCGCGTCGGCGTTCGGTTCGGGCTGGCTCGTTGCAGACAATGGCGGCGGCTGAAGTTCCAAGCGGCTCAGGTGGTTACCGACACTGTTGCGGGCCTTTCACCGGTTTGCGCCCTGACCGGGGTATCGCGAGGGCATTCAGCGGTTGCGAGACGCGCCCCGAAAAACGTTTGGATGGGTGCAAGGTGCCGCGTTAGTATGAGGCGCTAGGCTACCAAGAACCATAACCACAATGTCAACTTTGGGAGGAACTGCGAGGCGCAACGCATTCGTGTTGTGCTGTTCTGTTGCCCTTTTGGGCACGGCTGGAACGGCAAGCGCTCAAGACTGGACCAAGTCGAAATGGGGACCGAACGACGAGATCGGTGCTGCCAACTACATGACGCCAGAACTCGTCCTGAAAGCGGCGGGATTGATCAAGACCGGCAAGACCTATGCGCTGGGCATTCCCGTCGACTCCAAGACGCCGGCCTATCCGCCGCGCGGATTTAAGATCACGGTTGTGCAGCCAGGCCAGGCCGGCAGCCCCGGACTGGGACCATCCAAGACCACCTACAATGACGATATTATCGAGGGCTGGGTTGGTGTCGGCAGCCAGATCGATGGTCTCGGCCATATCGGCGTCGAGCACGTCTACTACAACGGCAACAAGCTGCTGGAATTTGCCGATCCGACCGGCCTGAAAAAGCTCGGGATCGAAAAAGTCCCTCCGATGGTGACTCGCGGAGTGCTGCTCGACATGGCCGCCCATTACGGCACCGACATCGTCAAGGAAGGGACGGCCTTCAACGTGAAGGAGATTGAGGAGGTCGCCAAGAAGCAGGGCGTCGAAATCCGCCAAGGCGATGTCGTGATCTTCCATACCGGCTGGCTCAGCCTGATCGGCAAGGATGACAAGCGTTACAATGGCGGTGAACCCGGTCTTGGCGTCGAAGGCGCGAAGTACCTCACCAGCAAGGGCGTGGTCGCTGTCGGGGCTGACACTTGGGCCGTCGAAGTGATCCCGTTCGAATCCAAAAACGTGTTCGAGGTCCACCAGATTCTGTTGCCGATGAACGGGACCTACATTCTGGAGAACATGGACACGTCCGAACTGGCCAAGGACAAGGCCTACGAGTTCCTGTTTGTCCTAGGCCAGCCGCGTTTTCGCGGTGGCGTGCAAAGCATGATCAATCCCGTGGCGATCCGCTGATAGCTGCTTGATATGGCGTGGCCTTCATTTTCGGACGCCACGCCAGCTTCGCGGCGGTCCAAACTATAAGGAGCGGGGTTCGAAAGCGGGCAAGCTCCCACTGGGCACGATGCGTGAAATCGGCCGACTTGGCGGCCACACGAACTCGTATTCGAAGGCGAGTTGGTGGACACGTTTGATCTCTCGGCGCTTAGCCGCGGAAGCGCTCGGGACCGGAATTCTGGTCACCACCGTGGTTGGTTCCGGCATCATGGCCGAGGCTCTAACCAAAGATGTCGCGCTCGCTCTTCTCTGCAACACCTTGCCGACAGGCGCAATCCTCGTCGTGCTGATCACGGTTCTGGGGCCCATCTTGGGAGCCCACTTCAATCCGGCCGTGACACCCGT
>C688J35102_120990080_pt1 | contig 25852 bp, 15 predicted proteins | sample HopSoiMetagenom2_FD_35102 | JGI IMG/M metagenome (IMG submission 35102)
CGCTCGATGCGGTCGAAGCTGCCGAGGCGGCCGCCGAGGTTGTCGATCATGTGGACGAGGACGGCCTCGCGGGTGGCGGGGACGACCGGCGAGCCGTGTTCGAGCGAGCCGTGGTGGCTGAGGATGATGTGGAGGACGCACTGGGCGAGGCCGGGGTCGAACCCCGGCAGGTCCTCGATCGCCCGCCGCACCGTGTAATAGCCGAGCGGAATCTCGCCCTGGAGGCGTCCCGCGTCGGTGAGGTCGATCGCCAGCGGGTCGTCGTTGTAGGCGACGCACTTGCCGATGTCGTGCAGGAGCGCGCCGGAGACGGCGACGTCGCGGTCGATGCCGGGGAAGAAGTTGGCCGCGGCGGAGACCGCCTGCGCGACCGAGAGCGTGTGCTCGAGCAGCCCGTGGCGGTAGGCCTGGTGGTAGGTCTTGGCCGCCGGTGCGTCGCGGAAGCGCCTCCAGGTCTCCGAGCCCTCGCCGAAGAAGTGCTCGAGAAGCTCACCCAGCTGCGGGTTCTGGACGGTCGCCAGCAGTTCGCGCAGCTTCGCCTCCAGCTCCTCCGCCGATACTTCCGACTCCGCCGCCAGGTCCTCGGCCGCGTACTCGTGCGGCTCGGCCTCGCGGATGCCGCTGATCTTGATCTTCGCCCCCCAGCGATCGCTGATTTCGAAGACGCCGCTGACGAAGACAGGGGAACCGGTGCAGCAGAGGGCGTAGTGCGCCTCCGCCTCCTCCCAGCAGACCGCCTCGGCGGTGCCGGTCGCGTCGCCCATCGATAGCCGCAGCCAGGGCTCGCCGTTGCGCTTGCGCCGCAGCTCGCGCTCGCGCACCGCGTAGACGCTGCCGACGCGCTGGCCGTCCTCGAGCTCGCCGAGGGGGACGCGCGGGGCGGGGTCGGCGGGCCCAGGCTCGGCGGGAATCGGCTCGGCGCGGTGGGGCTCTGCGAACGCCTCGATCTGCGTCTGCTCGCTCATCGTTTCCTCAAGGTAGAGACGGCGGCGGACGCGCCGTAGGCTGCTGACGTGAGGCCGGCAGCGAGGGAAATCACGGCGACGCTGACGGCGCTTGGCGCCTACCTGATCACGGTGCTGCCACGGACCCGGAAGGAGCTGCGGCGCTGGCGCAAGCTGGCCGAAGCGATCCCCGATCCCGACCGCCGGCGCCAGGCGCTCGCGTCCCTGGCGGAGAAGCGGACCAACGTCGAGGCGGTGGCGGTCTTCGCCACCCTCGCCCCGCTCCGCCACCGCCGCGCGGTCCTGCGGGCGATCGTGCCGCTGCAGGTGGCGATCGACTACCGCGACACGCTCGAAGAGACGGGCGAGGCGGAAGAGGCCGCGAGCGACGGCTACCTCACCGCCCTCGATGCGGGCTGGGTGCGGGAGATCGAATGCCTCGCCGGCTGCAGCTCGGTAGCGCCGCTGCTGCGGGCGGCGGCCGACCGCTGCGCCGAGGGCCAACGCCGGACCCATGCCGCCGCCGCGGGTGACCGCGCCGAGCTGCAGCGCTGGGCCGAAGGACTGGCGGGGACCGATGGCTACCGCTGGTGGGAGCTCGCCGGCGGCGCCAGCTCCTCGGTCGCCGCCCACGCGCTGATTGCGGCGGCGGCCGATCCAGCGGTCACCGTCGCGACGGCAGCATCGATCGACGCTGCCTACAACCCTTCGATCGGCGTCCTCACCGTCTTCCTCGACGACCTGGTCGACCGTGAGGCCGACCGCCAGGCGGGCGAGCACAACTACCTCGCCTACTACGAGAGCGCGACCGAAGCCGCCGAGCGGCTTGCCTGGATCGCGAACGAGGCGGATGCGCGGATCGGCCCCCTCCCCCGCGCGAGCCGCCACCGGGCGATCCTCGCCGGCGTCGGCGCCTTCTACCTGAGCGGCACCGGGGAGACGTCCTACGCCCAGCCGGTGCGGCGCAGCCTTCTCGCCTCGCTCGGCCCAGGAACGAGATTGCTGACGACGTTCCTGCGGTTCCGGCGCCTGCTCGAGCGCGAGCGGCCCGGGTGAGCGTGGAGCTTCACCCGGGCCGAGAGCGGGGCTACTGGAACTGGGAGGGTTCCACCCGGCAGAACTTGAATTCGTAGGGCAGGACGGTGTTGTTGGCCTTGTTGGCGGTGCTGGTCAGATGGATCGCCATCCGCTGGGCCCCGCGCTTGTCGCCGGCCTTCAGCTTTTTCGAGACTTTTTCGAAGAGTTCGATCTCGGTCTTGATGTAGCCGAGCCACTTCGTCAAGCGAGCGTTGTCGGCAACGGGTTTGGGGACGGTGACGAGCTGGGCCCGAGCCTTCTTGAGGGCGGTCGCGCCCTTCGCGAACTGGGTGGCGGCCAGCTTCAGCTTCCCGGCCGTGATGTTCTTCTTCACACCCTTGAGGACCCGTTCGTTGGCTTCCCGGTTCTTCTTGCAGATCGGTTCCGCCTGCGCTTTGTACGCCACGCGTTCTTCTGCCAGATCGGCGAACGCCAGCGAAGCCACCGACAGCAGGAGCAGGATGCCGAGCGCACCCGCTGCCGTGAACGTCCTGGGCCTTCTCATCTTCTTCCTCCCTCTCGTGATCAAGCTCTCTCCTCGCTCCAACCCAAGCAAAGACGCCTCGATTCTGTCTTCGGGCTTTTCGAACAAGCGTTAACGGCCCAGGCAAGCGGGGAGCTCGCCCGGGCCGCAGAACTACTAGGACCATGCCGCCCAGGGTTGGCGGGAGGACCTGAACTGGCCAGTACACCCCCGGCGGCAACGCCGGGCGCATGCGAATGAGAACATAGACGGACCAACCTGTCAAGCAAAAACTGCCTAACTCAACTCACGATTGGCCCAGTGCTGGGCCTCGGAGAAGCCGAGATAAGGAAGCAAAATGAGCAGTACGAGCTCTGGCCGCAACTCCTCGAGCCGGTCGACCCTCCCAATCCGCAGGTGATCCCCGACCAAACCGATCATGCCGGCAACCAGGGCCTCGTCGGTCGAGCCTGGAAGTCGCCGGTCGATCGGCGCCCCACTCCGCATAAACCCTGTGAAACGGCCGATAACTGTCTCATAGCGACGGAGCGTGTCGGCCCCCGGCGGAGCGTCGACGGCAAGGGTCTCGGCAACCTCGGGGTGCGCAATCGCGTAGTCGAGGGCAGCGTTGAGACCAGCCGCGATCTGGGCTGGCCAAGCCTGCTGAGCGGCGCAGGCGTCGAGCATCGCCGCTTCCAGGTCGGCGAGTGCCAGCGGGTACACCACGAAAGGGAACACTAACAGACCGCAGAAGATCGACCCGCGCTAGTTGATGCACACCGCAAACGGCGCTCTGCCGTTCATCCGTATCGCGAGAACTTGAAGCTGCAGTAGTCGAAGCTGAATGCCAGAACGACGTTGTTGGCCAGGCGGCCATTGTGAATGAAGCGCGTAATCAGCCGCTGCGACTTGATCACGTGGTCATCCTTCAACTGCACCGCTATCTGGCCGAGATAGTCGGCTTGGCTCTGGAGGTAGGAGAACCACTTTTTCAACCGAACCCGATCCGCTTCTGGCCGCTCAACCGACTTGATCCTCCGGAGCGTTCCCGAGAAGATCGCATCGGCTTTGTCGAACTTTTCGGCGGCCGCCTCCAATCGTTCCTTGCGGATGTCGGAACGAGCCCCTTTCATCACTTTCTGGGTCGCCAGCGCCCCTGGCTTGCAGATGATCTCGAGGCGGTTGACATATTCGGACCTGGTCGGAGCCCCCGCCAGTGCAAGGGACGCGGTCCACAGCGCTAGGGCCGCTACCGCTCCCACTGCTATTCCTCTTCTCATTTCAAGCTCCGGTTGCGGTTGGCTTTGACTTCATCACGCTCCAACGGGGAAGGATGCGGTCGAGCAGGGGCGGAATGTGCCAGATGCGGTCCCCGAGCAGCAGCATCAGAGCGGGGAGCAGAACGATCCGGACGGCGGTCGCGTCGATCAGGATCGCAACGGTCAGCCCCACGCCCATCTGGCTCACGGTCGCAATCGGCGCGGCGGCAAAGGAGATGAAAACTGCGGCCATGATCGCCGCGGCGCCGGTTATGACGCCGGCCGTCTTCTCGAGGCCGAAGCCGATCGCTGCGCGATTGTCGCCGTCGATCTCATACCGCTCCCGCATGCGCGCGATCAGGAAGACTGCGTAGTCGATCGAGAGACCGAACGTGACGCCGAAAATCGCTCCGGCCCCGACCGTGTCGACGTATGGGTGCCCACCGAGTGGGAACCCGTCAGGAATCTTGCAGACCAAGGTCATGACACCGACCGCTGCGGCTACCGACATCAGATTCAGGAGTACGGCGACGAGCGCGAGCAGCGGCGCGCGCACTACGGCGATCAGCGCCAAGAGGGTGAAGAGGACGAAAGCGCCGATAACCAGCGGCAGTCGAGCTTCCGTCGCTTCGCCATACGTATTGAGGATTGCGGCGCCGCCGGTCACCCCCGTGGCGAGGTCGCTCTCAGCGGCGAGGGCGGCCGCCGCCGCTTGCAGTCGTTCGCCCACCTCCCTGGAGCCGGCCGTGTTGAAGGCATGGGTGGAGACGATCAGCATCCGCGCCGCTTGGCCGCCACCGCCGATGCTGATCGCCTCACCGGCTTCTTGTCGGCGCCGGGCAGTCGCCCCATCAAGGGCCGAGAGCACGAAATATCCGGAGTTGAAGAGGTGGGGGGACTGCTGCTGCAGCTGATCCATGCCCACCGCGAGGGGCGCGGAGACAGCCGAAACGCGGACGCCGGCACGACCCAGCTTTGCTTGTAGGGGGTAGGAACGGTGGAACCCTTCCGAGAGACCATCGCGCAGCGTCCCCGCCCCGTCCTGGAGTTCCACCAAGCCGGTCGACAGTCGTTCGGCGCCGCCGCCAAGACGGTCAAGCCCCGTACTGAGGCCAGCCGTTGCCTGCGCCAGGCGAGTGACTCCCTCTTCGAGCCGCTTTCCCCCGGGCACCAGTCTGTTGAGGCCGTGATTCACCTGTTCAGCCACGTCGCGCAGGCGTCGCACTTCATCCCGGGTGGCTGCGATTGCTCGGGCCAGAACCCTCGCTTGGTTCGCCGCCGGGCGCAGGCCCGGATCAGAGGCCGCCGCCCGTTCAAGCTCGCGCGCAAGCTTGCGGGCTCGCGCGAGCTCGCCTCCACGCAGCCGCGGCAGCAGCGAGCGCAGCCCTAAGGTGAGAGTCAGCCCACCCACCGCGACCTCCCGCTGTGCCTTCCCGAGCCGCTCGCTGCCGGCTTCCAGCCGCTCGATGGCCGCGGTTGCCTTTTCACCCCCGGCGGCGGCTCGATGCAGCTCCGCGGCGATCGTTCCCGCTCCCTTCGCCGCCCGCTCAGAGCCTTGCGCCAAAAGACTGCTTCCCGCCGCGCCTTCGGAAACACCAACCCGAAGTTCATTGACGGCGTGTGCAGCACGTCGGAGGTTCGGCCCAAGCTCCTCAAGCCGCTCTACCCCGCTGGCGTCTTCCGCCGTCAAGCTGCTTCCGAGTTTTCGCAGCGGCGCGGTGCGATTGGCAATCGGAGCGGGTCCGATTACCGTCCTGATCCCCGGCTCCTGCGCAATGCGCCGCTGCCACCGATCGAGCAGCGTCAAGTTCCGCTCCGTCGTGATCGGTCCTTTATCGGTCGCGGCAACCAGGACGAAGGGCGCCTCCCAGCCGGGTCCGATAGCGCGATCTATCGCCTCTGCGCTTCGGCGAGCGTCATTTGAGCTCGGCAACTCCTGTATTCCTGGCGCGCCGGTGCTGAAGCCCAGAACTGGCAGCATCAACAACAACAAGGGGACGGCGACCAGACAAGCGGCGAGGCCCGGCCTCCGCAGGGCGCGCGTTGCCATCGCGGCAACCCGTGGCATCCCCTGCGCGGGGGTTGACCGGCCCAGCCTGCCCGCGTTGATCCGCCAGCCGAGCAGGGCAAGCAGCGCCGGGACGGCGGCAGTCGAGATAACGACGCTGACCACGGCGACCGCCGCAGTGGCAGCTGCGAGGGAGAGAAGCAACGAGCCGGGCTGCAGAAAGGCCGAGAAGACGAGGGCGGTTATCAGCGTCAGGCCGGCGAAGAAGGTCGTGCGCCCCGCGCTCGAGCGGGTCAAGGCAGCGGCTTGCCAGGGATCGCGGCCCTTGCCCAGTTCCTCCCGATAGCGGGATACGATCAACAGGGAGTAGTCCACCCCGAGCGCCAGCCCCATCATGGTGCAGACGACCAGCGAGAGCGCGTCGACGTCCATCACCGAAGCGAGAAGCGCGAGAACGCCTCGTGCCGCAAAAACCGTCAAGGCGCCGAACGCGACCGGGATTGCGGCCGCCACGACGGAGCGGAAGACCAGGAGAAGGACGAGAATCAGAAGGGGTGCCGCCAACAGCTCGGCCCGCTCGGTCGAGTTCAGCGATTCTTCCTGCAACGCTCGCGAGACTGAAGGGAAGCCAGACTGGACCGCGGTGACAGGGGGGTGGACCTCGGCCGCTAGGAGCCCTTCGAGGCGTGGAACTGTGTCCCGCATGGCCTGGTCGAGTGGTACGTGGAAGTCGAGCAGGATCAGGGCCTTGCCCCGGTCGGGGCGAAGATCCGAAAGGGAACCCCGATCCCACGGAGATATCACCGTCGCCCGCGGCTGGCGGCGCAACACTCGGACCAGCCGAGGCCCTTGCCGTTCCAGCGCCTGAGCGGGGCCTTGCAGGAGCACTGAGAAGGATGAAGAGCTGCCGAAATGGTCTTCTACTATGGCTTCCGCTTCCGAGGAAGGAGTACCCGGAACGTCGAGAGAGAGGGGCTGGAGGCGAGCTTCAACTCCAAGGCCGATCAGCCCGAGACACAAGCAGAGCGAGACGACGAGGGCGAGCCCCGAGATGGCACGACGGCGACTCATCTCCCAGCGGTCCCTCCCATCGGGCTGCCGAGTCTAGGACAGGCGCCCAAGTGCCCGGGGTACGCCTATGTTCCGGTACTTAATTATGAAGGGGCCTAGCTGGCACGGCAGCTGCGAGCGATGCCCTGGCTAATCGAGCTGCCTTCCGCAAACCGGAAGGTTGCGCGGGCGAAGGAGAAGTGGCCCTCCGTCCAACGTGGAGGGAGTGGACAGCTCGCGCGGAGATAGCTCTGCTCCTCGCCCCGGAAACTGAATCGACGGGAGAGCAGAACCTCGAAGCGCGCCAGGTGCGAGACAGGGCCGAGCGATCGTCCGAGGCGGGCGACAAGGGCAAGCCCGAGTCTTCCGGGGCGGTGGCGGATTACGAACGGCAGCACCGCCATAGTCGGAGGATTCGGGGCATAGGCGTGCACGAGTACCGCAGGGCGCCCTTCGATCCGCCCGTTGAACGCGAGCACATTGGCGCTAAGTCGAAACCGTCTCTGACCAGGGATCGCGACATCCGCTTCGAGCCTACCGTGGCCGACGAGCGCTTCACGACAAACTGCAAGAGCCTGGTCATGGGTGGTGTTGCGCAGGCGCCGCCGCGGGCAGATAGCCAGTCCCCGTGGCGAAAGCACCCCCTGCCTTGGCAGCCCGAATTCGATCCTGGTGACCCGGGGCAGCGGCGAACCGTCGCTGGTGTGCAATCCCCCTTCGAGCTCCACCGCGACCGGCGCAGGGCGATGACGTGGCAGCTTAAGCGGCAGGAACCTGCCGTCGAGTGACGCGATCAAGTTTCCGCGCTGGGTCCGCTCTCCGTTGGCGCCGGCGTCGAAGAACAACAGGGTCATGACCGTCGCGAAAACGAGCAGCGCGACCAGAGGCCTGAGCCCGCGCCGGCTAATCCCACCAACGCTCTGTTTGCCGGGTGGAAACAAAGCCATGTGGGTCATCTCTGCTGAGTCCGGCGTCCGCAGTCCACCCTCAACGAGGGATGGAGGACTCGGCGGCGGCCATTGTGGGCATGCATCCAGGCGTTCACGGCGGGCTGTGACCCACAAAGATCGACGGTATTCACGAGCAGCCCCCTGCGCCCCCCGTTGAGGGTGAGGGCAAACTGGGTCATCGGCGCATCCGGAAGCCCGTCGAAAGTCACCCGCAGCCTCTTGTGAACCGAACCGACATGCCCGGCGACCTCCAGTCGTACCGCGCCTTCGAGAATGGCCACGACGTCGGGGAGCCGATGGCGGCTAGCACGCAGGTAGATGGGGCCCCGCAGCGGCCGCTCGAGCAGGGGCGTCTTCAGCGTCGCATGGCCATAGATCGATTTCTTCGGGCAGTGGACGGCGGCGAACTCCGGTCGTGAGCAAACCTTCGAGATGTGAGGTCCATCCAGGAGCTCAGTATCAGGCAGGAGAACGGAAACGTCGGAGACGGTGGCATCTCCTGGACGAGCACGGAGCGCCAGCTTCAGGCCCGGATGAGCATTGCGGTTACCGTCACCTCGAAGCGCCAGGTTGAGACTCGGTCGAAAGCGGAGCCGGGCGCAGGAGCCAACCTGAAAACGAGTCCCGGTCGCGAACTTCGCACCTTCGATTGAGCTGATCTGGGAGCTCACGCGGCTAGGGAAGCAGCTGGTCGGATTGTGAACGAAACCCGGACGGTTGAGCTCGAGACGAAGTTCGCGATAGGCGATCGGGATCCCTTCGACGATTTGCGGGAGGGGATCGGATCGGGCGGTGATCTGCGCGGTCCGGGGGTTGACCTCAAGCGCTACCTGAACGACCTGGCGCGTGATCTCGAAGGGCCCGGCTTCCACCGGCATCGTCACGATCAGGCTCAGCGGTGCATTGCGGTAGGGGCCCCCGAGGTAGATCGGGGCTGGTGCGTTCCCCGGCTCGGGCAAATGCAACGGGCTCGAACCGGAGCCACTCAGGATAGAGGCGGTGCCGACCTCGCTGTCGGTGGGGCATGTCCCCGCTTCGGCTGCGGAAAGGCGACATTTGGGGATATCGGAGATGTCCGGTAGGAGGCCGGGTGGAAGCGTGGCCGAAAGGCTCGACAACCCCTGTTCACCCGGAGCGCGGGTGACGCGGAGGACGAAGTCCGAGGCAGCTCCGGCAACAGGTCTGACGGTGCCGGCTGAGAAGGTCGGCGAGAACGGTCTCGTCCCGCATGGCTCCCCCTTGGGGCCGCTGGTGGCTTTGAAGGCGGAAGTGACCGTCTTCGCCTGGCCGGCCCAGGCGAGCAGAGTCACGCTGGAGTTGTAGGTGCCGCACGTAGGCGGCGTCGTCAAGAGGCCGCGGCTACCCCCCTTGAAGTCGATCTCGATCTCGCTGATCGGCTGCTGAGGCAGTTCATCGAACCTGACCGTGATGCGCCCGCTGTTGTCGTCGCGGTCGAGCCGGCCCGCCAGCTTGACGTTCATGCCGTCCCCTTCGGCAAATAGATAGACGGCCGTCAGAGCGCCGAACGGATTCTTTTTCGGCGTGGCCAAGAAGATGGACCCTTCGAGCGGCCGCTCCAGGATCGGGCTTTCGATTTTCGCGCTGCCGATACGAGACGCGTCGGGACAGGCCGCCGGTTCGGAATCGAAGCGCGGTGGAGCAAGCTCCACCAGCCCGATCTCCCGTTCAGAGCAACCGCCCAGACCTGCGGCCGCGGAAGTGTTCAGGGCCACCCCTTCAGGCAGCTCGGCAGTCACCGTCTCGATCGATGCCGGCGCGAGCGTGTCTGCGTGTTCCAGTCCGTCGCTGGGAACCCCAGCGACGATCCGCAAGCCAGTCGGGGAATCCGTGTGGGGATTGGTCGTCGACGTTGAAATCGTCGGTGCGAAGCCAAGGCGATCGCAGCCCGTTATCGGCGGCAGGAGGGCCGAGTCGCGAAATACCTCCCCCGGCAGCGAATAGCTCGTTACCGCGAAGCCGACCGGCTTCGGCCCGCAGGTCGTCGGATTCGTCATGAACGGGATCGATCCGAGGCCACTGGGGCGAGAGTGACCGTTCGGCGCTTCGCATGCGTAACCGCATTCGATTGCCTCGTGCGGAGTCAGGCGCAATTCGTCATGAGCCGGATCGGCAGGAACCCCCCAGGTGACGGCTTCGGCGCTGTTCATCACGAACAGGTCGGGGGCCCCTCGTATCCGAGCAGTGAAGCCGTAGCCGTCGCCCGGCCTGGGGATGAATTCCATGTACATCGGCAGGAAAACGGCAGGAAATCCCAGCCGGGCCGGGGCGCCTTCTGAGGGCGGGAGGTTGTAGAGGGGCTCGTTCAAAACCACGTTCCCGTCCGTGCCGCCGACGTAGAGGCCGAGCTTGACTATCCCCACCTGCGAGTCGACCGGGCACGGCTTGGCTTCTTCTTCGGTGAACCCGGTGCTCACCTCGAACTGGGAGATAGGACAAATAGGAAATGCATTGGGTCGCGCCACCAAGCCAGCTGGCAGGTCGACGTAGACATCCCGCGTGCCGGCGAACGCCACGCTGGTTTCGGGGTCTTGCTTCAACTCGACCCGAACGGTCATGTCAGCATGCGCCCCCGCCTGGCTGCTCGATAGCGACGCCGAGGTCGAAGCGATCCCGTAGTCGCTGACGGCGGCGCGCGCGGCAGAGGAGAGAGCTGCGAAGGCCAGCAGGATGGCGCAGAACCACCCGGTCGCGAGGATAAGGCTGGCAGGAGTGCGGCCAAACCTCACCTTGACCTCACTTGCTTGGAGCCGAGCCGTCGAGATTGCTTTCTTCCGCACCTGCGCTGATGGCGAGGGTGCTTGCGGCGACACCTTCTCAGAGAGCCGATCCGATGCCGGCGAGGATGGGACGGGCCGAAGAAGAGAGCGCTGGCCGGCGGTGCCGCCACGTCCTCGTCCATCGGTTCCTCCTGACAGCTCTCGAGGAGGCACGGTGGAGCTGCTTGGGCGGGAGTGAACCCGCCGTTGACACGGGCGTCGTAGACAGCGGGCACACCCGGCTCTTGGCCGCCGGCGAGCAGCTGATCGCCGGTTCGGATAAAGACGTCTTCGGCGCTCGGAGTGGCGCCCATCAACAGACTTGGCTGCGAACTACGCCCGGTCGAAATCAGCGACAAATGACCCTCATGCCACTCGTACACGTCCTGCTGGCCGTTGGAGTCGCCCGTTACCAGCGCCGCCGCCGTTTGGAAGAAGATGGTCCTTCCATCCTCGCTGAGGTTCGGAATGATCGCCATCGTGCCGGCGGCGGCGAACGAGTAGTCGGCGAAAGTAGCGTCGCTCGAGGCAGCGCCACTCTCACCACAGGAGACGCAGGTGAGCTCCCCACTTCCGGCTAGGTATCGGTAGATCTCGACTTTCCCGCCCGGACTCTTTCCGAGCGGATCGGCGTTCGACTCGAAGGCAAACGCCGATCCGTCCGAAGTCGTGCGGGAAGTCTCGCTCAAGAAGCCGCTGTTGCGGGAGGGAGCGTCGGCGGCTGGCGGCTGTACCCACTGGGCCAGCCCCAGCTCGCTGGCCGAAATCCTTTCTCGATCCAGATCTGACTGGCTGACCACTGCGATGAATGCCGTAGATGACCCATTCCAGATGTAGAGGCGTGGATCTGCACTCGGCTGCCCCAACGGGTTGCCATCCCGATCGAGGGCTGAAGGGGACTCGAAGTAGACACGGGATCCGTCAGCGGGGACGTTGACGAAGCGGGCGTCGCCGCTCGTGGTGATCTGCGTCCTCAGGCCCGACCCCGGTTCAAAGCGGAAGAGGTTTCCTCTGCCTTCGCTCCCCTCCACATAGAAGATCCTTTGACCATCGGCACTCATGCCCGCAGCAAGGACTTCGCCGGTGGCAACGAGGATGGTCCTGTTGTCGCCGACGCGAGCGTAGAGGGCGTCGCCGATCCTGAAGAGAATGGTCGATCCGTCGGCGGAGGCCCCTTCGAAGCGGCTGGCTTGGGTCGGAACGACTTCCCCTGGAAGCAGCGAGGCAACACTAAGGCCGTCCCTGGTTCGGTCGTAGACCGCCGGGATGCCGTCAGGCGGAGCATTGGGAAGCAGGCGCACCGGGGTTTCCGGCTGGGTGAAGATGATGTGCTCACCGCCTGAGGAGATCCACTTGACGCTGGGCCGAAGTTGGTCGGCGAACCCGTTCGGATTGCCGTCGCTGTCTGGATCAGCCGGAACGGTTCCTTCGCCGACCAACCGGAAGCTCCCATCCGGATAGCGGATGTAGCCCGTGTTGGCTACTCCGTGTAGATCCAGTGGGCCCCCGTTGCGATCGACGAGGCTCTTGACCGTGAACGACTGGAAGTCTTGGTCGGCGCTGAACCCGCCGGGCCCCGCGACGGTGGCCTGCTGGCCCTCCGGTCCGACCAGAGCGGAGCTCCAACCTCCCGGCCCTCGCGTGGCCCGATAGGCGTTGACGAACCCGCCGCCGTCCGTCCCAGGAAGCGTGGTGCCGATGACCGCATAAAGGAAGCCGTCACCCGAGGCGGAGGCTGGAGGGCTCGAGAACCGGTCGATGATCACTGCGTCTTCTGAAGCGGTGACCGGAGCGGCACCGTTCGCTTCGGCCGGGGTGACCAGCTCGTAGGCACGACAGTCGGGAAGGTCGGCGCTGGCTCCGATCCGCAGCTGTTCGTTTACGCATCCAAGCGCATACGAAGGCCACAGCAAGGCGCCAAGCAAAAGAGCGACAGCCCCAGGCAGCGCCCGTCTCAACGCAGTCAGCGTGAATCCTCCTCTTTCCCCGACACGTCCTGTATGGACGCCCCTGCGAAGAGTAGCGAGCCGTCGCTATTCGGCAGTGAGAACGGCTGAAAGCGTGCCTACGGCTTCGCCGGCCGCAAACAGAGGCTTGCCTTCGGCGAAGGCCGCGTTCATCGCGGCGGCGGTCGTCGGCGGAAGGAGCGCCGTCTGCCCCGTCACTTCGATCACCCGCGACTTGGCGTTGGAGGAGATCTGACCCGGCTGAACTGCGAGGAGAGGCGCCTCTGCCGACCGCCCAGGCTGAGGGGGCGAGGGCTCCAGATCCGTTTCGGCGGCGAGCGCCGAGGTTGCGGGTTCAAGCTGCAGCTGCCGCCAGAAGTACTGGGCGCTGCCAAGCTGGAGAAGTTCGACCGAGCCTCCCAGCTTGACGAGGCCGCCGGCGCCGTCCGGGGCGAAGGTCGATTCGAGTTCAACCGGAAAACTCAACATGGGACCGGCGCCGAGTTCAGCCGGCGCGATCGGATTGACCGAGACGAAGCGGCTGTTCAGCTTCTGCGAGAAGGCCGAATCGAGGGCGAGGCTGAGCCGACCCACCGGCAGTAGATGAACGGTGGTCGGCTGCACAGCGACGGTCAGCTTTCCGACGATCTCACCAGGTGAAAGCGTGCTCCCCAGTCGCAGCTTCTTATTGAGCCGTTGGGCGAGCTTGGAGGTGAGCCGGAGGCCGACGGCGGTGAACGTCGATCCGAATCCTGCCCTCTTAGCACTCAGCTTGCCGGCCGTGACGATCTTCAGCTGCCCACCTCCGACCTTGGCGATGAGCGGAGTGTGCTTAGCCTCGAAGGTGATCTGTCGGAGCTTGACCTTTCGGGTTCCGGCAGAAAACACCACCAGACCACCGCTTTCGACGGTGCCCGTCCCTGCAGGTGGATCCACTTCGCCCTGTGAGGCCGGCAGAACGATCTTGGCGCCCCGCTTGGTCGCGCCCGCCATCGCTTGGATCTTGACTTGATGACGTGCCAACAGGGAGCGGAACTCGGGAGAGAACGTGAGGTTGACAACGCCGTTGCCGACCGGATCGTATGCAGCGGTCGCAGCTTGGGGGGCGGCAAGAGATACAACTAGTAACAGCAAGACAAGCACGCGCCTCACTTCTTCACCCCACATGCCTTCGTCACATTTCCTTCCAGGACTTTTCGCTGTTCGAAGTAGAACGCCGACCGGGCCAGAGGAAAAGCTGCCGCCGTGGTCCCTGGGGGAGCCGGGCATCCAGCATTGAAATAACTCAGCGCTTTCCCGCGGTAATGATATTTACGCTTCAAGTTCAGCTTGATGCGATCTACGTAACCCCAGTCGCCCAGCGCCTGCGGGAGGGAAGCGCTCAGCTCAGTGCCCCAGGTGCCGGAGGAGATGCGGCGGATCGAGAAAGCGATCACGAACGAGCTGGGGAACGGGTTGGACGTGAAGATATGCGCGAGGATCTGAGGGGTAGATCCCGTGCGCCCGTTGAAGATCAGTAGGCGCCCGTGGGTCGGGTACGGAGGCTGGTCCGGGAGGACGATATGAGCCCAGAAGCGTCCGGAGCCGACAAGGGCCTGAGCGCACAGTTCCAAAGCCTTTTCGGTGCTGGCGGTACGAATCTGGGAAGCCCGACAGGTGGGAAGGCCTCGCGATTGCAGCAGGCCATGGCGGTTGACTTTAATGTCCATCCGCTTCAACTGCGGAGGGATTCCGCCATGCGTACCCTGGACATGCCCGGAGAGGAAGACGGCGATCGGCGCCGTGCCTATTCTCGGCAGCTTATAGGGGGCAATCTGCGTCAACACGGTGACCCGAACCGCTCCGTCCTGCACCACGGTTGCCGCGGCCCCTGCTGACATCAGGCAGAGGATGATCACCAGCGCGACAGCCGTCTTGACTCTGAAGTAGCGCACCGCTCAGGCGAGTAGCGAGGCTTTGAGCAGCCCGCCTCCACCGCTCAACGCGCACCCGTCTTCGCTTTGGCCTTTCCCTTGCTTCGCTTCCCGCACTGGGCTTTGAGCGCGGGCCGGAAGGCGTGCTCGCGTCCGTTCTGCGCGCCGAAGGCGACTTCGGCACGGTGCTTCCCGACGCAGATATCGGTGGAGTTGACCAAAAGGCCCTTCTTGCCACCCTTCATTTCCAAGACGAACTTCGTCACTGGAGCATCAGGGACGGTGACAAAGCGGTTGCGGATCCGGGAAACCACTTCACCGTTGCCGTTCTTCTTCGAGACCGAGTCGATATAGCCAACAAGATCGATATTGATCTCTTCTCCGTGCAGAGCTGCAACCAGGTCTGGGAGCTGCCGTTCGCCGCCGTTGGAGCGGAGGTAGACGGGACCTTCCAGCGGCTGCGAGAGGATCGGCGTCACTGCCCGGGCTCGGCCGTAGATCGAGGCCGCCGGACAGCCGGCTCCGTTGCCGCCCCCAGCGTTGAACTGGACCCGCGTGCACGTCGTTCCGATGTGTCCTTGTTCGAGGAACTCGGAGTGAGGGAGGACGACTTCGGCGCTATCGATGTTGGCGTCTCCTTTGCGCGCCGTCAACACCGCGCGCAGAGACGGATCCTGATTGCGCTTGGTCCCGCCCCGCAGGAACAGCTTCAGGTTCGGCTTGAATCCGAGCGCCGCGCAGTCCGCGCCCTGGAATGGCGAGGAAACGGTCAGCGGGTTGTTGTCGGCTTCGGAGGTAAAGTCGAGACCCGCGCCCAGAACGGTTGAGGCAGTCGAGGTACGGGTGCAGTCAGTCGGGTTGATCGTGAATTCGGGCCGGTCGACGGAGACTCGGATGTCGCGTAGGTGCACGGGAATCCCCTGGATGATGTGGGGGATCGGATCCGAACCGGTGGCGTCGACGAACACTTCCGCGGTTTCCGGATCCACCCGCAGGGCCTCTCGCACCACGACCGTACCGAGGTCGAACGGGCCGGCCTTGGCGGCCGTGATGGCGACGATCGAGATCGGTGCCCCGTTATAAGGACCGGCGAGGTAGACCTTGCCGGGCACGTAGGTCAAGACGGTGCCGACGCCAGCTCCGACGAGGGTGGTGCCGATCTGCGAGGCGGCCGGGCAGGAGGGCAAAAGGAGCTCTTCTTCGCCTCCGTGGGGACCCCTGCGGCCCGCCGACGCCGCAATCGCCGCGTCGGGGCAGAAGGGCACACCGGCCAGCTTCGCCGACAAACCAGGAGGGAGCTTGATCGAGAAGTGAGTGATCTCCTGTTCGGCATCGGTCCGGCTCAGCCGCAGGTAGAAGGGGCTATAGGTGCCGGCGGCATTGTTGATCGTCCCCGCCAGGAGCCCTGGATTGAGGGGAGGAAGCCCGCCGTTCGGGCAGGGGCCATGATCCGGGCCGCTTTCAATCGCAAAAGCACTCGAGCGGGTTATCGCCTGCCTGATGCCGGACCAGGGCACGAGGTTCGAGATCCCTTCGTAGGTATCACAGGCAGTTGGCGTAACCAGCGGCGCCCGCGCTCCTTCTCGGAAGTGCAGGTGGAACGAGCCCACCGGCAGCTGCGGGATGTCGTCGAAGACAGTGGTGATCTGCCCGCTCTCAGGGTCAGTTCTCACTTCCCCCGCGAGTTTCACCAGGACTCCTCGGTCCGGGACCTTCAGGACCATGTAGAGAGCCAGCAGCGAGCCGAACGGGTTCTGGTAGGGCTTTGCCAGATAGAGGGACCCCTTCGGAGCCCGGTCGATGACGGGCGTCGTCGCTTCGACCGAGCCGATTTTGGACGTCTCCGGGCAGCCGACGTTGGGCCCCGAGTTGTAAGTCTCGTGAGCGAAATCCTCCTCGCTGCAGACCCCAAGCCCCTCCGCCTCGGATGGATTGATGGTCATCCCGTCGGGCAGCACCACTTCGGCCCGACGCAGCTCGGATCCGAAGTTGAGGTTGGCGAATTCGAGGCCCTTGGTCGGGAAGCTGAGCTGATAGTCGAGGCCGCTGCCGCTGGTCCCCTGGCTGGTGGTCGGGGCCATCGTCGCCGACGGATTGAATTCCGTCTGTTCGCAACCGCTGATCTGGGGAAACGGGACGGTGACGGTAGAGGGGGAATTCAACAACTGATAGCTGCGCGCAGTGAGAGTTACGCTGCGCGATTCGCCACAGCTCGTCGGATTGGTCATGAAGGGGGTTTCAGGAAGGGTCGATTTCCGCCCCCCGGGCGGGCCGCTCCCGGCTTGGGCCTCCACCGGCGTCAGCCGTTCCGGGTCATGTACCGGATTGGCGGGCACTCCCCAGAAGGTGGTCGAGCTGACGATCAAGGACGCTGCTGCTGGTGCGCCTTCGACCGTGGCCACCAGGGTCTCGCTCGCGGGGTCCAGCCTGACGTTGAGGATCACCGGGTAAGGACCCGCAAAGAAACCGAAACGCGCCGCGATATCGCCTCCCGGTGCCGGCATATTGTAGATCGGCTCGCTGTGGAAAGTGCCTGCATTGAGTCCACCCAGGGTGATGTCCGTCGCTCCAATCTGCGAATCGACGGGACATTCGCTTCCGCTGGGCTGAGTCCCGAGCTGGAGAGTCGTGCACTTCGGGAAGGCCTCGGGGTTACCGAATAGGCCGGCAGGCAGCCGCACAATGACGTCCCGCGTCAGCCCGTAGGGTTCTCCCTGTTTTTCGCTCAGTTCGATCGTCGTAGTGAAGTCGGGATGAGCGCCCGCTTGGGAGGTAGAAAGGCTTACCTGGGCATGTTCGATTCGATAGTTCTCGGCTTCATCGAATTCTGCCTGGGCACCCTGGGCGCCGAGCCCGGCGCCGAGAACCGCTAGCAGTAGCGCAACGCACGTCTTTCTCATCGGGCTGCCCTCCCCTGGGTGTGGCTTGGAATTTTGTGCTGCTTGCGATGGTGGTGCCTCCGCCTCTGCACGCAGCGCGTCTTGCCGTGCACCCGCTGATGATGCTTACCTTTCGGACAACCCTCGTTCTTTTTGACGTTTCCGGCACCCTGGAAGATCGAGCTGGCCGGGGTGACGACAGGTGGAGCTACCGCGGCGGGCTGGCAGGCTTCCCCCAGGCATTCTCCACTCTGGGCGGCCGCACGCGGGAAGCCTCCTTCGACACGGGCATCGTAGATCGATGCGGTTTCGTCTGGATCATCCGCCGTGAGCAGATCCGAAGTCGAAAATGCGACATCGTCGCCCGACCCACTCACTCCAAACAGGAAGTTCGGCCTACCGCTCTGCCCCGAGGAGATGAGGAACAGGCAACCGTCCTCCTGGCGACAACTGCCTTTGCCCTCGGCCTCCCACTCGTAGACGTCTTGTAGACCATCGTTGTCAGCGGGGACTAAGCGCTCGGAGCTCTCGAAGAAGGCTCGGCCGCCGTCTTCGCTCAAGTTCGCCACCAAGACGAAAGACTTAGGAGACGAAGTCAACTTAGCGTCGGAATCCTTTGGAACTCCGGTGTGACTGCAGGAAACGCAGATCAGGGTTCCTTCCGAGGCGTCGTAACGATAGATATCGGCATGAGCATCCGCGTCATCGCCCGTCAACTGCGCGTGGGACCGGAACAACAGAGTTGACCCCGAGCGGTCACTGCGGACTGGGTCATCGCCGAGCGCGCCGTCGCCGATCTGCTGCATCCATTCGTCGAACCCGCCCGCGCCTTCGACGTCTTCCAAGGTGAGAGTGGCGACAAACCGAATCCCCGAGCCGTCCCAGAAGTAGAGGTTTGGGTGGCCTGCAAGCGCCTTCGCGCCGTTGGGATTTGCCTCGTTCGTAATCTTTTTCAGTGAAGTGAAGTAAGCGCTGGTGCCCTGTGCAGGGATGTTCGTCGGTTCCACGTCGCCGGTCCCGGCAACTTCCACAGTTTCCTGAGTTCGAACATCAAAACGAAAGAAATTGCCATTTGCTACGTAGAAGAGATAAGTACCATCGACTGAGAAGCCGGCAAACGTTGCGGTCGTGGGCGACACCTCCAGGGTTTCCGTGTTGTCTACCCGTACATACAGGGCGCCGACCACGCTGAACGCGATGCTCGAACCATTGTCTGAGCGTCCGGCGTATCTGGCGTTTTCGGGCGACGTTATCTCGCCTGGCAACACAGAGACCACGTGGAGGACCCCGTCTGCAGTCCGGTCGTAAACCGTCGGGCGTGGCCGTGCCGGAGCTGCCGGGGTCAATTGCCTATTTGAGCTAAATATGGTGTGTGCTCCCCCAGGGCTGATGTAGTGGACGGTCGGAAGCGGGTCCTCTTCAGGTGCGCCTTCCCCAACCAGATGGAAGGTCCCATCGGGATAGCGAACGTAAACAGCAGCTTCGGCAGCACCCGATTCGGCTCCAAATTGCCACCCGATATAGGTCAGGTCCGGCGAAAGCCCACCCGACGAGGGACTAGCGTTCTGTTCGCCGGTTGGGCTCTGGCTTTCGATCTGCCAACCCGACGGCGTACGGGTCGCCAGGTACGAATCGCCGCCGAAGCCACCGGTGCCGTTCGTTCCCGGAATCGGGCCTCCTTCGATGCGGAAGGTGAGGGCGCTGCCGTCCGCCCGGATGGGAGCCGTTCCGAAATTAGGGGAGGCCCCGCTAGTGGGGCCGACGGGCGGGTGCCCGTTCGTATTCGCGGGGGTGACGAGCTCGTATACCCGGCAGTCCGGCAGAGCAGCGGAAGGCCCTATCCTCAGACTTGCATTACCACATGCTCCTCCTTGCAAGGGGGTGGCGAAGGTAGTGAAGGAACCTCCTTCTTCGCTGCTGCAACCGCCCGGCTGGCACTGGCTTTCGGCACGAACCCGGAAGCGGTAGGACGTGCCGGGGGAGAGGCCTACCAGCGCAGCCGAGACTTCGACCCCGGCGATGCCCGCAGCAAGGTCGCCTTCCTTGGCGATAGTTGCGGCGGCGAACCCTTCGTTGTCGAAGCTTTCCTCCGTCACGTAATCGAAGACGTAATGGGTAGCGCTACCGGCAGGGTTGATCGTCGCACGCACCACTGCTTCCCGTTCGCCGAGGCCTGTGGTTGAGATCGATTCGACGACCGGCGGGTGCGGTTCTGGCTTTGGCTGGAACGCGAAGACGTGGCCGGGTGGCGTTGAGCCCGAAGGAACGAACAAGTAGCCCTCGTTCGGACTCGCCGGGCTGTTGTCGACGTGGATGCCAGGGATCTGCGATTCGAAACCGTGTTTGTAGGTCCCTACGTAAGACCCGTCTTCTTCGAACTCGTAGACCTTGTTGCTCTGGTAGATGTCGGCTACGAAGACGTCGCCCGTCGCTTCTTCAGCAGCGACCGCTAGGATGCCAAAACTGCTGATGAATTTTCCTGCAGGCGTGGTTGATCCGTCGATCGTCCGCACCAGTGCGTGCGGTGGTGCCAATTCAAAGGCCTTCACGGTACTGTGGGTAGCGTCCGCTGCATAAGAGACATAGATGAGACCATCGGTAGCGTCGACGGCAGCCGAGTAGAGATGAACAGTGTTGTTAACTGCAACTACCGCTTCTATTTTCAAGTTTGGTTCATTCGGAATCGCCGGTCCGAATTCGGCTATTTCAGACGCATAGGTGACAAACAAGTGCTGGTTGACAGGGTTAACGGCCAGTCCCCAGACTTGGTGAGAGCTCACGGACGGTTCTTCCGGCTGGAGCTCGATGGGGGGATCGGCGTACTCGATTTCGCCGGTTGCGGGGTCATATTTCGTGGGATCGAACCGCAAGAACCTGGTGCCTTCGCAGCTTCTAGCCCCACCACACCACGCGCCGACGTAGAGGTGACCGGTCGCGTCAACCGCTATATGCTGGGCCCCGGGGACCGCCAGCTCCGTCAGGAAGTTCCCGGAGGCATCGAAGACATCAATGCGCCCGCCAGCGGGATCGTACTCGCCACTCGGTTCCTTCGGTCCGGCGCTGGCGACATAGATGTCGCCAGCGGGGTCAGTGCTTACATCGGAGGGATTAGCAAAAGGACCCGGTGGGTGAAGGCCACCCGGGCAGCCGGGATCGGGAATCGAATCGAGCGTTTCGGTGCTGCAGTTTCCAGTCAGGGAAAGGGCTTCGTTGAGGATGTGCGTGTCCGCTTCGGCGGCTCTTGCCACCGGGGCCCCGAGGCAGAACAGAACCGTCGCCAGAAGAAACATGTGGAGGGCGTGGCGCGCGCGTCGAGTTGACGTAGTCGCCGCCCCACACACCTGCGCCAAGCCCTGCGGACCGAGGGGATCTGCCGTTATGGGTTGCCGTTTCACTTTCATGTCTCCTCTTCCCAGTGCGTCGAGCGCCATCGTGGTGGCCCCTCCCTTTCAGGCTAGGGAGAGGCCATCTGCCACGTGGTAGTTCTTATTCGGCGGTTACGGCCCAGCTGCCCTTGGCGTAGCCTCTTTCGGCCACACCCCAGGGAACGACAATCCCATATTCGTTAGCGTCTTCCACCCGGCTTTTCAGTTGCAAACTGCTGCCCAGCGCGTACGGGTTATTGACTTCATGTTCCTCCCGGGTGTAGATGCAGAGGTAGCCGGGTTCGGCTTCGGGGGCGTCAACCGTTCCGGGACAGAACACTTCCCATGAATGTTCCGGGTTAACGCCAGATGGTGCATAGATTTCGGATTCGCCGTCTTTCAACCTGACCGCCACCGCTATACCAGGGGAAGGTTCGAAATCCCAGAGCGCAATCGGCGCGGGAGTGACCCGGACGCCGAAAGAGATTGGGACTAACGAGAGATCGGCGTGTTCGGCCTCTATTCCGGTGCCTCCGCCGCCACCCGAGGTGCCCCAGGCCCCCACCAGCGTCGATTCGGAAGGCAGTGAGCACGCCGGGTTCCCAGCGGTGCACATCCCGTCTTCCCCGTCGGTCCCGTTCGTCCCGTTCGTCCCGTCGGTCCCATTCTGTCCGGCGTCCCCCTTGTCGCCCTTCGGCCCGGGAGCCCCTTGCGGACCGGCCGGTCCCTGAGCACCCGGAGCGCCAGGCTTGCCGGCAAACTTCTTGGCGATCTTTTCGACTTCCTTCTTCTGCTTGCCGGTCAGCGCGCCCTTGGCGGCAAGAGCGGTTCCACCGAGGGCGGCGATGAGGGCGACGCAGGCCACGATCAGGCCAGCGGTGCCGAATGGCTCGCGGATCGCGCGAAGCGGGTGACGTAGTCGGTGCATGCTGAAGTTTCCTCTCTTCCCTAATGACCCGGGACAGCGGTCCTCTGATTTCCCTGGCTGAAGGGAAGCTAGGCGAGCCCTCCCTTTCACCGCCGGAAATGAGAACAGATGCGGACCAGATTGTCAAGGCCAAACGATGAAGAGCCGCTTTTTTGAGCCGCAAAACCTTTCGAGTAACCACGTATTTGCGTACCAGAACGCCGTCTTCAAGTCTTGGCGGCTGCTCACGGATAACCTGCACCAAATGATGCGGACGCCTTGGGGAGACGCGGCGGAGCTGAAGCGGAGAAAACTGCCTCCCGGGCGAGGAACTCCCCGCCTTACTGCGGAAAGGAACCAACGAGAGCGCCTTTTCGCCGCCATGGTCGCCACCGTTGCCGAGAAGGGGTACGAGGCGACGACGGTCGCCGACCTGGTGAAGCTCTCCGGCGTATCCCGGAGCGCCTTTTACCGGCACTTCGAGGACAAGCAGAGCTGCTTCATCGCCGCCGTTGAAGCGATCATCGAGCCGACGCTCAACCGACTCTGGTCGGATGAAACCGCGCCCCCCGGGATGGAGCGGGCGCGGCAAGCCTTCGAGAGCGTGCTTCGGGCAATTGTCGAACAACCCGCCGCGGCGAAGATGTGCCTGGTTGAAATCTATGCGGCCGGGGATCAAGGAGCGGCGCTGGTAGACCGGATAATGGAATCCTCGACCGACCTGGCGGCGGCATTGCTCGAGCAGGTACCGGAGCGTAAAGGAATGCCCCGGGAGCTGGTCCGCGCGATCGTCGGCGGCGTCCAGAAGGTCATCCACAAGCGCCTTTACCGAGGGCAGGAGCAGGAGCTCGTGGACCTCGGGTCACAACTATGGGATTGGATCTTCGGCTACCCCGTCCCTCCCGGCCCGCTCAAAGCCACCCGCCGGCGCACGGTGAAAGCCGTGCCGTTCGATGAGCGACAGAAACATGCAACGCCGCCAGAGCGCCTGTTGAGAGCTCTGGCGGCAGTGGTCGGCGAAAAGGGCTATCCCGACACCACCGTCGCGGAGGTGGTCGAACGCGCGCAGACTTCTCAGCGGACCTTCTACGAACATTTCAGGAATAAGGAAGACGCGATCGTCGCCGCCCTCGACAGCGGCTCAGCCCACATGCTGGCGGCCGCGCTACCGGCCTTCCGGCGCGCAGCGGACTGGCCCCACGCCGTCCACGACACCCAGGAAGCGATGTTCCGCTGGGGAGCCGAAGAGCCCGAGTACGCGCGGATGGGCGGCAAAGAGATGTACGCGGCGGGCAAGCGGGCACTAGAGCAGCGCGAGGTGGTGACCGAAGGCTTTGAGGGCCTCCTCGCCCCCGGCTACGAGCTCAAACCCGATACCCCGCCGATCGCGGCGGAGGCGATCGGCGGCGCCCTCTACTCCCTCCTCTACGACCACGTCAACAAAAAGGGCCCGGCGACGCTGCCGGACCTGGTGCCGACGCTGGTCTATGTCACGCTCGCTCCGTTCTTGGGGGCGGATGAGGCGTTCGAGGTGGCGGTGGGCTGAAGGAGGAGGCGGTGGGCCCCAAAGGGGCTCACCGCCTAAATAGTTGCCGCAGCTATTCCTTCTCGATGTACAGTGGTTTCGGCGTTGAGATCGTGTACTGCCCGGTCAGTTGTGCTGGGCTTGCACATAGGAATCCGCCGGCGAGCTTGGGGATTTTCGAGTTAAGAGTCATGGTTGGGTTGGAACCGCCGGTAAGGCTGATACCACCTTGGGGACCACTACCCGGAATATCGTACCAACAGGTAGTTCCAATGTAACTTATTTTCCATTCGGCGTGGCCTTCCCCAAGGGCCGCATTGTGAGTGCCTTCAGCCCAGGGGAAGGTCCAGGAGCCGAGCGTGTAAGTTTCGGTAGCGGCAAATCCGCCGGGGGCAGCGCATTGCTGCAGCTTGAAGTTCGACAATGCGACCGTGCTGCCTTTGATCGATCCTTCCACAACGGATTCAGAACAACTAAATTCCTGAAAGCCGGCCTTGAGCACGATATTCGTCGAATTTTTTGCTTTGAACGCCGTTCCGTCCGGGTATTTAGAAGGACAGATGTGGTTGGCCGGAGCCGTCGAGCAGAACACACTCGCCGATGCAGGCGAGGCCGCCATCGCCGCCCCGATCAACGCTACCGATGAAACACTTAGTGCTAGAGCAATTAGCTTCTTCACATCTCTCTCCTTGCCGCTCCTCCTGGAGCGATCGCCATTTTCGGTCACTGTGGCGGCTCTAGATCGTCCTCACCAGGGCGATCTGACTACCCGCCCTTTACACGTTGCTGGCCTTCCTCGCGTCCTCCCTGGGCTGGTCAAGGCGCAAGGCCAGCTCCACTTCGGCTCCGCAATGGTCGAGGGAGCGGCCGAGCTTTTCCTCTGCTGCCCGAAGGCGGCTGCTTACCGTTTGCCGGCTCAAGCCCAAGCGGGCAGCGGCCGAGCTCGCGTTTCGACCGCAGGCCAGATAGGCCCGGACGGTTTCCGCCAGCCTCGGCTCCGCCTTCAGGGGCTCCACGTAGAGGCCCCGGAGCGAGAGGGACAAAACCGGGTTGAAGTTGATCGCGGCAAGAAGTCCGGTGTCTGCGTAGCGATAGAAGCCTCGAGCATCGTGGTGGGCATAGGGCCATATGCTCTCCGCCTGCCTGTAGGTCAGCTGCCAACCTCTGAATCCCTCGCTCGGCTCCCCCGCTGCCACGATTCCGCTCCGGAACATGGTCTGTGCGTCGTTGAGGAGCCGGTCGAGCCATTCCCGTCCCCCACCAAACCACGCGGTGATAGTGCCCTCCTCCAGTTCGGCGACCAGGAGCCGCAGATCCTGCTGGCGTGCCAGAGCACGGAGATCCTCCCGAACCCCCCCTTCTTCGGCGAACATGAGCGCGGCGTGCCAGCCGTTGAAGGCGTAGTGGAGGGCGGTGGAGTCGGCGTCCTCACCCCTCAGCAGCTTCCGAACCAGCCGAGCCTTGAATGTCGGGGTGACGCCGTCAGGACCCGGCGCTGCCTGGTTGTACTCCGCCGTGATCGCCTCGACTGACCGGTCGAGTTGAATTGCCAGGGATCGCAGCGATGCGGGGGATACGGCGCCAGCATCCAAGAGGCGCTCCAGAAACACGCTGTAACCCGTGGTATAGGCACGCAGCACGCGCTCGAGCGGGATCTGCACCTGCGCTGCGGCCCGCGCGTGGGACCGCAGGGCCGGGGGAAGATCGAGCTCGCGAGGCACCCTTACGACCATGGATGCCAAGCCGAAGTCCACCGCTGCCGCGACCACTGCCTCAAGCCTGCGACCGCAGTTGATGGGTGCCCCGACCGGTTGCAGTCCCTCGGTCAAGCGCCTCAACACGCCCTGCTGCAGGACAGTCCTCTGCCGGCGAAGATTCTCAGGGATGTCGCAGCTCGCAGCGCTTGCCTGTTGCGGCGCGAGCTTCACCAAAAGCACCCCTGCCTTGGTACGCACATGTTCTCAATCTATCGCTAACTACGTGCTTGTCAAGCCCGCGACATGGTCAACGCAAACGGGTTTGGTAAGCCGCCATCCCTATCGCACCACGGCGGGATTCGAATCCGGGACCTTCGGGTTATGACGACAGCTGACATTGTCTGCCCAGGCGCCCGGCACAGGCCAGCGACTGTCCCTGATCGTTGGGGCGGGCCTTCGGCTCGACGTTCCGCCGTGGCTTCGGCAGGTTAGCGGCGAGGCTCTCCGTCCCATTAGTCCACGGCATCTGCGCGGCGGAAGAAGAGGGAAAGACCACCCCCGGCGTGCAGCCGCTCGGCTGCGCCGAGCTTGTCGGAATCGGGATAAACGACGATGTCGGGTCGACCGCTGCTGCTCACGGAGAGGAAGCGCACGGCCTCCTGGGTCCGGTTGAGGATCTGGTGGGCACCCTCCTCCCCTAGAGGAAATCGGACCGCATCCCCCTCCTCCAAGTCACGAATTCCTTCCGGCGTTCGGAGGCTGGGACTCCCAAAGAGGACGATCAGCAGCTCCTCGTCGGGGAGATGGAAGTGGTAGGGATAGGCGGCCTCTCCCGGCGGGACCTCCCAGATGCTCGCACCGATCGCTTCCGTGCCCAGCTCGTAGCCGATCCGCGCTCGCCAGGAGCGGAAGCCTGGCTGGAGCCTCTCGGTCTTGGCCCATGGTGGCGGCCGCGAAGCGATGCGAATCGACATTGGCAAGCGGACGGCCTCCAATTGGAGCGAGGGTTGGGAGGATGCCGCCGGGATGTGCCTACAGGGCGCCCCACAGCGGCTCGAGCCGATCAAGCTCACCAGCGTTGGCGCTGCGGCG